>Ga0209641_10000623_pt1 | contig 32836 bp, 36 predicted proteins | sample RifCSP16_1_FD_184022 | JGI IMG/M metagenome (GOLD analysis project Ga0209641, IMG submission 184022) | Soil microbial communities from Rifle, Colorado - Rifle CSP2_sed 16_1 (SPAdes) (version 2) | ecosystem: Environmental > Terrestrial > Deep subsurface > Rock core/Sediment | place: Rifle... | reverse complement strand
GTCAGATCCGGTACTGATCGGTGTTCGCCCACTGGAGGAGGATCTCGGCCACTTCGCGCCGTGAGTATTCAGGCGGCGGCAGCTCGATCCGCTGAAGCATCTCGCGCACCCGGGTGCCGGAGAGGGTCACGCGCTCTTCCGGACCGTGCGGGCAGGTCTTGGTCGTGGCCATCGACTGGCAGCGCCGGCAGTAGAAGGCATGATCAAAAAAGAGGGGGCTGATGCCGAGTTCGTCGGGCGTGAAGTGCCGAAAGATGATGTGGGCGTCGAACGTGCCGTAGTAGTTTCCCACCCCGGCGTGGTCCCGGCCAACGATGAAATGGGTGCATCCGTAGTTCTTCCGCATGAGGGCGTGAAAGATGGCCTCGCGCGGCCCGGCGTAGCGCATGGCCGCCGGCAAAACTGAAAGGATGACCCGATCTTTCGGGTAGTAGCCGTCCAAGAGGACCTGGTAGCATCGCAGCCGGGTCTCGGCCGGGATGTCATCCTCCTTGGTCTCACCGACGAGAGGATGAAGCAACAGGCCATCCACGACCTCCAGGGCGCACTTCTGGATGTATTCGTGGGCCCGGTGGACCGGATTGCGTGTCTGAAAGCCGACGATCGTCCGCCATCCCCGGTCGGCAAAGGCTTGCCGTGTCTCCTGGGGCGTGAGATCGTACGGATCGTAGGCGGAATACCGGGGCCGTTCGAGGAGCCGGATCGGGCCGGCCAGCAGTACGTCTCCTTGCGCATACAGCGCTCTGACCCCGGGGTGCGCGTCTTCCGTCGTGCGGTAGACGTGTTCAGCCTCCTGTCTCTTCTGGTACGCGTACTTCTCCTGCAGCTCGAGGAGCCCCCGCACTCCTCCCTCTTCATCCACCAGGGCAAGCCCCCCCCCCACCCGGAGCTGAGCAGCTTCGACTTCGCGCACCGCCAGCGTCACCGGAATGGACCACGGCAGGCCGCTGGCCAAGCGCATCTCGCCGACCACCCGCTCGTAATCGGCCCGTCCCATGAACCCTTCCAGGGGGCTCAGGGCCCCGATTCCGATGAGGTCAAGATCCGACACTTGCCGCCGGTTCAGGCAGACCTGTTTCAGCTCGCGCGACCGGCGCCGCGCTTCTTCACGCTCCTCCGGCGCGATCAGCCGGTTGATCAATCTCCCCCCGTGCGGCGCGATGCTGCTCATCGGATGTCGAGCCTCCTCACGACGCGAAGCGCCCCGGTTGCCCCGGCGAGACGTGTAGGCCGCATTCCTTGTGCTCCGGCTGTTCCCACCACCACCGCCCGGCCCGGATGTCCTCCCCGGCCTTGATGGCCCGGGTGCATGGGGCGCATCCGATGCTGGGGTATCCCAGGTCGTGGAGGGCGTTGTAGGGGACGTTGTGTGCCCTGATGTAATCCCAGACCTGCGCCAGCGTCCAGTCGGCGAGCGGGTTCAGTTTGAGGATGCCCCCATGGGGCTCATCGCGCTCGACCTTTGGGACCGTGACGCGCGTCACCGCCTGCTCCCGGCGCAGGCCGGTGATCCACGCCTCGAGAGTCCCGAGCGCCCGCCCCAGGGGCTCCACCTTGCGGACCCCGCAGCAGAACTTCCGTTCCTCCACGCTCCGTCGGAAAGAGTAGAATCCTTTCTCTCGCTCCAGGGTCTCGACCGCCTCCCGGTCGGGAAAGTAGCTCTCGACGGCGACGTTGTAGCGGTCCCGAATGCGCTCCATGACCTGGTACGTCTCTTCGTGGAGGCGTCCCGTGTCAAGGGTGAACACGCGGATTGCGGGGTTGATCCTCCACGCCATGTCCAGGATCACCATATCTTCCGCTTGCAGACTCGTGGCGAGGGCGATGTGCGGGTGAAACCGATCCACGCCCCACCGGAGCACCGCTTCGGCATCCTTCCCCTCCAGTTGCGACGCCAACTCCTGGACTTCCGCCTCCTCCACCAGGCTCCTGCTCCGCACGATTTCCCCCTTTCCCCCGTTACCTTTCGTCCCTTGCTCCCTTCATCCCTTCATCGGTTCGTGGAGGGCCCGCTTCCATCTCCCCGGAGGGCAGGCGGCGAGGTACTCCACCGTCGCCCGCATCATGGGGCCCAGCTTGAACACTTCCGGCATGACGTCCACCTGTACCACATGCTCTTCGATGGCCCGCCGGGTCGGCGGCCCCACGGCGACGACCACGACCCGCTCGTTCAGCGACCGGCCAAGGCCCTCCTCCAGCCCGTGCGCCGCCGCGAAGGAAAAAAGGTTCCGGGCCGACGGCGGGCTGGTGAACGTGATCGCGTCAATCTTTCCCTGGCCGAGATCGTGGATCAGTTCCAGGATCCGCTGCTCCTCCGGGGGCAGGAACTTGAAACCCACCGCTGCCAGGACCGCCGCTCCCCGCTCTTCGAGCTCGAGCGAATACCGATACGTCACCGCCTCGTAAACCGTGGCCCCCTGCTGGTGCAGGGTTTCCCGGAGCCCCGCGTGCGAATTCCCGTGCCACAGAACGGCAACCTCCTTGCCCTGCACGTCGCGCTTCACCATCTCGGCCGCGATCCCCTCGGAGGTGTTGTCAGCCGGGACCAGCGATACGCGGACCCCGTACTTCTCCAGGACCTTTTGCGGCTTCTGACTTCTCGCGATGACCTGGGTGCGGTTCAGGACCTCGACCACCTCCTGACCGACGCCGAGGCGCTCGGCCGTCGACATCAGGCGATAGACCCCCGGCCCCGTCATGAAGATTGCGTAGCGGATCTGGCGGCCGAGGATGTCCTGGATCAGCCCTTCCGTCTCGCGGTCCGCATCTGCGTGGACTTCGATCCCCACCGTCGGCGCCACGTAGGGGACCCCCCCGAGGTTCGTGATCAGCTGGGCGAGCTCCGACGCCCTGCGGCTCCCAGTGACCGCTACCGTAAGTCCCTCGAGCCCCATGGGATCACCCCTCCCGGCATCCTACACCGCGCACTCACCCGCCCCGGTCTTGACCTGGAAGACCTCCTCCTCCCCCCAGTCCTGGAACCCGTCCGGCGCCTCGTCGTAGGTGGGGAGTTCCGTAAATCCGGCCAGGAGCGCCGCCACTTGATCGAATCCGAATCGATCCAGAAAGGCCTGCAGCGTCTCGCTGCTCGAGCGATGGGCCTTGTAGGTGTCGAGGATCCGGTCGATCGCCCCCGGAATGTTCTTTGATGGAACCCGCAGGGTCGGCTTTCCATGGCGGGCGCTGCCGTCCCCCCATTGCCCCCCGAGGAGCATCTGGTAGGTCGGCGCCTGGCGCCCGCCGAATTTCCTGGAACCGCCGTAAAACCCGATAGTCGCGATGTGGTGTTGGCCGCACGAATTCGGGCAGCCCGAAATCTTGATCCGCCCGCCCACCTCGTAGGCGAGGTCCGGGTGCTTCTCCTCGATCATCCGGGCGATCGCGACCGCGAGCCCCCGGGATGACGTAATCCCCAGCTGGCACGTGTCTGCCCCAGGACAGGCTGTCACATCAATCAAACGGTCGCCGCCGCTTCGCGCCAGGTCCACACGGCCCAGGACCCGGTACAATGCCGCCAGCGCACCGTCGGGAATCCATCGGAGGAGGAAGTTTTGCTGGTTCGTGATCCGGACCGTGCCGTCACCAAACTCGCGGGCGCAGAAGGCCAGCACGCGAAGCTGTAAGGGTGTGAAGTCGCCGAGCTCCAGGCGGACCGTCACCATCACGTAGCCCGGTTGCTTCTGGGGCCGGACATTACTCCGCCGCCACAACTGGTACGCGGGATCCAGCAGATCTGGGGTGCGGTTCAGGGAGCGGTCCCGGGAGGGAGGACCTTCTTCCCGGACTACGATGGGCGGAATCTTTCCGCCCATCGTCACCTTGAGACTCGTCCGCTCCTTGAAGACTTGGGCCCGGAACTTCTCCAGCCCAAATTCCGCCATGACGAACTTCATCCGGGCACGGCTCCTGTTCTCCCGGTTGCCAAACCGATCAAACACCCTGACAATGGCCCCCACGGTGGCCAACAGCTCGTCCGCCGGCGTAAACTCTTCGAGCAGCTGGGCCTGGTGGGGGACCGGACCGAGCCCCCCGGCCACCATCACTTTAAACCCTCGGTGGCTGACGCCATTATCTTGGTGCAGGACCGCCCGGCCACCGATATCGTGAATGGCCGTAATGCCCTCGTCGTCCGGGCATCCTGAGAAGGCGATCTTGAACTTCCGGGGAAGGTTCTGGTTTATCGGGTTCCGCAAGAGGTATCGGGCGACGGCCTCGGCGTAGGGCGTGACGTCGAAGACCTCAGACGGGCAGACCCCGGAGCACGCCCCCGCGGTGACGTTGCGCACGGTATTCCCGCAGGCCTCGCGCGTGGTGATGCCCACCTTTTCCAGCGCCTGCATGAACTCCGGTGCCTCGGCCAGCTTCAGGAAATGAAACTGGATGTTCTGGCGGGTCGTGACATGCCCAATCTTGCGGGGGGTCCGCTGGGCGAGATCCGCCAGGACATCCAGCTGCTCGGCGGTCAACCCTCCCCAGGGGATCTTGATGCGGAACATCTGTTCCCCTTGCTGGCGTTGGCCGTAGACACCGTGCTGGAGGCGAAAGCGCTGAAACTCTTGCTCCGAAATCTGCTTTCGCCGGAACCGCTGGACGAATTCATCAAAAGTATCGATCTCCTCCTGCTGGGCAAAGGACGGACGCACGGCGAGCGGCGCTCCGTCCTGGAGTACGGTCAACTGCCTCTTCGTCTGGTGCTCTACCTGTTGCATTTCTTTTCCTCCTACCGGTCCCTTCTGGTTTCCCCGTTTCCTCTCACCAAGTGGCACGCGATCGCCCATGCCCTTGAGCCTCATCGGTAGACTTTCTTCTCCAACCGCCACCGACTTTTCGTTTTCGATCTCCAATGCTCCTTAAACAAAATATTTGGCGATGGTGATGGCGCCGAGAAGACTCACCACGCCACCAAGAAACATTCGTAGGCGCATCGGAGAAAGCCCGTTTGAAGTCCGGACGCCGAGCAATACCCCGCCCGCCCCGGCCAGGAGGAGGGGAAGCAAGACCTCCCACCTGAGTAGATCTAACCAAAGCAGATACGAAATGCTGGCGGTACTCGCCACCAGCGTTCGACACATCAGGGAGGAACCGATGACAGTGTGGGGGGGGATGCCTGTCCAGATAAGCAATGTGACTCCGATGGGACCCCAACCGGTACCGAAGGCACCCGCCGATACCCCGGCCACCGCCCCAATGCCAAAAATGGTAGGACGCCGCTCTTGCCATTTCACGTCCTTGAGATGAGTGGAGTTCTCCGGACGAATACCATTCTGCCTGATGAGGGTGAGAAGGCCCATGATGAGGGTGGTCACGCCGATCAAGAGTTTCAGGATCGGTCCTGGCAGGGTGGGGCTTACCAGGCTCCCCACGAAGGCCCCTCCCACACCTCCCAGGAGGAGTGCCGGTAGGCCAGCCACCCGAGAGGGGTCATAGCGCCGATGGGCCATCCCTCCGAAGAGGCTGAGGAGGATGGAAGCCAGGAGGCTTGAGGTAATCGCGACTAGCGGCTCGACCCCCAGCAGGATCAGCAGCGGCACACTCAAGGCCCCCCAACCCGCGGCAGAGGTTCCCATGACCCAGCCTGAGGCCAGCCCTACGACCGCGATTCCCAACACCGAAGCCATCATCACTTGCATCCTGTAGGAGATCGGTCACTCCAGAGGGAGAAAGATGTCGGCCGGCCGCCGCCCCCTGAGCTTTTCAATGAGGACGCGCAAGGCGTCTTCGACACTTTCCCCGTAGATCGTGAGCTCCGGCCTCGCCATCTGTGTCGGGTGCTCGGGGCGGGCGACACATCGTCTCGTTGGGTCCTGGACGTCGCCCACGCTCTCCTCCACCGTGAGGTCGAGCAGACCCAATGCGCACCCCGCGGGTCGCGCAAACCGGAACCGGTGGATCCGTACCAGGCGCTCCCCCGACTGCAGGAAACCGACGGTCGGCTCGGCGGAGGGTCTTTCCGGCACCTGGGTCACGATCGGGTCATCAGGCGTCCCCGACTCGACCGGAAACCCGTCCGCCTGCCAGCGTTGTGTCCCGCCCTCGAGGTTGCAGACCTCATCGAGCCCGATGGCCGCTGCCGCTTCGCAGGCGACGGCGCTTCTGATCCCCTCCGAGCAGACGAAGACGACGGCCCCTTGCCCCAAAACCTCACGCGGTGACTTGAGGAGAGTCCCGAGGGGGACGAGGGTGGAACCCGGAATCCGGACCTCGGCGTACTCGTGCGGCTCCCGGACATCCACCACCTGCACCCCTTTGTGGATCAAGGCCTTTGCCTCCGCCGGCGCAATCCGAAGGAAGGGTTCATCTGATCGGGCCTGTGTCACGCGAGACTCCCCTACTTCTCAATCGGCACATTCACCATGCTGCCGTACTCGGTCCACGAGCCGTCGTAATTCCGGACCTTCTGATAGCCCAGGAGATACTTCAGCACGAACCAGGTGTGGGAGGAGCGCTCGCCGATCCGGCAGTAGGCGATGACGTCCTTGTCGGGTGTGATCCCCTTGCCCTGATAGAGCTGCTTGAGATCGTCTGGGCTCTTGAAGGTCCCGTCCTCCTTCACCGCCTGGCTCCACGGGATATTCGCCGCGCCAGGGATGTGTCCTCCGCGCTGGGCCCCTTCCTGGGGCAGGTTCTCCGGGGCGAGAATCTCTCCCGAGAACTCTTTGGGGGAGCGGACATCCACGAGGGCGATCCCCGGCTTCTTCAGCGCCGCGATGACTTCCTCCCGGACGATCCTGACGCTCTTGTCGGGATCCTTCGCCTTGTAGGTCGTCGGAGGGTATTTCGGCACCTCCTTGGTCATGGGCCGTTTCTCAGCGATCCACTTGGCGCGTCCCCCGTTCATCACGCGGGCGTCGGCATGGCCGTAATACTTGAGCAGCCAGAAGGCATAGGTGGCGAACCAGTTGTTGTTGTCGCCGTACAAGATGACCGTCGTGTCGTTGGCGATCCCCGATCGACTCAAGAGCTTCTCGAGCGTCGCCTTCGTCACAATGTCGCGCACGACGATTTCTTCGAGGTCGGTCTTCCAGTTCCAGCCGACCGCGCCCGGGACGTGCCCCTCGCCATAGGCAGCCGTGTCGACGTCCACCTCTACCAGCCGAACTTTCGGGTCCTTCAGGTGGTCTGCCACCCAGGCGGTCTCCACCAGGACCTCAGGATGCGCATATTTCGCCATGACTCCCCCCCCCTTCTGAACTTGTCGAACGTGCCCGCTCTAGACTGAAGACTATAAACTCGATTGGTTTACTCAAGATTAAGGCATCCAAAAACCTTTAACTAATCACCACCTCTTCCTCCGCAATCTGCCCATCGGTGATCCGAAAGGCCCGAATGACCGGCGCGTGCCGGTCATGCAGCGAGACGATGAAGTAGAGCGCTTCGGGATAAAAGGCGAGCTCCACGTCGGTTTTGGACGGAAAGGCCTCGGTGTGGGTGTGGGAGTGGTATATGCCGACCAGCTCCCATCCCTTCCGATCCATCTCCCGCATAACACGGATCTGGTCCTTTGGGTCGAGGTAGTATCGGTACGGACTCTTCTCGGTACTGTCGCACCGAAAGACCTCCAGGACGCTGCCGTTTTTCCCGGCGAGGAGCCCACAACACTCATTCGGGACCTCGGCGCGTGCGTGCTTGACAATCTCATCGGCAAACCGCTTCGGCAACAGCATCTCGGCCCTCAGTCCTCAGCGCTCGTCCCTCGCCTGCTACCACCAGATGTGACTGTAGACGTCCTCCCCCAGGTCGGGGAGCTCTTTGGCCCACACCCCTAAGCTCACATACTTCCACCCCCCGTCGGCGAGGAGGCAGACGATATTCCCTTTGTTCATCTTGTGGGCCATTCGGATGGCAGCGTGAAGAACCGCTCCCGACGAGACGCCGGCAAAGATTCCTTCCTTGCGTGTCAGATCCCTGGTGAGAGCAAAGGCGCAGCGGGAATCGACCAAGAACTTCCCGTCCAGCAGGCTCAGATCCAGGATCGGAGGGATGAACCCTTCGTCCAAGCTGCGGAGTCCCTGAACAAGATCACCCGGGTGGGGCTCTACGGCGATCACCTGGGTCTTGGGATTGACCTCCTTGAGCCGCCGCCCCACGCCCATCAAGGTCCCGCCGGTCCCCAGCCCCGCCACGAAAGCATCCACGTGGGGCAGCGCTGCAAGGATCTCGGCGCCCGTGGTCTCGTAATGCGCGCGGACGTTCTCCGCATTGCCGTACTGATACGGCATATACCAGTCCCGGTTCAGGGTGGCCATCTTCTTGGCCACCTCGATTGCTCCGTTCGTCCCCCGGCGGGCGTCGGAGTAAATGATCTCCGCGCCGTACAGCTCCAGGAGCTGCCGCCGCTCCACCGTGATGTTCTCCGGCACGACCACTTTGACCTTGTACCCCTTGCGCCGACCGATCATGGCCAGGGAGATTCCGGTATTGCCGCTGGTCGGCTCGATAATCGTCTGACCCGGTGTGAGCAGTCGGCGTCGCTCGGCCTCTTCGACCATGTACTTGGCAATGCGGTCCTTCAGGCTGCCCGTCGGGTTGTAGAACTCGAGCTTGCAGAAGATCCGGACCGACGACTTGGGGCTGATGCGTTGCACCTCTACCAAGGGCGTGTTGCCGATGGCATCCACGGTATCGGCGGCCGGTCGCGGGCCACCCGCCGTCTTTCGGCCACCGATTGCCTTCTTTCTCGTCGGCACCCTTACCCCCCCTGCGACGGCAGGAAGGATCGAGATGACGTCCCCTTCCTGTACTTCCGTGTCGAGAAACTTGAGGAATCGGATATCCTCATCGTTCCGGTAGATGTTCACGAACCGGTGAAGCTCCTTGCCATCCAGCAACCGGTCCCGAAGGCCCGGATGGGCTTTGTCCAGGTTCTCGAGGATATCCCGGACCGTCATCCCCTCAACAACGACCGTCTTGGCTCCCCCGGTGTGCCTGCGGAAGATCTGAGGAACCCGAACCTGAACGCTCATTGTTCTCCCTGCATCTCGGGACGTTCCGCCTCGGCTGAACAATGGCCCCTTCTACGAAATTCCATCCCACAAATCAACGAACGCGCATTACGGCCTGACGGCGATCCCGTGGGGATCTCCGCCCAGCGAGATCTTGGTCACCACCTTGCGACCCGGGACATCGATGACCGAGACCCCGGGCTCCTTCCCCGTCGTCATGGCGGGGTCCCCCGTGACCGCCTCCCCCCGAAGGGTGACGAACGCCCGCTTGCCGTCCGGCGAGAGATCGATGATGTCGGTCTTATCCCCAACATTGGCAATGGTGTCCACAATCTTGCCCGTTGCCATGTCCACGATTGAGACATCGCCCGACTGGCGGTTCGGAACCAGGGCGAACTTGGCATCCGGCGTCAGGACGGCCCCATGTGCCTCCTTCCCCGACACCACATCGATAAGAATCTTTCCGGTGGCGATCTCCACCAGCGTGTACTTGTTCTCGCCACCGCCCGTGACCAGCACCTTGCCTCCGTCGGGACTCATCACGAGCCCCATGGCTCCCTTCCCGATGTTGGGGATGCTGCCCACGACCTTCCGATTCTTGACATCGATGACAGAGAGGGTGGCATCGCCCCCATTGCTCACGTAGGCCGTCTGCCCATCCTTGGAGAAGACGGCCATGGCCGGGTTCTTGCCGACCTCGATGGTGGCGAGGCGCTCTAGGCTCTTCGCGTCGTAGAGCATAACGGTATGCTCACCCGGGTTGCTCGCCAGAAGCAATTTGCCGTCAGGTGACACGGCCACGTGGTGGCACGTCTTCCCGCCCGGGACTGCCTTCACTACCTTCTTCGTGACGGCGTCGATCACGGTAAAGTCGTTCGAGCCGACGCTGGCGATATATGCGAGCTTGAAATCGGGACTGAAGGTGACATTGTGCGGCTTACTGGCTACCGGGATCTCGGCGATGATTTTGAGGGACTGCCCGTCGAGGATCTGAACTTTGTTCTCACTTTGGTTCGTGACCCACACTTCGTAGGCACCTGCGTGAGACGACAGAGCTAAAAGCAGAACAAGCACCGCACCCCCGAAGACCCATCGGCCGCTTGCCACCCCAGTGCCTCCTTTCTCCTGTCCGGACGCCAATGAACGTTTGCTCAACTCACGCCCCCCTTTTCGATCTCGATCTCCCACAGGGCGTCGCCCACCTTCTCCACCCGAACGACCCTGTGGCCGTGTTCGGCAGCCCACCGTGGGATGTTCTCCGCCGCCAGGGGGTAGTCGGAAATCACGATCAGGACGTCCCCCGGCTGAAGCTTCTTCACCTCCCGTTGCGCCATTACCAAGGGGTAGGGGCAGATCTCCCCTTGCGTGTCGAGGCGGTGCACCCTCCGTTCTTGGGTTTGCTTTGGCGATCCCAATGTCTCTCTCTATCGCTCCAGGGGAAGGTCCGGCCGATTGCCCCAGTCGATCCAGGAGCCGTCGTAGTTGCGGACCTTCTCATATCCGAGGAGTCGCGCCACGAAGTAGTCATGGGCCGCCCGCGCCCCGGTCCGACAGTAGGTCACGATCTCCCGGTCCTTCCTCGCACCGGCTTGCTCGAACATCTTTCCGAGTTCCTCGGCGCTCTTGAAGGTCTTATCCTCGGGGTTGATAGTACTCGTCCAGTCAATCGACACAGCCCCGGGGATTCTCCCCCCTCGCTTGATGTCAGGATCCTCCGCCTTCCCCGGATGCGTCCGCTTCCCCTCGTATTCGAGTCGCGACCGCGCATCGACGAGGCAGACACCCGGGTTCTTGACGTTGTCCCTGACCCACTCGGCGGTGGCGATCAGATTGGGATTGGGCCGGGCGATGAATTTCTTGGCCGTGATCTTCGGTTCGTTAGCGCTCAGGGGCCGGCCCTCCTGGGTCCACTTCGTCAGGCCCCCGTTCAGGACCGCGACATTCTTGTGTCCAAAGAATTCAAGAACGAAGAAGAGGCGTGCGGACCAGAGCCCGCCGCTGTCGTCATAGGCAACCACCCGCGTGTTCTCATCGATCCCTATCTTACTGAAGAGGGCCTCCGCCTTGGCCTGGTCTACGGGGAGACCCTTCTGGTTACTCGTCACATCGTCGATCTCCTGCCAGTTCAGGTAGACCGCTCCCGGGATATGCCCCTTCGCATACTCCTGGTACCCCTCGGCCCCTTTGTTCCGCAGGTCCACCAGACGCATGCTGGCATCCTCCAGATGAGCGGCCACCTCCTGGGTGTCAACCAGCAGGCGAGCATTGGGATATCCCGACTTTTTCGCCTGCTGCCCCCAGCACTGTGCCCAGACCACCGTCGCCCCCATGAGCACTACTAGCAGTCCCCCGAGCACCCTGCCGCCTATCCTCAGTGTCTTGTGCATGACGGTCATCCTCCGTATGGCCGCAGCCACCTAGCTGCGAAAGAGCACCGCTGCCGCGGACCAGACGCCCGCAACGATCCCGACGGAAGCGGTGATGCTGGTGAGCGACAGGGTCGAAACCCCGGTCAGGCTGTGCCCCACATTACACCCACCGGCGATCGCCGCGCCAATGCCCATCACCACCCCGCCCCCGAGGGCTTGCAGCGTCCGCTGGGGACCGGGGGCGCGCCACTTGAACTCCCCGTGGGCTCGGGCAGCAACGTACGCCCCCAGCGGGATGCCGAGCCCCATGAAACTCGCCCAGTTCAGGGCGCTCATCTGTCCCAGGGCGAGGAACCGCACGTAGGTATAGGCCGGCTCCGTAACGGAGAGGCCAAAGGAGCGCCCCGTCAGCGCCGAGAGGGGCCACGCGACGACGCCGATGATGCCAATCGCTACCCCCGTGACGAGCCAGCCCCATCCCCCCTGATAGGTCTTCCGATGCCCACGCCACAGCCACAATCCCCCGACGGCGATAAGGACGGCGATGACGACCCATGGACTGACCCCGACGAGGTTTGCCACCGTGGGCAACTCGCCGGCCGGCTCGATCGTGACATTCCGCAGGCGCTCCTGGACGGGGGCGACGATGCCGAAATTGGTCATCAGTATCCCGAACCCGAATCCGACAAAGCTGATCCATGATCCGACCATCCCCTCACCGGACCGGTAAGAGATCCCGGTCGTTCACCCCCCGGAGAGCGCCATTCCCCATCCGAAGATAAAGCCCCCCGCCAGCGCGGCCTGCCACCAGAAAGGAGCGATGGCGGGGGAAAGCCATCCCTGCTGTACAAGGAGGTGCACACCCACCATCTGGATCAGCACCGCCAACACGTACGCCCGGAGCAACGTCTGGTCCCGGATCAAAAAGATGTCCCGGAAGGCGGTGTTCATGCAGAAACGGCCGCGCTGCAGGGCGTAGCCGAAAGCGAAACCGACCGGAACACCTAAGAGGGCTGCCTTCACCATCCACGGGACTCCTGTCACGGTTCATGGTGATGGTTCATGGTTGGTTTTGGGCTTCATTCACGTCTCCATGAACGCTGAACCATGAACTATGCACGATCATCAGTTCACCGCCTGCGCGGGGGGCACCCCGCAGAACTCTTGGTAGTCGATGAGATCTGTAATCGTCGGATGATCGCCGCAGACCGGACACTCCGGATCTCGCCGGATCTTCACCTGACGGAATTCGAGCGTCAGGGCATCGAAGAAGACCAGGCGGTTGATCAGCGGTTCCCCTGTGCCCAGGATCAGCTTGATCGCCTCGAGCGCCTGCAGGCTCCCGATGATTCCGCACAGCACGCCGAGGACTCCCGCCTCCGCGCAACTCGGCACGAGCCCCGGCGGGGGCGGGGCGGGATACAGGCAACGGTAACACCCCTTCCCGGGGAAAAAGACCGTCACCTGCCCCTCGAAACGGAAGATGCTGCCATCCACCATCGGCTTCTTGAGGAAGTAGCACGCATCGTTCAGCAAATACCGGGTCGGAAAGTTGTCGCAGCCATTGACGATGACGTCGTAGCCGCCGATGATCTCTTTCACGTTCTCTGAGGAGAGCTGGGCCTCATAGGGCTCCACCTTCACACCCGGATTGATGTCCGCGATCGTGTCTACTGCCGATAACACCTTGGGCCGCCCCACGTCATGGGTGTGGTGCAGGATCTGCCGCTGCAGGTTGCTGAGGTCCACCCGGTCGAAATCGACGATCCCGAGCCTGCCCACGCCGGCGGCGGCCAGGTAGAGGGCGGCAGGACAGCCCAGCCCCCCCGCGCCAACGAGAAGGGCGCTGCTGTTGAGGAGCCTGCGTTGCCCCTTACCGCCGACCTCGGGGAGGATGATGTGACGGCTGTACCGCTTGATCTGCTCCTCGGTAAAGGGAATCGCCCCGCCCGCGATGGCCGGGATCAGGGCGACCTCATCCCCGTCCGCCAGCACGGTCTCCTTGCCCTCGAGGTCCTCAACGGCGATGTCGTTCACATAGATGTTAATATGCCGATGGATCTCTCCCTGCTCATCGAGGACTCGCTCGCGGATCCCCGGATACGCACTCTCGAGGGCCTCGACGAGACGAACGACGGTCTTGCCCTCTGCCTCCACGGTGGCCTGGTTTCGGGTCAGGGACCGAAAGGGCGTCGGGATATACACCTTGACCCCCATGAACGGACTCCTTTCCTCCCTCCTAGTACGGTACACTGAGATACCGCTCGCCCGTATCGGGCAGGATCGTCACGACGACCTTCCCCTTCTCAAGGTCGCGGGCCACTTTCACCGCGGCAAAGACGTTGGCCCCGGCCGAGACGCCGACCAGGAGCCCCTCCTCCCGGTTCAGACGAGCGGTCATTTTGAGCGCGTCCTCGTCGCTCACGGCGATGATCTGATCGAGAACCTCCATGTTGAGGACCGTCGGGATGAAGCTGGCGCCGATCCCCTGAATGGCGTGGGGCCGGGCCTTCCCTCCCTGGAGGACGGGCGACTTGGCCGGTTCAACGGCGATCACCTTGATCCCCGGAATCTTCGCCTTGAGAACCTCCCCGACCCCGGTGATGGTTCCACCGGTCCCTACCCCAGCGACAAAGGCGTCGATCGCTGTTCCCATCACATCCAGGATCTCCTGGGCGGTTGTCTGCCGATGGATCTCTGGATTGGCAGGATTGTTGAACTGCTGGGGCATGAAATAATCAGGATTCTCACCGCAGAGCTCCTCGGCGGCGAAGACCGCCCCCGTCATGCCCTCGATCGCAGGCGTCAAGATCACCTCCGCGCCGAACCGCTGCAGCAGCGTTCTCCGCTCGAGGCTCATATCGTCCGGCATCGTCAGGATCAGCCGGTACCCCTTCACCGCCGCCACCATGGCCAGCCCGATCCCGGTATTTCCGGAGGTCGGTTCCACGATGGTCGCCCCGGGTTTGAGCCTTCCCCGCTGCTCCGCCTCCTCAACCATGGACCAGGCAATGCGGTCCTTGACGCTTCCGGCCGGATTCAAAGACTCCATCTTTGCCACGATGGTCGCCCCGTTTCGCGGGGAGATCTTGGGAAGTTCCACCATGGGAGTGTTCCCGATGAGCTCTATTGCATTTTTTGCCAGGCGAGGAATTCGTGATCCCATCTTCCGCTCACCGTTTACCGACGACCGATGACCGTAAGAAACGGAGTCGCGACTGTGGTCCCGGGCGGTCGTCGGTGGTCGGTCATCGGTCATCCAGACTAGATGTGATAGCTCGTACTCCTGGGCGCAATCTTGAGCCGCGCGCGGCGGCAGATCTCTTCGAAGGTGACGCTGTCCAGGATGTGGGCAACGGCATCCCTCACTTCGACCAAGACGCCTTGAAAGCCGCACCTTTTTTCCGCGGGGCACTTTTCGCGGCTGGAGGGATCGACACAGAAGATTGGGGCCTGGGTGCCCTCCATCAGCCGGATGATCTCTCCCAACGTGATCTGATGAGGGGGTTTAGCGAGGGAGTACCCCCCTTTAACGCCTCGCTTGCTCTCGAGATACCCAGCACGCTTCAGAATCAGCAGCAGCTGTTCCAGGTACCGCACGGGGATCTCCTGGCGCTCTGCGATCGCGTCAATCTGCAGAGGGCCCCTATCATAATGCATGGAGAGCTCTTGGAGGGCCCTTGCCGCGTAATCGCCTTTCGTCGAAATCCTCATCGATACCGTCCGGTGTGGTATCTCGATAAAGTCAATCGAGTTACTCGTGTTTATCAAATCCCGTACCCCTTGTCAAGAACTTTTGCTCTTTCCTTCCAGCCCTATGCCCCGGAAATCTCTCTCCCCAAAAAGACATCCGGCTATTGCTCTAGGGCTCTCCCCACTTCAGCGCTCCGACCACTTTGAATCGAGTACTCTAATATCCTTGTTTACCAGTAATATACAAGTGTATGTCTAATAATACACATTACAGATTGCTCCTGCCAAAATCCCCCCGTGCTCGGAGATCGCAAGGTGTCCGGTAAAATTCCTTGCCTGCGCAAGACCTGCTCTGTTAGATTCAGGCGGGGGGAGACAGCATGGCACGATCTGGACGGCTGCGGGTAGGTGTGCTGGCCTCGGGGAGGGGCTCGAACCTGCAGGCGATCATCGATGCCAGCGAGGCGGGCAAGCTCGAGGCCGTCATCGTCGTCGTCCTCAGCGACAAGCCAGATGTCTACGCCCTCGAGCGGGCCCGCCGACACGCCATCCCAGGGCTCTTCGTGGACCCCAAGAGCCACGCGACCCGGGAGGCCTTTGATACAGCGCTGATTGCCGCCCTCACGGAGCACCAGGTCGAGCTCGTCTGCCTGGCCGGATACATGCGCGTCTTGACGGCCGCCTTTATCAACCACTTTCGCCACCGGGTCATGAACATCCATCCTGCCCTGCTTCCCTCTTTCCCGGGGCTTCACGCCCAACGCCAGGCCTTGAGACACGGTGTGAAGTTTTCCGGCTGCACCGTCCACTTCGCCGATGAAGGGGTAGACACCGGCCCCATCATCATCCAGGCCGTCGTCCCGGTCTTTGACGACGATTCCGAGGAGACCCTGGCCGCCAGGATCCTTACGTACGAACATCAGATCTATCCGCGGGCGATCCAGCTCTACGCCGAGGGTCGGCTTCGGGTCAGGGGAAGACATGTCACCTGTCGGGGAAGTGAGGCGGATCGGGCCCCGAGAGAGGGTTGGGGATATATGCACCCGTAGCGGTGTGAGGGGCGTGAGCCGGCAGACGAGGCTCCAGAGGACCGGTGGACGAAGGGCAGAGGATGGAAAAGGAACTCATCCGCATCCGGCGGGCTCTCTTGACTGTCTCGGACAAGACGGGACTTGCCGAGTTGGCCAGGGGACTCCGCGAACACGGTGCCGAGCTGATCTCGACCGGGAAGACGGCCGAGCATCTCCGTAACGCAGGACTGACTGTCACCGACGTCGCCGAGGTGACCGGCCTCCCAGAGATGCTCGATGGCCGGGTGAAGACCCTGCATCCGGCCATCCACGGAGCCATCCTGGCACGCCGCTCTGATCCGGAACACGAACGGCAACTCACAGAGCACCGCATCTCCCCCATCGATCTGGTCGCCGTCAATCTCTACCCGTTTGAGACGACCATCGCGGACAAGCCCCTCGATTTCTCCCGGGCCCTCGAGCACATCGACATCGGCGGGCCCGCCCTGATACGCTCGGCGGCCAAGAACTTCGAGCACGTGGCGATCCTCACCGACCCGCGGCAGTACCCCGAGGTCCTCCACGAGATTCGCCAACGGGCGGGGGTCTCTCTGAAGACCCGCCTTGGCCTGGCCCAGAAGGCGCTGCGGCTCACCAGCCACTACGAGGGAGTCATTGCGAGCTACCTGAGCGCGGTGGCCTCCACCGAAGCATCGCTGAAGACCGATTGGCCCCAACCCTTCCCGCCGTTTCTCGTTCTGGAACTCGAGAGAATCGATCTGCTCCGGTATGGGGAGAACCCGCATCAGCAGGGGGCCCTGTACCGGGAGCACAGGAGCACGGGGCTCTCCCTGGCTAGCGCACGACAGCTCCAGGGGAAGGCCCTTTCCTACACGAACCTGCTCGATCTCGATGCGGCCCTGCAGCTCGTCCTGGAGTTCACACCCCCCGCGGCCTGCATCGTCAAGCACAACAACCCCTGCGGGGCCGCCATTGGGGAATTGGTGGTCGATGCCTATGGGCGGGCCTATCGTACGGATCCGCTCTCGGCGTACGGGGGGGTCGTGGGACTGAACCGCCCTGTGGATGAGGCAGCCGCGACAGAGATCGCCTCCACCTTTGTAGAGGCGGTCATCGCCCCGGATTACACCGAGGCGGCCAGGGAGATCTTGCGACCCCGAAAGAACCTCCGCCTCATGCAGATTCCACCGAAGGAGTGGCAGAGCCCACCGGATCCCTGGGATATGCGGCGAATCTCCGGCGGCCTTCTTCTCCAGGAAAGGGATCGGGCCCATCCGGATAAGGACACGCTCAGACTGGTGACCAGGCGGGAGCCAACGCCTGCGGAGTGGGAAGCACTTGCCTTTGCCGCTAAGGTGGTGAAGCATGTCAAGTCAAACGCCATTGTCTTCACGACGGCTACCGCCACCGTGGGGATCGGCGCCGGGCAGATGAGCCGGGTGGATGCCTGCCGGTTGGCTGTGATGAAGGCACAATCGTCCCTCAAGGATACGGTGGTGGCCTCTGATGCCTTCTTCCCCTTCCGGGACGGGATCGATGTGGTGGCCGAGGCGGGTGCCACGGCCATTATCCAGCCGGGAGGCTCACTGCGCGATGCGGAGATCATCCAGGCGGCTGATGAGCACGGCCTAGCGATGGTCTTTACCGGGATTCGCCACTTCCGCCACTAGACAGTTCAGGGTTAATAGTTCAGGGGTCAGAGTCACCGCACAGGTACACAAGATGCGGTCCCGGTCTTGCCATGAACCATGAACTCGCAACGGTCATCGGTCGTCTGTCATCGGTTAACGAAGGAGGGTTTCCCATGAAGATCCTGATGGTCGGACCGGGAGGACGGGAACATTCCCTTCTCTGGAAGCTCGCCCAGAGTCCTCGAAAGCCCCTCCTCTATGCTGCCCCGGGCAACGCGGGCATGGCCCATATTGCGACCTGCATTAATATTGGAGTCACCGAGATCAGCAGCCTGGTGGACTTTGCGACGGAGGAGAAGATCGACCTCACCCTGGTGGGCCCCGAGGTCCCCCTGACCCTTGGGATCGTGAATGAATTCGAGGCGCGGGGCCTCAAGATCTTTGGTGCCAACCGGGAAGCGGCCATCATCGAAGGGAGCAAGCGCTTCGCCAAGGACCTGATGCGCAAGTACAAGATCCCCACCGCTGAGTACGAGGTCTTCGACAGCCCGCCCCAGGCCAGGACGTACCTGGAGAAGGTCGGGGCGCCCATCGTGGTGAAGGCCGATGGCCTGGCCGCCGGCAAGGGAGTCATGGTGTGTTCCACCCTTGATGCGGCCCATGATGCGGTCACCCGCATCATGGAGGAGCGGGTCTTTGGCGAGGCGGGAGCGCGCGTGGTCATCGAGGAGTGTCTCACCGGTGAGGAGGCTTCCTTTCTCGCCTTTACTGACGGCAAGACGGTCCTGCCCATGGCCTCGTCCCAGGATCACAAGCCGATCTACGACAACGACCAGGGGCCCAATACCGGAGGGATGGGGGCGTACTCTCCGGCCCCGGTCGTCACCGAAGCGGTTCACCGAAAGATCATGGAGCGGGTCATGTTCCCCGCCGTGCGGGGAATGGCGGCGGAGGGCCGCCCGTACAAAGGCGTGCTCTATGCCGGATTGATGATCAAGGGCGGGGAACCCAAGGTCCTGGAGTTCAACGCCCGTTTCGGTGATCCGGAGGCTCAGCCCCTCGTGGTCCGCATGGCGTCAGACCTCATCCCGATCCTCGAGGCGGTCATTGCCGAGCGCCTCCATCAGATCGAGATTCAGTGGAGGCCCGAGCCGACGGTCTGCGTCGTCATGGCTTCGGGGGGCTACCCCGGCCCCTACGAGAAGGGGAAGGTGATCTCGGGACTGGACGAGGCGGCCAATGTCCCCGGCGTGGTGGTCTTCCACGCCGGCACCGCCTTGAAAAACGGCAAGGTGGTTACCGACGGAGGCCGGGTCGTGAACGTTACCGGAATCGGCAAGGACGTCCGAGAGGCGATCGCCGTCGCGTACCAGGGCGTGAAGAAGATCTATTGGGAAGGGGTCCATTATCGGACCGACATCGGCAAGAAGGCTCTTGATCGACTGGCCGGCTAGTTCACGGTTCACAGTTCATGGTTCATAGTTCACAGAAGGCCCGTCCCGTTGTATTATCGTGTCCGTGAGACAAGATGGGGGATTAGCATGTCGATAATGCGTGAATGGTCCCTTCAACCCTTAGCCATGAACCCTGAACCATGAACCCGAAACCCAAGAAACCTGTGGTCGGCATCGTGATGGGAAGCGACTCGGACTTTCCCATCATGGAGGAGACCGTAAAGGCACTCAAGTCCTTTGATATTCCCCATGAGGTGCGGGTGATCTCGGCCCATCGGGCCCCAGCCCAGGTGATGGAGTATGCACGGACCGCACAGAAGCGGGGGCTCAAGGTGATCATTGCGGGGGCGGGCGGGGCTGCTCATCTGGCCGGGATCATCGCCGCCGAGACGACGTTGCCCGTCATCGGGGTCCCGATCGAATCGAGCCCGCTCCATGGGATCGACGCGCTCCTCTCCACCGCCCAGATGCCTGGAGGGGTCCCGGTAGCCACCATGGCGGTCGGCAAAGCTGGCGCCAAGAACGCTGCAATATTTTCTGCACAAATATTAAGTATTTATGATGGACGAATTCATGAGAAACTTAAGATATTCAAAGCGTCGTTGGAAGAGGAGGTCACCGCCAAGGATCGCGCCATCGCCGAGAGATTGAAAGCGAAATAGGCCCAGGCGGAGGAGCACAATGGCAGAACCCGAGGAGACGATCCGGCTTACGGCCCTTTCTCATGGGGCCGGTTGAGCCTGTAAGATCAGTCCCGTGGACCTGGCTCAGGTGCTGAGTCAGCTACCAACCTTCACCGATCCCCGCATCCTCGTGGGGCCGGAGACCTGTGATGATGCCGCGGTCTACCAGCTGACCGAGGATCTGGCCGTCGTCCAGTCGGTGGATTACATCACCCCCGTCGTGGACGATCCCTATACCTGCGGTGCGGTGGCCGCCGCCAACTCCTTGAGCGACATCTACGCCATGGGAGCACGGCCGATCTTTGCGCTGAACCTCGTCGGCTTTCCGGTCGGCAAGCTTCCGCTGAAGGTTCTCAGTCTCATTCTTCAGGGGGGGGCCGACAAGGTGAGAGAGGCCGGCGCATCCATCGTCGGGGGGCACAGCATCGATGATCCAGAGCCGAAGTACGGGCTCGTCGTCACCGGCCTCGTGCATCCGAAGAAGATTGTCACGAATGCCCGCGCCCGGGTCGGGGATGACCTCATCCTCACCAAGCCGCTCGGGATCGGCATCATCACCACCGGAATCAAGCGAGAGCAGGTGGGTCGAGAGACGGTAGATCAGGTCGTCCAGGTCATGACGACGTTGAACAGGGCGGCCGCCGAGGCGATGGTAGAGGTGGGGGCGAACGCGTGCACGGATGTCACCGGCTTTGGTCTCCTCGGGCACCTGCATGAAATGACCTCTGGCAGCGGTGTCGGCGCCCGCATCTCGCTCAAGGCCGTCCCGGTCCTCCCCGAGGCGTGGAGACTCGTCAAGGAGGGGATCTGCCCCGGCGGGACCAAGCGGAACCGGCAGGCGCTCGAGGGGCAGGTCAGGTGGGCGCCGGAGATCAGCGAAGACGCCCAGCTGGTCCTCTGCGACGCCCAGACCTCCGGCGGGCTTTTGATCGCGGTGCCCAAAGACAAGAGTGCGCGCCTCGTCAAGCATCTGCAAGCCGGCAAGACACCCGCCGCCGCCCGGGTCGGCGAGATCGTTGCGGATGGCGGTCACATCGACGTGATTCCATAGCGCTCTCCCGGTCCTCCCCCATCGTCACCGCTCCGACCACCCTCGTTGACAATCCTCTGTCCATCAGTAGACTATGGGGCATTCCTGGGACTCGACCCGCGCCGGAGTCCTCGATGATCGTCCAAAAACAGATCTTTGAGTTGGACCGCCTGGACCTCTTCTGCGGGGCAACGCTGAGACAGGTCCGGATTGGCTACGAGACCTATGGAACCCTTTCGCCGAGCAAGGACAATGCCATCCTGATCTGTCATTACTTCTCCGGAACGTCGCACGCCGCGGGACGCTACAGCGAGACCGAGGAGATCCCTGGATACTGGGATGCCGTGATCGGTCCCGGCAAATCCTTTGACACCCATCGGTATTTCGTGGTGAGCTCGGACATCCTGTGCAACATCAACGTCAAGGACCCGAGGGTGGTGACGACCGGGCCCGCCTCGATCAATCCCCAGACGGGAAGGCCCTACGGTACTTCCTTTCCGATCCTAACCGTTAGGGATTTTATCAATGTGCAGCATGCCTTGGTCTCTTCTCTCGGCATTCGACGGCTTCACGCGGTGGCCGGCCCCTCACTGGGGGGATTCCAGGCCCTGGAATGGGCCATCGCCTACCCCGAGATGGTCGCGCGGGCCATTGTCGTGATCGGTGCCGGCGAACTGCACCCCTGGGTCATCATGATGCCGGGACGCGTGGCCGAGATGGCGATCCGGCTAGATCCCAACTGGCAGAACGGTGAGTACTACGGCAAGGCAGAGCCGTTCGAGGGCCTCGCGTTGGCCTTTGTCGTGCTCACGATGATCGCCAAGAGCCAACTCTGGGCCGATCGCACGCTGGGTCGAGCCCTTGCCGATCCCGGGAAGAGCCCTTTTGAGGGGCTGGAGAACCGCTTTCTGATCGAGACGGAGATCGAGAAGACCGCCAGGGAGCGGGCGAAACTGGTCGATGCCAACTCCTACATCTATCTGGCGAAGATCGGTGCCCTGTATCGCGCTGGCATCGGATTCGAATCTCTGGACGAGGCGCTTGAGCGAATTCGGGCGAGGGTCTTGCTGATCCCCTGCTCTTCAGATCTGTTCCTCCCCCCCTATCAGTCCCAGCAGTTGCTCGGCGCTTTGCGGAGGGCAGGCGTGAACGCCAGTTCGTTCGAACTGGAGAGTGATGATGGGCACCTTGCGGGGATCCTGGAGATTCACAAGGCCTCCCAGGTTCTCCGCAACTTCCTGGACGGCGCTTGAGAGGGACCGAAAAGCATTGTGGAGGATTGCTCCTCGGGGGATCCAAAGCTCGTGGATAATGCGGTGCGGCTGGCAAAGCGGCTCTCCCTCGCCTTCCAGGTGGAAGGCCTCCCGGTGGGGGCGGTAGAGCTCTGGCAGAATCGCTTCGGGCTCTTCGAGGTCGACATCGAGGGAAAAGGCCCCTTCCTCCTGTCACCGGAGGTGCTGGACGCCTCGAATCCCGAGACAGGGTACGTCTCCGAGGCCCTCCGGGAGTGGATCGACCGGGTCTATCTGGAACTCAAGGGGTACGACCGGATGTAGGCGCCCGACAAGCAAGTTTTTCTTCTTGGGAACAATTTTCTATGGTATACGGTCAACGCTATATAGGCGGACCCTTAGACTCGATACCTGAGAACGAGAGGAGGTGAATCCAGATGCGCAAGACCCTCTTTGCAGTGGTCCTGGCCGTCCTCAGCCTAGGGCTCGTGGTCAGCCCGGTGTGGGCCGGGACCTGCCCCAAGAAGATCCAGGAGGTTAAGGACGCGATGACCAAGGGGAAGTACGACAAGGCCAAGAGCGACCAGGCAACGGCGACCCTTGGGGAAGCTCAGAAGCTTCACGAGGCAGGGCAGCACGATCAGGCCCTGAAGAAGGTTCATGAGGCCCGAGACGTCCTCGGCCTGCCGAAGGCTACGTTCTAACTATTCCAAATACAAGGGGAGGGGGTCGATCCCCCTCCCCTTGTATCTTTTCCAATCCCGTCCGCGCCCAGACTAACCCTTGCTTCCTCGCCCAGGCAGTAGCCTCGCACTCCCTCGGTCCCGCTCCCGACGCCTCTCCGTGAGGAGTACGCTTGACAGCGTGATCAGGGGAGGGCTACCATCGCGGGCGACTCCGACAGTGGCAGGTGGCGCCTGGACGAAGCACGTCCCCGAGAGACGTCATGTCATGAAGGCGATACGGGTGCATGCGTATGGGGGGCCAGAGGCCCTCACGCTCGAAGAGCTGCCGATCCCGCAGCCGGGGCCGGGCCAGGCGCTCGTGAAGATCGAGGCCGCAGGCGTGAATTACATCGACGTCTATCACCGGATCGGTCTCTACCCCGCTCCCCTGCCTCGTCTCATGGGCGTCGAGGGGGCCGGCGTGGTCGAGGCCGTCGGAGCGGACGTCACCGAGGTCAAGGTCGGGGATCGCGTCGCGTATGCCCACACCGGATCACCCGGCGCATACGCGGAATACGCCCTCGTCGCCTCGAAGCACCTCGTCACCCTCTCGGCCGGTGCGGACACGCGGGCGGCCGCGGCCGCGATGCTGCAAGGCATGACCGCGCACTACCTTACGCGGTCCACGTACCCCCTCAAGCACGGAGATCGTTGCCTGGTCCATGCGGCGGCAGGGGGAGTCGGACTCCTTCTCTGTCAGATGGCCAGGCACGCCGGGGCGCGGGTGTTCGGGACCGTATCGACCGAAGAGAAAGCTCGTCTCGCGCTCGAAGCGGGTGCCGAGGTGGCGATCCGCTACACCGATCAGGATTTCCAGGGAGAGGTAAAGCGGCTCACGAACGGCGAGGGGGTGCATGTAGTCTACGACTCGGTCGGCCAGACAACGTTCGAAAAGAGCTTGAACTGTCTGATGCCCCGGGGGACACTGGTCCTGTTCGGACAGTCGAGCGGGCCGGTCCCTCCCGTTGACGTGAACGTGTTGAGCCAGAAAGGGTCCCTCTTCCTGACCCGCCCGACCCTCACCCACTACACCCGGGCGCGCGAGGAGCTCCTCTCGCGTGCCCGTGACGTCCTCCAGGGAGTTTCCGCCGGCACCCTGAAGCTCCGCATCGGGGCGACCTTTCGCCTGAAGGAGGCGGGCGAAGCCCACCGCCAGCTCGAAGGACGAAAGACCACGGGCAAAGTGCTCCTCATCCCCTAGTCCCGCACGCAAGCGCCGTGTCGGCACACCTTACGGCTTCTCCCGTGATGGAGTAAAGACCTCGTTGACATTGGTGCCCTGCGGACGGCCGGCTTTCGGGCCGCCGGCAATGACGTGGATCCGTCCATCAATCACCACGGCCCCCAGCCCATGACGGCCGGTCGGCATAGGCGTGTGCTCCGTCCACCGGTCGGTTCGAGGGTCGTAGGCCTCGTTGGCACGGAAGGGTTCGAGTTCCATTCTGTATTCCCCTCCAAAGACGTAAATACGCCGACCAAGGACCGCTGCGGCGATCCCGCTTCTCTTCGTCGGGAGGGGGGCTTTTGTGGTCCAGCGCTTTACCCCTGGATCGTACACCTCATTGACCACGACCGGGCTGCTCATAAACCTTTGGCGGCCAGCAATCGCGTACAGGCGCCCATCGAGCACAGCCACAGCGAGATGATCCCTCGGGGTGGGCATCGGAGGCAGTCTCTGCCAGGTGTCGGTGACAGGGTCGTACATTTCGAGGGCGTTCACGGCCTTACCTCCAGCCTCGCCACCCACAGCATAGATCTTCTCGTCAATCACCCCCACCGCGAGGGCCCCCCTGGCCGTGGGCATAGGGGCCCGCGCCCGCCAACGGTCTCGATCCGGGTCGTATTCCCAGACCTCTTTCATGGGCCGCCTGAGCGTTGGGATGTCGACAAGCAGGCCCGGGGCGTACCCACCCACGACGTATAATTTGCCGTTCGCCGCGGTCGCAGCGGCATGGTGCAGCGGTCCAGGCAGGGACGTCTTTGTTTCCCACCGGTCGGTCCGCGGGTCGTACGCCTCGACGGCCCCCGAGGTCCATCCGATGAGGTACTTCAACCCGCCGATGACATAGATCTTCCCATCAAGCTTCGCGACGGCTACCTCACTCCGCTTGCTGGGCATGGGTGCCCGCATCTCCCAGTGTCCACCAGAAGCCGCTGAACCCACCATGGCGACGCACACGAACATCAAGACGCCGGCCAGGCAGGATCCGTACGTTCTCACTCTCACTCTGTGGTGCACGAAGGCACAGGCGGTCATCGGTCGTCCTCCTGTTACGCCTCCTCTACGTGCTCGTAGATGACGGTTCCGCACGTGGCGCAACGGTCGGAAAAGCGGATCAAGACTTCGGGATCGTACTTGGCATGGGCCGAGTAGTAGCCTCGGGTCACCTCGGTTCGCTCCACTTCGGTTCCACCGCATGTCGGACACCGGGTCAGGTCGCGCACGGGCCGCTCTTCCATCACTCATCCTCCCCCCTCTGGGGGCGGCCACTCATGAGGGCGTCCACCCACGCCCGAGGAAGCTGTGATCTCAGCCCCGCCTCCCCGTGGAGGGCGCAGCCCAGTATCTTTCCCTCATAGCGCACCGCCACGTACCCCCTGTCCGTCAGGAAGGGCCCCGGCAGGACTTGCCCATGCAAAAAGGGGTCAAGTCGCGCCGGACTGAGCTCGACGACGTTTTTGACAATGGCGTCTTCAAGGAGGAGTAAGGCGGCGGTCGTGGGTTTCCAGTGGCCTCCCCGCTTCCGAAGCAGCGGCAACCCCGCGGCCTCGACCTTGAACGCGGTGAGGGTCTCTTGAACACCGGCGACGTCCGCTATCGCCCACACGGTCTTTCCGCGGGTGAGAAACCGTAGGCCTTCCAGCATGGTGCCGGGCACGCCGAACCGCCTGCTCCAGTATTCGAGGATCTCCTGTGCTTCACCCGGGCTTACGGAGACGAGCAATGAAGAACCCCCACGAGTTGACGAGATGTGGATAGAACCGAGCCGCCAGTTTGAGAGAGGGGTGAAACCGGTGTCCGTTCCACGACTCGAGGCCGGGCGCATAAGGAAAGGGGGTCTCGATCGGAATAAGCTCGGCCCGTCCCTCCTCCACGACCGGATGGAGCACCGCTTCGTTTTCCTCTGGGGCGTAGGTGCAGGTCGAGTAGACGAGCGTCCCACCCGGCCGGAGCAACTTGAGGCCGTGAGTCACCAGCATCTGCTGCAGCCGCTGTAGCCGGCGACTGACCTCCGGATCCTCGGTCAGCGGCGTCCGGGCCCCGACCCGATACGTCCCCTCCGCCGAGCACGGGGGATCGAGAAGAATCCGGGCAAAGCGCATCCGCATCGGAAAGCTCTGCCCCCGATACCGTGTCACGATAATGCTGGTGATCCCGAGGCGATCGCTGTGCGACCGGAGAATACCGATCCGCCGGTGGCTGACATCGTTGGCCACGATGAGGGCCTGGTTCCGCGTGAGCTGAGCCAGGTACGTGGCTTTCCCCCCTGGCGCGGCGCACAGATCGAGGAGGTGCTCCCCCGCCTGCGCATCCAGGATGAGCGCTGGAAGCATCGATGTCAGTCCCTGGACCTGGTACCATCCCCGGAAATACTCGAGGGTGCTCCCGGGGTTCTCGACGCTCTCCCACCGGAATGCCTCCGGAATCTCCGTAACTGGTGCGAGAGGATAGCCTTGCTCTGCCATCGCCTGTCGGAATTTGTCCGACTCGACGCGCAATGTATTGGCCCGAATGTGGGTCGGCGGCCGAATCTCCACGGCCTTGAGAAACGATGAAAAGTCGGGAATGATGTCGCGGTACCGCTCGAAGGCCGGAACCATGTCACTGCCCTGAGGAGAGGAGCGCATCAATGGCGGTGCGGTCGGGAAGCGACTCCTGGGCTCCCCGACGCGTCGTCGCCAGCGCGCCCGCAGCGTTTGCAAAGGGAATGGCCTTTTCGAGCGTCCTGCCCTCGGCCAATGCTGCAGCGAGTGCTCCGTTAAAGGCGTCACCCGCGCCGGTGGAATCGACCGGGCGGACGGAGAAGGCCGGGAAGTGCCGTGCCCCGCCCTTGCCTACCCACAGAGCGCCGCGGACTCCGAGGGTCATGATGACATCCCCGCAGCCCATCTCCAGGAGCCGGTCGCCCGCTTTCTTCGCTCCGTTGAGATCCTTCACCGGCACGCCGGTCAGGGCGGAGGCCTCCGTTTCATTGGGCGTCAAAAGATCCACCAGGGAGAAATCCTCACGACGAAGAGGGGTGGCCGGCGCGGGATTCAGGATGGTCCGCATCCTCTTCTCTTTCGCTCGTCGAAGGACCCAGTGGACCGTTTCGCGCGGGGTTTCCAACTGTACGAGCAGGATCGCCCCCCCGAGGAGCTGATCCCGGCTCTCAAGCTCCTCCGGAGTCAGACGGTAGTTGCACCCCGGAACAACCACAATCTGATTTCCCCCTGATGGATCAACGAGGATAAAAGCCACACCCGTGCCACAGGCGGCATCTGAGATCAACCCAGCCCCATCGATCCCTACCGTTTCGAGATTCTTGCGGATCTCCTCGCCATGCCGGTCTTGTCCTACCTTGCCGATGAACATAACGTCCGCCCCGGCGCGTCGAGCGGCCACAGCCTGGTTTGCCCCTTTGCCCCCGAAGGAGACTAGTAGATCCCGACCGAAGATCGTCTCGCCCTGCTCGGGTGCTCGATCCACCTGGACGGTGAAGTCGATGTTGGCCGATCCAACGACTACGACCGCCGACATAGACGTTCCACAAAGAGGCTAAGGAAACGGTCCGCGTCCACGTCCAGCGCAACCTCAACGTTGGGCTGCCCTTCGGCCCGAAAGGGACGGCGGTCCGCTACTGTCATCCCCGTAGTGATCTCACCACGCGTCTCTACTTGGACAAAGAGTGGCCGAGTCTTCACCAGATTCGGGTCGATGGCGACGCCTACCGTGAGCGGGTCGTGCAGGGTGATCCCGGCAAAGCCTTCCCATTTCTCGGAGAAGGCGATGAGATGAGCGGTACAGTCCAGCAGGAACTGAGCAGGGAGATCGGCAAGAGGCTCTACCCAGGTTCGCAGCGCATCCCCCGAAAGTCGGACCCGCTCCGTCACATCGAGAGGGATGAGCGTGAGTGGCAACCCCGAGCCCAACACAATGCGGGCCGCCTCGGGATCCGTGGCAATGTTGAACTCTGCCGTCGCCGAGGTGTTCCCCGGGACGAGGACGGCCCCCCCCATACTGATGATCCGGGAAATCTTCTCCATCGTCTTGCGGTCCCGGCGGAGCGCTTGAGCAATATTGGTGAGGGGTCCTAGCGTGATCAGCGTGATCTCACCGGGATACCGACGAACGAGTTCGAGGATCAGATCTGCCGCTTCCATCGCCGCCGGGCTCTGTCGCGGTCGGGGATATCGGGGGAGGCCATCCGGATTCCGATGACGGAGGAGTCCTCCAAGCCCGTCCTCTCCGTGGACATCCAGGGCTGGCCGGAGTTCGCACTCGAGGGGGCGGGCCGCGCCCCGCGCGACGACAGGGCGCGGCTCCGGCGCGAGGAGGTCCAGGATCAGGAAGACATTCCTGGTGCAGTCCTCGACCCGCGTGTTGCCGGCCACCGTGGTGATCGCCTCAACCGCGAGTTCCGGTGACTGCAAAGCCAGGAAGAGGGCCAGGGCATCGTCAATCCCCGGATCCGTATCGATGATGACTCGCTTCATCTTGCTGTCCGAAGTCCAACGTCCGATTTCCGAAGTCCGAAGTCGCCATGAGCGAGGGCTGGAGGACGGCAAGAAATTCGGGAAGCGGTCAGGTACTCGAGCCAATCGTATAGATGGTTCCGGACTCTCCTTGCCGATCCAAGACCCGGGTGTCCCCCACGTGCATTCTGCCTCGCGCCAGGCGGGGAAAAGGATACGCCCATCTTAGCCGAGGGCCGCTCCCGCTGCCAACTCCATTTTGGCTTCCTGGTTTTTCGGTTCCGCGTCCAGACGAAGTTGTAGGCCTCTCGCTTTCTGCTCGGTTCGCGGCAAGGAGGCAGGAAGGGGCAAACGAAGTGAGGCTTAAGGAGTCGACCGCGCGTCGTGAATGCGTTGAGATCGATAGCGGACCGCGACGTAGTATAGGAAGAGCATCATCGCGACCCAGCCGAAAAGGGCTGGCCCCACGCCGTCCGCCCCGAAGAGCCACCCTCTCAGCCCCCCTTTGCTCATGAAGAGGTCATCGCCCTTGTCCATAAAGTTCCAGGCGGCGTGCAGACCGATGGGAAAATAGAGGCTCCCGGTCCTGATGAAGGTGTAGTTGAGAACCACGCCTATCACGAAAAAGCTTAGAAAATAGACCACGTAGGTCTCGCCGGGGTTGACGAGCGTCCAGAGGTGCTCCTGAAGCCCGCGCAACCCGAGCCCCCACTCGATGGCCCCAAGCTTCACCGGGACGCGAGCCTTGAACAGGAAGTGGTAGAAACTGAAGAGGCTGCTGGTCACCACCACGGACCCCACCGTCCCTATCCACCGCTCAACGACCTGGAAGATCATTCCGCGAAACATGATCTCCTTGAGCAGACCCACGGCGCTTCCGACAACGAGCAGCTCACCAATATCTCTAAGCAGGGGCCACCCGGACTTATGCAGCTCGATGTATCGTGCCCCTACTAGGACGGAAGCCCCGATAATGATCATATAGCCGATAATCGCCCAGAAGAATCCTTGCCAGAGGAGGAGCCTCCAGCCGGGCTGAAAGCGCAGCCCGAGGGAACTGAGCGAGGTGAAACCCAGCCGCCGCACATTGAAAACGAGAAAGCCCATCGTCACGAACTGGAGGATGTTGTACCAGACCTTCGCGTAATCGTACCCGTCCGGATAGAGGTGGGTACCAAGGAGCCGGGGCAGGCCGGGGACGATGGGCAGCAAGAACTCGACAATCGGCATGACCAAAGGGGCAAGGATGATCGTGACCACAATGATCCCGGCCACGTTCATGAGAAAGATCAAAGCGCCTCGGCCCTTGTTCATCCTGTCCCCCTCGATGAAAAAAACCGCCTCAGCTTGAAGCGTCCGACGCACCTTGTCAAGGGAAAACAATGATCGCGAATTCCACGAGCCGCACGATGATCTCTTTGCCATCCATCCCGACCACGTCGGTCTTGAGCAGCTCGCTCACCCACACAGGCCCCTCCTCCCTCCGCTGAGGGGTTGCTCGATTCACCGGGAGACCCGAAGAGGCTATGACGGGGCAATTCAAGGAGTTAAATTGTTCATAAATTGCTTTAACTTTTTAAAGTAATCTTCCCCTCCGGCAAGATATGTATCGTTGTGGGTGGCCCCGCGGATCAGGTAGAACTCTTTGGGCGGAGAGGCCGTCTCGTACAGACGTTTCCCCATCCACAGCGGGATAATCTCGTCATGCTCGCCGTGGATCACCAGCTTGGGGACCGCCACCTTCCCGATCAGCGCGAGGGAGTCGTATTTGACCGTGCCCGGCGGCAACGCGGGGAGGAAACGAAAATAGAGACGCATCACATCGTCGGTCGAGGTAAAGGCCGACTCCAGAATGATCCCAAGACACGGGCGCTCGACCGCAACGGCAGTCGCCAGGGCGCTTCCCAGCGACCGTCCAAAGAGGACGACGCGGCTCGGGTCAACGTCGGCGCGGGAGCACAGATATCCGAAGGCCGCAAAGGCATCCCGAAACGTGCCGGCCTTCGAGATCTCCCCTTCGCTCTTGCCGTACTCCCGATAATCGAAGATAAAGATGTTCACCCGCGCGTGCGCATGCAGGAGGGCGATGTTCTCGAGGCGGTGGCTGATGTTCCCGGCATTGCCGTGAAACCAGAGGAGTGTGATGGAACTCTTCTGAAAAGGGACGTACCATCCGTGAAGGCGAATGCCATCGTCGGTCGTAAAGAACACCTCCTCATAGGCGAGCCCCAGGTCGGCGGGGGTTCCGATCAGGGTGGGATCGGGAAAAAAGACCGTGCCCTTCTCGGGGAAAAATGTCATGGGCTATCTGATACTGAGTCCGGGGAGGAGACGCGTACTCTCTGCGATCTGGTCTGGAGACGGACGATAGTAGGTCAGGGCGTTGGGCATCAAGCCCTGCAGATCTTGGATGCGAGTCCGGGGGCTCGGGTGGGTCGAGAGAAATTCAGGGGGCGCCTGGCGGTCTTGCTCCCCCATCCGCTGCCACAGTTGCACCGCCTCTCTGGGATCGTAGCCGGCCTGGGCCATCAGGACCAGCCCGATCCGGTCTGCCTCCGACTCCTGAAGGCGACCGTAGGGAAGGAGAACACCGACGTTCGCTCCCAGGCCATAGGCGGTCATGACCCCCTGCACCACCCCGGGGTCCCTTCCCGCCATCCCGGCCTGGACGGCCACTGCCCCCATCTGGGCCAGCAGCCCATGGCTGAGCCGCTCCCCTCCATGTCGCGCCAGCACATGCGCCACCTCGTGGGCCATCACGGCCGCCAATCCCCCCTCGGTCTTTGCCACGGGGAACATGCCGGTATAGACCGCCACTTTCCCCCCGGGAAGGGCAAACGCGTTCGCCGTCTTGGGATTGTCGACGACCACGAATTGCCACTGAAAATCGGGGCGCCTGGCCGCGTTCGCAACGCGCGACCCGATTCGGTCCACCACCGCCTGGAGGACGGGATCGTGTGATACCTTCTCCTTGGAAAGGATCTGCTGAAAGGCTTGCGCGCCCAGCTGATTCTCTTCTCCTAGTGAGATGAGCATGAGCTGAGAGCGCTGCGTGTATGGCGCGGTGGTGCAGGCCGTCAATAGGAGCACCGGCACTAGGATTATTCCCGGGATCCTTTTCATGCTCGAGATCACGGTCTTCCCCGTCCCCATGGGTGCTGCGGATCCGAGTGGCGACGGCACACTACCATATTCGGCACCTGTGATCAAGCGCCGCTCGGCCGCCCATCTCTCAATATCTTTGACGGGGCGAGGCCCATCCTATCCGCCGTTGAGACGGCGTCAGGTCTTTTGAAACCACCTTCGGAAGAGTTGTTTCAGGTAGGAATACCCCTCATTTCCCGCAAGAAGCGACCCGATGAAGAACAGGAGCCAGCTGACCGCCCACCCGGTGACCGCGATACCCGCCTTCGTTTCCGATGACACCGGTAAGAATGGGATGATCAAAAAGAGCGCGAAGATGCCAAAACTTGTGGCCATCAGCCCTATCCCCACCCGAAACCCTCTTTCCCTTGGACGCAAAGGAGCCGGCCCAGCCTCTGGGTGACGTCCATGCGGGATTGGTCTGCTCACCACGATTCCCCTTCAGGTACGGTAGCCCGCGTCAGCGGTTGATGTGGTATTCACTCTCCGCCCCACGTCCCGATCAATGCCCGTATCGCTGCCTCGGGGGTCCTGACCTCCTGCAGGCTGGCTGTGTGGCTCCCCGTTTCACGCTGCGCAGTGGCGACTACCGGGCGCCACTGTCGGGCCATCAACAGCACCGGTTTCGGCGGCATCAACCGCTTGTGCATGTATTCCAGCACGAGTGCGAGTTCAAGAAGCGTGCCAGACCCTCCCGGCAGAATCACGTACGCGTCACCCAGTTCCAACAATCGGCCGAGGCGCGCGAAGAGATCCACGGCCTCTTCATGGTGCGTAATAAAGGGATTCGGGGGCGCGCCATACAAGGCGCAGGTGACGCCGATCGTTGCGCCGCCGCCCTGCCGCGCACCCTGTGCTGATGCGGCCATCGTCCCCCCGTAGCCGCCATTACAGACCACCCACCCGCGCTCTGCGATGGCCAGGCCGAGGCGCTCAGCCCGAACGTAGGCGGGGTCGCCGCGACTGGGACGCGAGCTGCCAAAGATCGTAACGACACGACGCCCCTCCCACATGGCTCCCCTCCTGTCCCGATCTATTTCCTCCCCTGGTATTCCTCGAGTTCTATGAGCAAGGTGAGCCCTCGTACCGCGTGGACTCTGACCCGGGGTATAGGGCGAGATCCTTGATCACCCACACGAGGAAGAGGCCGACCGTCGCCCACAGCGAGAGATCAATCCATTGCCGAAGAAGCCAGAGACCCATCCCCGCCAGCACCCACCCCGGTA
>Ga0209641_10000621_pt1 | contig 32852 bp, 31 predicted proteins | sample RifCSP16_1_FD_184022 | JGI IMG/M metagenome (GOLD analysis project Ga0209641, IMG submission 184022) | Soil microbial communities from Rifle, Colorado - Rifle CSP2_sed 16_1 (SPAdes) (version 2) | ecosystem: Environmental > Terrestrial > Deep subsurface > Rock core/Sediment | place: Rifle... | reverse complement strand
TGATCGACCGTCGCCACAGCAGTGCCCGCCGCGTCCCCTATCGGGTCCGTTTCACACCCACCTTGCCGTGCTGGCAGAAAACCGCTCGCCCTATTGACAGCTGCAAGCCATATCAACGTAATGTGAACTTCCTAAATGGTGGTCAATTAGACACCCATCCCCCGCAACCTGTCATCCGCCCCCTAGGATCAGGCGTTTAGGTACTGTACTTATTCACACCACCGGGTTTCTGCGCTCGCTCAAGGCAGATATCAGGGGAGATAGGCGGCTTGGGGAGGAACAAATGTCCACCGAATCAACCGGGTCGGGCCGGCAATCGGGTTCGGAGATAGGCCGCCCGCGCCTGTTGCAGCGGGTGCATGAGGCGATCCGGGTGCGCCACTACAGCCGCCGTACCGAGGAGGCCTACGTACACTGGATCAAGCGCTTCATCTTCTTCAACGCCAAGCGCCACCCGGAAACGATGGGCGAAGCCGAGGTGACGGGGTTCCTCAATCATCTTGCGTCGGCGCGCCATGTCGCGGCAGCGACGCAGAATCAGGCGCTGTCGGCGATCCTGTTCCTGTATCGGGAGGTGCTGGGGCGCGAGCTGCCATGGCTGGACGGGGTGCAGCGTCCGTCGCGCCCGCCCCGCGTTCCCGTGGTGCTGACGCGGGCGGAGGTGGAGCGGCTGCTGGCGGCAATGACGGGGACGTGCTGGCTGATCGCCAGCCTGCTCTACGGAGCGGGCCTGCGCGTGATGGAGTGCCTGCGGCTGCGCGTCAAGGACGCGGATCTTTCCTACCGCCAGGTGCTGGTTCGCGACGGCAAGGGGGAGAAGGACCGGGTGACGATGCTGCCGGAGAAGCTGGTGGGGCCGCTGCGCAGCCACCTGGAGCGGGTCCGGCTGCTGCACGCGCGGGACCTGCGCGAGGGCTACGGCGAGGTGAGCCTGCCCTATGCGCTCGCGCGCAAGTATCCGCGCGCGGGCCGCGAATGGCATTGGCAGTACGTGTTCCCGTCGCAGCATCGTTCGGCCGATCCGGAGGACGGCGTGGTCCGCCGGCACCACCTGTACGACTCGGTGCCGCAGCGCGCGATCAAGGAAGCGGCGCAGGCCGCGGGCATCGCCAAGCACGTGAGCTGCCACACGCTGCGCCACTCGTTCGCCACGCACCTGCTGGAAGGCGGCTACGACATCCGCACGGTGCAGGAGCTGCTGGGCCACTCCGACGTGTCCACCACCATGATCTACACGCATGTGCTGAACAAGGGCGGGCGCGGGGTGAGGAGCCCGCTCGATCGGCTCGGCGCCGGAGAATGAAAACGACAGAGTACTTCGACGCGCTGAAGTCGCGTCCGGATCGCGCGGCGATCAAAGACGAGTGGATCGCCCGGGTCATCGATGCGCCGGAGCACGAACGGACGCAATCGGACGGACGGATCCGTCGCTGGGCACGCATCCCCGAGGCCGAAGGACGCTGGCTTCGCGTGGTGCTGCTCGCTGACGGAGAGACCGTGCATAATGCCTTCTTCGACCGGAGATTCGATCCGTGAAAATCAGGTACTTCCGCGATACCGACACGCTGTACATCGAGCTGCGCCCCGGGCCGGTGTCGGAGACTCGCGACCTCGACGAGAACACTCAGATCGATTTCGATCCGGCGGGAAACCTCCGCGCGATCACCCTGGAGCACGCGAGCGAGCGGGCCGATCTTCCGACGGTGGACTACGAGCAGGTCGCGGCGTGACCGCCTGAGGGCGTCGGCGTTATCATTTGCGCCCCCCAGACGAGCACAGGAGATTCCCCCATGGCGATCAAGGTCGGCGACCGGCTCCCCGACGGCAAGCTCACGGAATCCACCGAATTCGGCGAGGCCTGCCCGATGCCGCCCAAGGACGTGAACGTGGCCGAGGCGGCGAAGGGCAAGAAGATCGCGATCTTCGGCATCCCGGGCGCCTACACGCCCACCTGCTCGGCGAAGCACGTGCCGAGCTATCTGGCGAACCTCGACAAGCTCAAGGCGAAGGGCGTGAGCGAGGTGTGGTGCGTCGCGGTGAACGACGGCTTCGTGATGGCGGCCTGGGGCCGCGACCAGAAGGCGACGGGCAAGATCCGCTTTCTCGGCGACGGCAGCGCGGCGTGGACCAGGGCGCTCGGCCTGGAGCTCGACCTGAGCGCGCGCGGCATGGGCCTGCGCATGCAGCGCTTTTCCATGCTGGTGGACGACGGCGTGGTGAAGCACGTCAACATCGAGGCCCCCGCCAAGTTCGAGGTCTCCGACGCCGAGACGATGCTCAGGCAGCTCGGCTGAAACAAAGCGTTACAAAACTCTGTCCACGCCGGCGGCGCATGGGGCGTTGAATCCGGGGTGTTCAACCTCCGAGGAATCACCATGAGATCGCTGCTGCCGATCCTGGGCGCCCTGCTTCTGGGCGCCGCCACCGCCCTGCACGCGCAGGCCCCGTCCACCGACCCGGCGAAGCCCCAGCCGCGCAAGGAGCGGCGCTTCGACTGCTCGAAGGCCGCCGACCCCAAGGCCTGCGAGAAGCGCCGCGCCAAGGCGAAGGAAACCGTCTCCAAGGCGCGCGCGGCCTGCGAAGGCAAGCAGGGCGACGAGCGCCGCGACTGCATGCGCCAGCAGGGCTGCGCGCAGTCGAAGGACCCCGCCAAGTGCCAGGCCAACGCCAAGGCGCACACCGAGCGGCGCCAGGAGGCTCGCGAGGCGTGCAAGGACAAGACGGGCGCCGCGCTGAAGACCTGCCTGCGCGAGCAGCGCGGCAGGAAGTAGGCTGGAATCTCCTGACGGCCGCGGGGCGCCGGTAGAATAGCGGCGCTCCGATGGCCGTTTTTTTGCGTTCCTGCACCGCCCTCCTTCTCCTGTGCGCCGCGTTCGCCGCGGCGGCCGCGCCGCAGAGAATCGCCTCGATCGAGGGCGTCACCGAGCACCGGCTGGCGAACGGCCTGCGCGTGCTCACGCTCCCCGACCCGGGAGCCGAGACGATCACGGTGCACATCACCTACCTGGTCGGCTCGCGCCACGAGGGCTACGGCGAAAAGGGCATGGCGCACCTGCTCGAGCACATGCTGTTCAAGGGCTCGAAGCGCCACCCGAACATCAAGCAGGAGCTCGCGCAGCGCGGCGCGCGCTGGAACGGCACGACTTCCAGCGACCGCACCAACTACTTCGAGACCTTCGCCGCGAGCGAGGCCAACCTCGAGTGGGCGCTCGAGCTGGAGGCCGACCGCATGGTCGGCTCCTTCATCTCGAAGGCCGACCTCGACTCCGAGATGACGGTGGTCAGGAACGAGTTCGAGCTGGGCGAGAACAGCCCCGGGACGGTGCTCTACCAGAGGATGCAGCAACTCGCTTTCCCGTGGCACAACTACGGCAACCCGATCATCGGCGAGCGCTCCGACATCGAGCGCGTAGAAATCGAGCGGCTGCAGGCGTTCTACCGCACCTGGTACCAGCCCGATAACGCGGTGCTGATCGTCGCCGGGCGCATCGACGAGGCGCGCGCGCTCGAGCTGGTGGAAAAGCACTTCGGCGCCATTGCGCGCCCGTCGCGCCCGCTGCCGAGCTTTCCGACCGAGGAGCCCGCCCAGGACGGCGAGCGCACGGTGACGCTGCGCCGCGCCGGCGACAGCCAGATCGTCGCCGTCATGTACCGCGCGCCGGCGGGCAGCCATCCCGACTACCCGGCGCTCGACGTGCTGGTCAACCTGCTCGGCACCGCGCCGACCGGGAGGCTGCATCGCGCGCTGGTGCAGAAGGGGCTCGCGAGCTACGCGTGGGCCTCCGAGCGCGCGCTGCACGACCCGGGCTACGTCTACTTCGGGGCGGGGCTGGGCAAGAACGCTTCGCTCGAGGCGGCGCGCGAGTCGCTGCTCGCCACGCTCGAGGGCGTGCGCGGCGACCCGGCGCGCGCCGAGGAAGTCGAGCGCGCGCGCACCGCGCTGCTCAACGACCTCGAGAAGACGCGCATCGAGACCGGATCGTTCGTGCGCATCCTGTCGGAGTTCGCGGCGATCGGCGACTGGCGGCTGTTCTTCCTGTACCGCGAGCGGCTGCGCAAGGTGACGCTCGCCGACGTGCAGCGCGTCGCCGCGGCCTATCTCAAGCCGGCCGGCCGGGTGGTGGGCCTGTTCGTGCCGACCGCGCAGGCCGACCGCGCCGAGATCCCGGCGACGCCCGACCTGCAGGCGGCGCTCGCCGGCTTCCGCGGCGGCGAGAGCGTCACTCTGGGCGAGGCGTTCGACCCCTCCCCCGCGAACATCGAGGCGCGCGTGGTGCGCAGGAGCCTGGCGAACGGCATCCGCGTCGCGCTGCTGCCGAAGCGCACCCGCGGCGCCAACGTGGTGGCCGGCCTGACGCTGCGCTGGGGCGACGAGGCGGGCAAGACCAACCGCGAGACGGCGTGCTCGCTCGCCGGCAGCATGCTGATGCGCGGCACGCAAAAGCGCAGCCGCGGCGAGCTGCGCGACGCCTTCGAGCGGCTCAACGCCGGCGTGTCGGTGGGCGCGGACGGGGCGAGCCTCGAGACGCGGCGCGACCGCTTCGCCGAGGCGCTCGAGCTGCTCGCCGAGGTGCTCATGCAGCCGTCGTTCCCTGCCGGCGAATTCGAGGAGCTGAAGCGCGCCGCGCTCACCGGGGTGGAAGCGCAGCGTGCCGACCCCTCGGCGGTGGCGAACCTGCGACTGTCGCGCCACCTGCGCCCCTATCCCAAGGGGCATCCTCTCTACACCCGGACCGTCGAGGAGCGCATCGAGGAGCTGAACGCGGTGACGCTCGCGGACTCGGTGGCGTGCTACCGCGACTTCTTCGGCGCGACCGGCGCGGAATTCGCCGCCGTGGGCGACTTCGACGCGGACGAGATGGCGCGCCTGGTCGAGCGGCTGTTCGGCGGCTGGACGAGCCCGCGGCCCTACGCGCGCGTGCCGGCGAAATTCTTCGAGCGCCCGCCGGTCGAGGAGGTGCTGCCGACGCCAGAGAAGGCGAACGCGGTGCTGCGCGCCGGGCTCAACCTGAGGATGCGCGACAACCATCGCGATTTTCCCGCCATGGTGCTCGCCAACTATCTCCTCGGCGGCACCTCCACGGCGCGCATCCCGGCGCGCGTGCGCGAGAAGGAGGGACTGTCCTACAGCACCTACACGACGTTCAGCGCGAGCGCGCTCGACGATGCGGCCGGGTTCGGCGTGTCGGCGATCTTCGCGCCGCAAAACCGCGGCCGCGTCGAGGCGGCGATCCGCGAGGAGCTGTGGCGCGCGCTGCGCGAGGGCTTCAGCGAAGCGGAAGTCGAGGCCGCCAGGAAGTCGCTGCTCGAGGCGCGGCGCCTGGGCCGCAGCCAGGACCGCGCCCTGGCGAGCCGGCTCGGCTCCTATCTGTTCGCGAAGCGCACCTTCGCCTGGGACATCGAGTTCGAGCGCAGGATCGCCGCGCTCGGCGCCGCGGAGGTGAACGCCGCGATGAAGCGCCACCTCGACCCCGCGCGCGTGTCGATCGTGTTCGCCGGGGACTTCGCGCGCGAGGCGGCGAAGCAATAGGAACAACGCCGGTTTTATTGCTTTTCACCGATCTCGCGGTTTCCGGCCGCCTTCGCCGGAAACCGCGAGACCTTGGGGCGGTCGCTCTTCCGCGAATGCTTTCGCTATGTCGAGGCACCAATGTCTCGTCATTTCCGCAAAAACAAAAGACGCGGAAATGACGAGATCGGAGAAAAGCGAAAAACTACTCGATCCTCGGATAGCTGACTTCCAGGATCTCCAGCCGCTCCTCCCCCGCCGGGGTGCGCAGCGTCACGCTGTCGCCCGCGCGCGCCTTGATGAGCGCGCGCGCGACCGGCGAGACCCACGATACGAGTCCCCTCGCCGGGTCGACTTCGTCGATCCCGACGATGGTGAGCACGCGCTCCCCGCCCTTCGAGCGCACTTTCACGGCGGCGCCGAAGAACACCTGGTCGGTGTCGCGGCCGGCCGACTCCACCACCTCGGCGGCCTCGAGGCGCTTGATCAGGAAGCGCACGCGGCGGTCGATCTCGCGCAACCGCTTCTTGCCGTAGATGTAGTCGGCGTTCTCGGAACGGTCCCCGAGCGAGGCCGCCCAGGAAACCGCTTTCACCACCTCGGGCCGCTCGGCTTCGACGAGCTGCTTCAGTTCCGCCTTGAGCCGCGCGAAGCCCGCGGGCGAGATGTAGTTCTTCGCTCCCGCCGGGACGCCGGGCGCCTCCCGCTCGTCTTCCGCCGGCGTCTCCCGCTCCTTCACGAAGGCCTTGGACATGCGGCCCATTTTATCGCCCCTTGCAAGGGCGGCGGCAAGCTCTCAGAATTGCGCGTTGGGAAGCGGTACGTCAGCGCATCCAGGGGGGAAGCCGATGGCGGAACGGAAGGAAAAGCTCGATTTTCTGACCAGGCTGCGCATCCGCGAGCTGGTCCTGTTCGGCCTCATCGCGATCACCGCGGTGCTCGCCAACCTGCCGCCGGAATACGTCGAGGACACGCTCGGCATCAACCGCAACGGGCTGTTCGCGGTGCTCGCCATCGCCGTGATCATCGGGCTGTTCCTGTACCTGAAGTTCTTTTTCTTCCTCGCCGTGGTGCTGCTGATCGCCGGCGCCAACATGCCGGACCAGATCGCCGACGGCCTGAGCGACTCGCTCGGCATCGCCATCTCGAAAGTGCCGATCGTGCTCGCGCTCGTCGCCATGGTCGGCATCGCGCTCATCAACTACGTGGTGAAGCTGCTGCCCACGGGCCTTGAGCCCAGGCCCAGGGAGAGGAGCCCCGAGGGCGTGCGCGCCATGTTCTACGCGGTCGAGAAGAACAACCTGGTGTACGCGCAGAAGGTGCTGACGATGAACTTCGACCCCAACCTGCAGCACGACAACGGCTACACCCCCCTCACCTACGCGGCGATGAAGGGCAACCCGCAGATGGTCGAGCTGCTGCTCAGGAACGGCGCCGATCCCACGCTCACCAACCGGGAAGGCGACAACGCGGTCGAGCTCGCGCTGCGCTTCGGGCACGGCGAAGTCGCCGATACTCTCAAGCGCGCCCGCCAGTCGATGGAGGGCGCCGCGCAACCGCAGGCCCAGGCCGAACCGCAGCTAGGGAGTTGATTCAAAACAAAGGCTTGGGAAGTTTGACGAAAGTCAAGCATTAACTCTGGCCGGCGCCCGGTTTTGGGCGTATTATTCATCGCTACTGTATAGAAAACCAGGTGCCGCAGATTCGCGGTGACGGGTTCTTTTTTTCCGGGAGAAGAACGCATGGAACATACCATCGCCCCCCAGAAGCTGGCCGAGCAGGCGATCTGCCGCGACACGCTGCTCGAGAAATACGCCAAGGGAAAGGAATCCACCGCCGGCGACGTGCGCCGGCGCGTGGCGCGCGCGCTCGCCCAGGTCGAGCCCGAAGACAGGCGCGCCCACTGGGAGCGCCGCTTCCTGCAGGCGCAGGAGGACGGCTTCATCCCCGCCGGGCGCATCAACTCGGCGGCCGGGGTGGCGATCCAGGCGACGCTCATCAACTGCTTCGTGCAGCCGGTCGGCGACTCGATCTCGGAGGTGGTGGACGGCAAGCCCGGCATCTACACGGCGCTTCAGGAAGCCGCCGAGACCATGCGGCGCGGCGGCGGGGTCGGCTACGACTTCTCCTCGATCCGGCCCAAGGGCGCAGATGTGAAGGGCACGCAATCGCGCGCCTCCGGCCCGGTGTCCTACATGCGCGTATTCGACGAGTCGTGCGAGACCGTGGAGTCCGCGGGCTCGCGCCGCGGCGCGCAGATGGGCGTGCTGCGCTGCGACCACCCCGACATCGAGGAGTTCATCCACGCCAAGGACCGCGGCGAGCTCTCCAACTTCAACATCTCGGTCGGCGTGACCGACGAGTTCATGCTGGCGGTGGAAAAAGACCTGCAGGTGGAGCTCGCGCACAAGGCCCAGCCCGGCCGCGAGCAGCTCGCCGAGGGCGCCTACCAGCGCGACGACGGCGCGTGGGTGTACCGCAAGGCGCGCGCGCGCGACCTGTGGGACCAGATCATGCGTTCGACCTACGACCACGCCGAGCCGGGCGTGCTGTTTCTCGACCGCATGAACCGCGACAACAATCTCTACTACTGCGAGCACGTCGAGGCGACCAACCCCTGCTCCGAGCAGCCGCTGCCGCCGTACGGCTGCTGCTGCCTCGGCTCGATCGACCTCACCCGGTTCATCGCAGACGCCTTTTCGGAGCGCGCGAGGTTCCGGTTCGAGCAGTTCGCCAGGGTCGTCGAGGTGGCGGTGCGCATGCTCGACAACGTGCTCGAGGTCACCGCCTGGCCGCTGGAACAGCAGAAAAGCGAAGCGGCGGCGAAGCGGCGCATCGGGCTGGGATTCACCGGCCTCGGCGACGCGCTCATCATGCTGCGGCTGCGCTACGACGGCGACCAGGCGCGCGCGGCGGCGGAGCAGTTCTCGCAGGCGATGCGCGACACGGCCTATCGCGCCTCGGTCGAGCTGGCGAAGGAACGCGGCCACTTCCCGCTGTTCAACGCCGACCTGTACCTGACGGGCGGCAACTTCGCCGCGCGGCTGCCCGAGGACATCAAGGAGCTCATCCGCAGGCACGGCATCCGCAACAGCCACCTGCTCTCGATCGCGCCGACCGGCACCATCAGCCTCGCCTTCGCCGACAACGCGTCCAACGGCATCGAGCCGCCGTTCTCGTGGACCTACACGCGCAGGAAGCGTATGCCCGACGGCACGCTCAAGGAGTTCCCGGTCGAGGACCATGCCTGGCGCCTGTACAAGGCCTCGGGCGGCGACATGGAAAAGCTCCCGTCCTGGTTCGTGACCGCGCTCGAGATCTCGGCGGCAGCGCACGAGCAGATGGTGGCGGCGGTGGCGCCGTACGTGGACACCAGCATCTCCAAGACGGTGAACGTGCCCGAGGATTATCCGTACGGCGAGTTCCAGGACCTCTACCTGCACGCCTGGAAGTCGGGCCTGAAAGGACTCGCCACCTACCGGCCGAACAAGGTGCTCGGCGCGGTGCTTTCCGTGGACAAGGAAAAGCCGCAGGACTTCCGCTCGGACGACGTGAACCGGCGCCTGCGCATCAAGTCGGTTCCCGAGCCGGTGCTCGCCAGCCTGCGCTGGCCGGGCCGGCCCGAGCTGCCGGCGGGCAACCCGGCGTGGACCACCATGATCGAGCACCCGCACTACCGTTTCGCGGTGTTCGTCGGCCACGTCGACAACGGCAAGCCTCATGCCTTCGAGGTGTGGGTGAACGGCAGCGAGCAGCCGCGCGGCCTCGGAGCGCTCGCGAAGACGCTGTCGATGGACATGCGCGCGAACGACCACGGCTGGGTGGGACTCAAGCTCGACACGCTCGCCAAGGCGGCGGGCGACGACGCGTTCGAGATCGCCATGCCGCCGCACGGCGAGAAGCGGCGCATGCCCTCGCTCGTCTCGGCGTTCGCGCAGGTGCTGCGCTGGCGCCTCGAGGAGCTCGGCGCCCTCGCCGAGGGACCGACCCCGGTGCTCGACACGATGTTCGCGCTCAAGGAGCCCAAGACCGGCACCGACGGCACCATGTCCTGGACGGTGGACGTGCTCAATCCGAGGACCGGCGACGACTTCGTGCTCGGGCTCAAGGAGATCACCCTGCCCGACGGGGTCACGCGCCCGTACTCGATGTGGCTCTCGGGCGAGTACCCGCGCGCGCTCGACGGCCTGTGCAAGATCCTGTCTCTCGACATGCGCGTGCTCGATCCCGCGTGGATCGGGATGAAGCTGAGGAAGCTGCTCGAGTTCCCCGAGCCGCTCGGAGACTTCATGGCGTTCGTCCCGGGAACGCGCAGGCAGCAGACCTACCCCTCCACGGTCTCCTATCTCGCGCGCCTCATCCTGCACCGCTACGCGATGCTCGGCATCCTCGACGAGGAGGGCGTGCCGCGGCAGCAAATGGGGATCCTGGAGACTCCCGCGGGCGCGCCGCGCTCGCTCCCGGGCATGCGCTGCCCGGAGTGCGGCAACGCGACGCTGATCCGGCGCGACGGCTGCGATTACTGCACGGCGTGCGGGTACGTGGGGGTGTGCGGATAGCGGGCGGATTCACTTGATCTGACGCCGTTTATCTGGGAATGTCCGGGTGGCTGAGGGAGGTGCTCATGGCCGCTTCGGAAGGGCTGTTCCGCGACGACGCGCAATTCGCGAGCTACATCGCCGGTCAGAAGATCTTCGCCGAGGGCGAGCGCGGCGACGTGATGTACGTCGTGCTCGACGGAAAAGTCGAGCTGCGCGTGAAAGGCAGGCTGGTCGAGACGGTCGGCCCGGGCGGCGTGCTGGGCGAGATGGCGCTGATCGAGCAGGCGCCGCGCGTCGCGCAAGCGACCGCGAAGACGGCCTGCTCGCTGGTGCCGATCTCCGGCGAGCGCTTCATGCACAAGATCCGGGAGGCGCCGCACTTCGCGCTGCAGATCATGAAGGTGATGGCCGAGCGCCTGCGCAGGATGAACGCCCGGATGCTGCGCAGCGCTAGCTCGCGCCGAAGGCCCGCATCCAAAGCAGCCCGGCGACCGACTTCGCGTCGGTGATGCGCCCGTCGCGCACCATCGCCACGGCTTCCTCGAGCGCAACGACGAAGGTCTCGAGGAACTCGTCGGCGTCGGGTCTCGCGCCGCGCTGCTCCAGGCCGCGCGCGAGCCACAGCTCGATCGCCTCGTCGCTGCACCCGACCGAGACGTGGATCAGCCCGAGGCGCGTCCACTCGGCGGCGGCGTAGCCGGTCTCCTCCAGCAGCTCCCTTTTCGCGGTCTCGAGGTGCGGCTCGCCCGGCTCGAGCTTGCCGGCGGGCAGCTCGAGGAACTCGCGCGCCAGGGGATGGCGGTACTGGCGCTCGAGCAGCACGCGGCCATCGGGAAACAGCGCCACCACCGCCACCGCGCCGGGATGGCGCACGTACTCGCGCGAGGCCTCGCGGCCGTCGGGCAGCCGCACCACGTCGCGGCGCACTTTGAGCAGCGCCCCGTCGTAGACCAGCTCCCCGGACAGCAGGCGCTCGGTCAGGTCCTGCTTGTTCTTCACCGCGCTCAGAGCGCCCGGATCGCGGCGTAGGCGAGCGACATCAGCGGCTGCGGCAGGATGCCGATGACGAGCAGCGCCAGGCCGTTCGCCGAAAGCAGCACGCGCATCTCGGGGTGGCCGGGCACCGGGCCGGCCTCCCGGGGCTCGTCGAAATACATGAGCTTGACGATCCTCAGGTAGTAGAACGCGCCCACCAGCGACAGCAGCACCGCGACCACCGCGAGCCAGATCTGCCCGGCATTCACCGCGGCCGAGAGCACCGAGAGCTTGGCATAGAACCCGGCGGTGGGCGGAACGCCGGCGAGCGAGAACATGAGCACCAGCATCACGAAGGCGAACCAGGGACTGGTCCGGTTGAGACCCCTCATGTCGTCGAGCGTCTCGCACTCGAAGCCGGCGCGCGACAGGAACACCAGCATGCCGAACGCGCCGAGCGACATCAGCACGTACACGATGGTGTAGAACATCGCCGCGCTGTGGGCGTCGTATCGATTCAACGTGTTCACATCGGTGGGCGACGTGCCAACGACGCCCGACAGCAGCCCGAGCAGCATGAACCCCATGTGCGCGATGGTCGAGTAGGCGAGCATGCGCTTGAGGTTGGTCTGCGCGATCGCGGCGATGTTGCCGAGCGCCATCGACAGCACCGCCAGCACTGCCAGCATCTGCTGCCAGTCGTAGGCGAGATCGAGCAGCCCGTTCACCAGCAGGCGCATCGCCATCGCGAACGCGGCGAGCTTGGGCGCGGTGCCGATCACCAGCGTCACCGCCGTCGGGGCGCCGTGGTAGACGTCGGGAATCCACATGTGGAACGGCACCAGGCCGAGCTTGAAGGCGATTCCCGCGACCACGAACACCAGCCCGAACACCAGGAACGTGCGGTCGGACGCCTGCCCGGCGAGCCCGGCGGCGTGCTTCGCCACCCCGGCGAGCGTCAGCGTGCCGGTGGCGCCGTAGATCATCGACATGCCGTACAGCAGCAGGCCGGAGGCGAGCGCGCCGAGCACGAAATACTTCATCGCCGCCTCGACCGAGCTGGCGGAATCGCGGTTGAGCGCCACCATGGCGTACAGGCACAGCGACAGCAGCTCCAGGCCCAGGTACACGGTGAGGAAGCTCGCCGCGCTCATCATCACCATCATGCCGAGCAGCGCGAACAGCAGCAGCGTCATGAACTCTCCGCGCAGCAGCCCGCGGTCGAGCAGGTACTGGCGCGAGTAGACCAGCGCCGCCGCGACCGCCACGTAGGCCGCGAACTTGAGCACGTTCGACATCGGGTCGGAGACGAACAGGTCGTGGAACAGGTACACGCGCGTGGCGCCGCTCGCCCACTGGACGAACACGGTGGCCGCGGCGGCGGCGAGCAGCACTACCTGAGCGAGGACGAATGAGACGGTCCGCCGCTCGCCCTTCACGCGCAGATCCACGATCATCAGCGCGCAGGTGCCCACGAGCACGACCACTTCCGGAAGCAGCGCCAGGACGAAAACGGCTTGCGAGCTCATAGCTTGGGCAGCGCGACGTGGCGCAGCAGGTCGTTCACCGAGGCATGCATCACCTCGGTGAAGGGCAGCGGGTACACGCCCATGACGAGCACCGCGACCGCGAGAGCCCCGAGCACGGCGAGCTCGCGGCCGTTCAGGTCGGCGAGCGCCGCGACGCGCTCGTTGGCGACGGCGCCGAAGATCACCCGCTTGTACATCCACAGCGTGTAGGCGGCCCCGAGCACCAGGGTGGTGGCGGCGAGGAACGCGACCCAGAAGTTCGCCTTCATCGCCCCCAGGATCACCAGGAATTCGCCGACGAAGCCGCTGGTCGCCGGAAGGCCGCTGTTGGCCATCGCGAACAGCATCATCAGGGCCGCGAACTTCGGCATGCTGTTCACCACCCCTCCGTAGTCGGCGATCATGCGCGTGTGCATGCGGTCGTACATCACGCCGATGCACAGGAACAGCGCGGCCGAGACGAAGCCGTGCGAGATCATCTGCACCAGGCCCCCTTCGACGCCGTAGGCATTGAAGACGAAGAACCCGAGCGTGACGAAACCCATGTGCGAAACCGACGAATACGCGATCAGCCTCTTCATGTCGGTCTGCACCAGCGTCACCAGTCCGATGTAGACGACCGCGACCAGCGAGAGCGCGATCATCAGCCAGGCAAGCTCGCGCGAAGCGTCGGGCAGGATCGGCAGCGTGAAGCGCACCAGGCCATAGGCGCCGAGCTTGAGCAGGATCGCGGCGAGCACCACCGAGCCGCCGGTGGGCGCCTCGGTGTGCGCGTCCGGCAGCCAGGTGTGCACCGGCCACATCGGCACCTTGACCGCGAACGCGAACAGCAGCCCGAAGAACAGCAGCACCTGCGTCGCGAGCGGTAGCGGAAGCTTGTGCCAGTCGAGGATCGCGAAGCTGCCGCCCGACTTGTCGTAGAGGTAGAGCAGCGAGACCAGCATCAGCAGCGAGCCGAACAGCGTGTACAGGAAGAACTTCACCGCCGCGTACACCCGGTTCGGCCCGCCCCACACCCCGATGATGATGAACATCGGGATCAGCGTCGCCTCGAAGAACACGTAGAACAGCACCGCGTCGAGCGCCGAGAACACGCCGTTCAGCAGGCCCGACATGACCAGGAACGACGCGTAGTACTGCGCCACGCGGGACTCGATCACCGACCATCCGGAGATCACCACCAGGACGGTGATGAAGCTGTTCAGCAGCACGAACAGCACCGAGATGCCGTCCACGCCGAGGTGGTAGTTGACGTTGAAGCGCTCGATCCACGGCGCGATCTCGACGAACTGCATCGCGCTGGTGGTCACGTCGAACCCGGTGTAGAGGGGGATGGTGACCAGGAAGCCGAAGATCGAGCCGGCGAGCGCGATGGCGCGCTGCATGGGCGCGTTGCGCTCTCCGCCGGCGGCGAGCACCAGCAGCCCGGCGACGATCGGGACCCAGATGGCGAGGGAAAGGAGGCCCACTCAGGTCCTCATGAACCAATAAATCAGCACCACCACCCCGATCAGCATGGTGAACGCGTACTGGTAGACGAAGCCCGACTGGAACAACCGCACTACCGAGGAGAACCAGCCCACGAGGCGCGCCGAGCCGTTCACCATCAGCCCGTCGATCACGGTCTCGTCGCCGCCCTTCCAGAATCCCCTTCCCATCAGCCGCGCTCCGCCGGCGAACAGCCACGCGTACAGCTCGTCGAACCCGTACTTGCGCTCGACCAGCGCGTAGAGCGGCCCGAGCGCCACGGCGATGCGTTTGGGCAGGTCGAGGCGCACCCGGTACAGGACCCAGGCGGTGAAAATCCCGGCGACCGCGAGCCAGAACGGCAGCGAGGACATCCCGTGCAGCATGTAGCTCCACAGGCCGTCCCAGTCGCCGCGCGCCGGAGGCAGCGCCCCCTTGAAATAGTCACCGAACACCACCGGGCCGATCCACCAGCCCGAAGCGACCGACGGGATCGCCAGCAGCACCAGCGGGACCGTGACCACCTTCGGAGACTCGTGCAGGTGCTCGAGCGCATGCGGGTCCATGCGCGGCGTGCCGTGGAACGCCATGAACACGAGCCTGAAGGTGTACGCCGCCGTGACGAAGACGGTCAGCAGCACGGCAAGCCAGGCGAAGGTCGCGCCCGGCAGCGTCGAGAGCCGCGCCGCCTCGATGATCGCGTCCTTGGAGAAAAACCCGGACAAAGGGGGAATCCCCGCCGAGGCGACGGCGCCGATCAGCATCGTCCAGTAGGTGACCGGCATGACTTTCTTCAGGCCGCCCATGCGTCGCATGTCCTGTTCGTGGTGCAGCGCGATGATCACCGAGCCCGCGGCGAGAAACAGCAGCGCCTTGAAGAAGGCGTGCGTCATGAGGTGGAAAATCGCCGCCGAGTAGGCCGACGCCCCGAGCGCGACCGTCATGTAGCCAAGCTGGGAGAGGGTCGAGTACGCGACCACGCGCTTGATGTCGTACTGGGTGAGGGCCACCAGCGCCATGGCGAACGCCGTGATCGCGCCGATGACGAGCACGATCGACAGCGCCGTCTGCGACAGCTCGTACAGGGGCGACATGCGCGCCACCATGAAGATGCCGGCGGTCACCATGGTCGCGGCGTGGATCAGCGCCGAGATCGGGGTGGGGCCTTCCATCGAGTCGGGGAGCCAGACGTGCAGCGGGAACTGCGCGCTCTTGCCCATCGCGCCGAGGAACAGGCACACGCAGATCACCGTGACCAGAAGCCAGGGAGCGCCCGGAATCAGCTCCAGCGTCCTGGCGGCCGCAGACGGGGCCTGCGCGAAGACGGACGCGTAATCGAGCGTGCCGAAGCTGGCGAGGATCAGCGCGATGCCGAGGATGAAGCCGAAGTCGCCCACCCGGTTGACGAGGAACGCCTTGAGGTTCGCGTAGACGGCGCTTTCGCGCGTGTACCAGAAGCCGATCAGCAGGTACGACATCAGGCCCACGGCCTCCCAGCCGAAGAACAGCTGCAGGAAGTTGTTCGACATCACCAGCATCAGCATCGAGAAGGTGAACAGCGCGATATAGGAGAAAAAGCGCTGGTAGCCGGGGTCCTGCGCCATGTAGCCGATGGTGTAGACGTGCACCATCAGCGAGACGAACGTCACCACCACCATCATCAGCGCCGACAGGCGGTCGATCAGGAAGCCGATCTCCAGGCGCGTCTCGCCGCTGGTCACCCAGGTGTAGATCCCGCCGTTGAACGTGTTGCCGGCGAGCACGTCGGCAAGGATCACGCTCGAGGCGAGGAACGAGACCAGCACGCCGAGGATCGCCGCCCAATGGGCGCCCGCGCGGCCGACCGCCCGGCCGGCGAGCCCGGCGACGATCGCCCCCGCGAGGGGCGCCAGCGGCACCAGCAGGTAGAGCGTCTTCATCCCTGCCTCTTAGGTTCTCATCCTTTCAGCGAGTCGAGATCTTCGACGTCGATGGTGTTGAGGTTCCTGAACAGCACCACGAAGATCGCCAGGCCGATGGCCGATTCGGCCGCCGCCACGGTGAGGATGAAGAGCACGAACACCTGCCCGGCGAGGTCGCCGCGGAAGTGCGAGAAGGCGACGAAATTCAGGTTGACGGCGAGCAGCATCAGCTCGATCGCCATCAGCAGGACGATGATGTTCCTGCGGTTGAGGAAGATGCCGACCACGGCGATCGCGAACACCACCGCGCCGAGCACCAGGTAATGCGACAGCGTGAGCGGGCCCATCACTCGTCCCGCTCGGCCGGCATCGACACCAGGCGCACGCGCTCGCTGCGCCGCGCCCTCACCTGGACCGAGGGATCCTGGCGGCGGCTGTCCTTGCGCCGCCGCAGCGTGAGCGCGATGGCGGCGACGATCGCCACCAGCAGGATCACCGCGGCGATCTCGAACGCGTACGCGTAATCCGTGTAGAGGACGCGGCCGAGCTCCCTGGTGTTGCTGAAATCCGCCCCCGGCGCCGCGGGCCCCGGCATTCCCCAGATGCGGTACGCGAGCACGGAGACCAGCTCCCAGACCATCACCACTCCCACCGCCACCGCGAGCGGCAGGTTTCTCCAGATGCCCACGCGCAGCCGCTCGATGTTGATGTCGAGCATCATCACCACGAACAGGAACAGCACCATCACCGCGCCCACGTACACCAGCACCAGCGCGATGGCGAGAAACTCGGCGCGCAGCAGCAGCCAGAGGCCCGCGGCGGTGAAGAAGCACAGCACCATGCACAGCACCGCGTGCACCGGATTGCGGGCCGCGACGACCGCGACGGCCGATACCACCAGCACCGCCGCAAACGCGTAGAAGAGCCAGGATTCGATCATTCTTGTTATCGGTAGGCGGAGTCGGCCGCCCGGTCGCGGGCGATTTGCTCCTCGTAGCGGTCGCCCACGGCGAGCAGCATGGGCTTGGTGTAGTACAGGTCTCCCCTCTTCTCCCCGTGGTACTCGAGGATGCGCGTCTCGACGATCGCGTCCACCGGGCAGGCCTCCTCGCAGAAGCCGCAGAAGATGCATTTCGTGAGGTCGATGTCGTAGCGCGTGGTGCGGCGCGTCCCGTCGCCGCGCTCCTCGGACTCGATGTGGATCGCGAGCGCCGGGCACACCGCCTCGCACAGCTTGCACGCGATGCAGCGCTCCTCGCCGTTCGGGTAGCGCCTGAGCGCGTGCAGCCCGCGGAAGCGCGGGCTCTGCGGCGTCTTCTCCTCGGGGAACTGCACGGTGATCTTGCGCGCGAACAGGTGCCGTCCGGTGAGCGCCATGCCCTTGAACAGCTCGAGCAGCAGGAACGAGCGGAAGAACTCGAGCACTCGGGTCATGGCGCGCTCACCTCCAGATGCTCCACGGCGTCTGCATCCAGATCCCGACCACCACGATCCAGGCGATGGTGAGCGGCAGGAACACCTTCCAGCCCAGGCGCATGATCTGGTCGTAGCGGTAGCGCGGGAAGGTGGCGCGGATCCACAGGAACACCGACACGATCAGGAACACCTTGGCGAACAGCCACGCGAACGGCGGCACCGATTCGGCCACGACGCTCGAGATCGGCGGCTGCCAGCCGCCGAAGAACATCACCGCGGTCAGCGTGCTGATCAGGATCATGTTCATGTACTCGGCGAGGAAGAACAGCGCGAAGCTCATGCCCGAATACTCGACCATGTGGCCGGCGACGATCTCCGACTCGCCCTCGACCACGTCGAACGGCGCGCGGTTGGTCTCGGCGACGCCCGAGACGAAGTACACCATCAGCATCGGCGCGAGCGGCAGCCAGTTCCAGGAGAGGAAATTGAGCCCCATGCCGGCGAAATACCCGCGCGCCTGCGCGTTCACGATGTCGGAGAGATTGAGGCTGCCCGAGACCATCAGCACCACCACCAGGGCGAACCCCATCGCCAGCTCGTAGGACACCATCTGCGCCGCCGAGCGCATCGCGCCGATGAAGGCGTACTTGGAATTGGACGCCCACCCGGCGACGATCACCCCGTACACGCCCATCGAGCTCAGCGCGAGGATGTAGAGCAGGCCCGCATTGATGTCCGCGAGCACCACCTCGGGCGCGAACGGGATCACCGCCCAGGCGGCGAGCGCGGGCGCGAGGATCAGCACCGGCGCGAGGAAGTACAGTCCCGGCGACGCGTTGGCCGGCAGGATGACCTCCTTGAACAGCAGCTTCACGCCGTCGGCGATCGGCTGCGCCCACCCTCCCAGCCACGGGATGCCGAAGAAGGTCACGCGATTCGGCCCGATGCGGATCTGGATCCAGCCGATAAACTTCCTTTCCCACAGCGTCAGGTACGCGACGCACAGCATCAGCGGCAACACGATCGCGACGATGTACGCGACGTTCCACCCGGTCTCGACGAGCGCCGCGCGCCAGTCCACTCAGGCGGCTCCTTGCATCGCCAGCTTTTCCACCGTCAGCGAGCCGAACATCGCGCCGAGCCCGGCGCTCGACTGGTGCGCCGCGGCGACGCGCACGCAATCGTCGGGCAAGCGCTCGTCGAGCGCCGCGGCGAGACGCGCTTCTCCTTCGCCCTGGCGCACCAGCACCGGCTGCCCGGCGGAGACGCCGAGCCGCTGCATCAGCCTGCCGTTCATCCACGCCTTCGGCGGCAGCGCGTCCCTGGTCTTCTGCAGCGGCGGCGAGCGGCGCGCGAGCGCGTCGGCGAAGTAGGCCGGCACGTCGGCGATGCGCTGGATGCCCTCGGCCTTCTCCGTCAACTGCCCGGGCTCCACCGAAGTCCTGTTCGAAAGCAGCTTCTGCACGTCGCTCCCCCCCAGGCAGGCGACGCGCACCTGCTCGAGCGTATCGAACCCGAATTGAGGCAGGCCGAGCATTGTCCCCAGCACGCGCAGCACCTTCCACGCCGGGCGCGCTTCGCCGAGCGGATTCACCGCGGCCTGGAAGCTCTGCACCCGGCCCTCGGTGCTCACGAACGTGCCGTGCGTCTCGGTGAACGGCGCGATCGGCAGCAGCGCGTGCGCGTACTCGCTCGCCCGGTGCCTGAAGGCGGAAAGCGCGACCACGAACTTCGCGCCGCGCATCGCGGCCATCGCGGCCCGCGGGTCGGCGCAATCGAGCTCGGGCTCGGCGTGGAGCAGAACGAAGGTCTTCTTCTCCAGGATCGACGCCGCATTTCCGCCGACCGGGAGCCCCGCCAGGTACCCGCCGACCGAATTGGCGGCCTCGCCGAGAAATCCCACCCCGAACCCCGTCGCCTGCGCGGCCGCGTGCAGCTGCGCAGCCCGCGGATGCTGCTGCGCGAAGTTGCCGAGCAGGATCGCCGCGTTCTTCCCGGAGCGCAGGAATTCGTCGAAGAAAGGAAGCGAAGCGGCAAGCTCGGAAGGCGGGACGACGCGCTTCATTGCGACCGGCATCAGCCAGTCGTCGTCGACCGAGTGGAGCATGCCGATGCTCGCGCCGCGCTTCGCCGCCTGGCGCAGGCGGTGCGCGATCAGCGGGTGGTCCTTGCGCAGGAACGAGCCGACCACCAGCACGCGGTCGAGCGATCCGAGCTCGGCGACCGGCATGCCGAGCCAGGGAATTCCTTCCAGCTTGCCGTCGGCCGAAAAGTCGCTCTGCCTCAGCCGGAAGTCAGCCGCCCCGCCGAGGCCGTGCGCCAGCCGGCCCGCGAGATAAAGCTCCTCGAGCGTGGAGTGCGGGCTCGCCAGCACGCCCGGCCCGGTTCCCTTCAGGCCGGAAGCGACCGCTTCGAGGGCTTCCCGCCAGTCCACCTCCTCCCATTGCCCTTGCCGCTTCAGCATCGGCCGGGTGAGCCGCTCTGGCGAGTTGAGCCCCTCGTAGGAGAAGCGGTCCTTGTCCGCGAGCCAGCATTCGTTGATCGCCTCGTTCTCGAGCGGCAGGACGCGCATGACCTTGTTCTGCTTCACCTGCACCACCAGGTTCGATCCCAGAGCGTCGTGCGGCGAGATCGACTTGCGGCGCGCGAGCTCCCAGGTGCGCGCGCTGTAGCGGAAAGGCTTGGAGGTGAGCGCCCCGACCGGGCACAGGTCGATCATGTTCCCCGAAAGCTCGGAATCCACGCTCCTGCCGACGAAGGCGACGATCTCGGCGCGCTCGCCGCGGCCGATCATGCCGAGCTCCATCACGCCCGCGATCTCCTGCCCGAAGCGCACGCAGCGCGTGCACTGGATGCAGCGGCTCATCTCCTCGGCGGCGACCAGCGGCCCGATGTCCTTGTGCAGCACCACGCGCTTTTCCTCGGTGTAGCGCGAGGCGCCGCCGCCGTAGCCCACCGCGAGGTCCTGCAGCTGGCACTCGCCGCCCTGGTCGCAGATCGGGCAGTCGAGCGGATGGTTGATGAGCAGGAACTCCATCACGCTGTTCTGCGCCTTCTTGGCGTTCGGCGAGTGCGTCCACACCTTCATGCCGTCGGTGACCGGGGTGGCGCACGCCGGCAGCGGCTTGGGCGCTTTCTCGATCTCGACCAGGCACATGCGGCAGTTGGCGGCGATCGAGAGCTTGCTGTGGTAGCAGAAGTGCGGCACGTACACGCCGAGCTTGTTCGCGGCGTCCATCACCGTGGCGCCGTGCGGAACCTCGACCAGCCTGCCGTCGATCTCGACTTTCAGCATTACGCGGCTGCCTTGAGGGACTTCATCGCGTGCGCGCCGCTTCTTCCCCACTTGGGCTCGATGTCCGGGCCCTGCACCATGCAGCGCCGGTGCTCGATGTGGTGCTCGAACTCCTTCCTGAAATGCTTGACGAAGCTCTTCACCGGCAGCGCCGCCGCGTCGCCGAGCGCGCAGATGGTGCGCCCGGCGATGTTGTCCGAGACGCCGTCGAGCAGCGCCAGGTCCTCCATGCGCCCCCGGCCGTTCTCGATGCGATTGACCACGCGGTACAGCCAGCCGGTGCCCTCGCGGCACGGCGTGCACTGGCCGCACGACTCCTCGAAGTAGAAGTACGACAGGCGCTCGAGCGCGCGCACCATGCAGGTGGTCTCGTCCATCACGATCACCGCCCCCGAGCCGAGCATCGAGCCGGCCTTGGCGATCGCGTCGTAGTCCATGTCGGTCTTCATCATGATGTCGGCGGGCAGCACCGGCATCGAGGAGCCGCCGGGGATCACGCCCTTGAGCTTGCGCCCGCCGCGCACTCCGCCCGCCATTTCCAGGAGCCTGGCGAACGGCGTGCCGAGCTTCACCTCGTAGTTGCCGGGGCGCTCGACGTGCCCGGTGACCGAGAAGATCTTGGTGCCGCCGTTGTTCGGCCGGCCGAGCGCGAGGAAGGCGTCGCCGCCGTTGCGCACGATCCAGGGCACCGCGGCGAAGGTCTCGGTATTGTTGACGGTGGTGGGCTTCCCGTACAGGCCGTAGCTCGCGGGGAACGGCGGCTTGAATCGGGGAAAGCCCTTCTTGCCTTCGAGCGACTCGAGCATCGCCGTCTCCTCGCCGACGATGTAGGCGCCGTAGCCGGCGTAGGCGTAGAGCTCGTAGGAGTAGCCCGAGCCGAGGATGTCCTTGCCGAGATAGCCTGCAGCGTAAGCTTCCTTCAGCGCGTCCTCGAACTGCTCGTACACCTCCCAGATCTCGCCGTGGATGTAGTTGTAGCCGGCGGTGGCGCCCATGGCGTAGCCGCCGATGATCATGCCCTCGATCACCGCGTGCGGGTTGTAGCGCAGCAGGTCGCGGTCCTTGCACGTGCCGGGCTCGCCTTCGTCCGAGTTGCACACCACGTACTTCGCCCCCGGAAACTGGCGCGGCATGAACGACCACTTGAGGCCGGTCGGGAACCCTGCGCCGCCGCGGCCGCGCAGGGCGGATTTCTTCACCTCGGCGATCACCTGGTCGGGAGGCAGCCTGTCCGCCAGCAGCTTGCGCAAGGCCCGGTAGCCGTCGCGCGCCTCGTAGTCCTTCAGGCGCCAGTTCGCGCCGTCCAGGCCGGCCATCAGGATCGCGTCGGGGCCGTAGTCGAGCATCTCAGGCCTTCCTCGTCAGCTCGTCGATCAGGCGGTCGAGCTTGTCGCTCGACATGGTGTCGCACATGCGCTTGTTGTTCACCAGCAGCACCGGCGCCATGGCGCACGCGCCCATGCACTCGCCCTCCTTCAGCGTGAACATGCCGTCGGGCGTGGTCTCGTCGAAGTCGATGCCGAGCTTCTCCCTGAGGTGGTCGGCCGCCGCGAGCGATCCCTGCAGGCCGCAGGGCAGGCAGGTGCAGATGGTGAGCTTCCAGGTCCCGGTCGGCCGCGTGTTGTACATGGTGTAGAAGCTCGCCACCTCGTACACCGCGACCGGCGCCATGCCGAGGTACCGGGCGACGAAGTCCATGGTCTCGGTGGAGAGCCACCCCTTCTCGTCCTGCGCGATGATGAGCGCGCGCATCACCGCCGACTGCCTGCGCTCGGGCGGATACTTGGCCAACTCGCGGTCGATCGCCTTCAGCGCCTCGGGAGAAAGCATGAGAATCCGGATTTCATCGGTCGATGTCGCCGAATACGATGTCCAGCGTGCCGATGACGGCGACGGCGTCGGCGATCATGTGGCCCCTGACCAGCTCGCTGATGGCGGCGAGATGCACGAACGCCGGCGGCCGCAGCTTCATGCGGTAGGGCTTGTTGGCGCCGTCGGAAATCAGGTACACGCCGAACTCGCCTTTCGGATGCTCCACCGACGCGTATGCCTCGCCCTCGGGCACGTGCATGCCCTCGCTGAACAGCTTGAAGTGGTGGATCAGCTCTTCCATGCTGGCCTTCATCTCGACCCGCGGAGGCGGCACCACCTTGTGGTCGTCGGCGATCACCGGTCCCGGGTTGCGCCTGAGCCACTCCACGCACTGCCTGACGATGCGGTTCGACTGGCGCATCTCCTCGATGCGCACCAGGTAGCGGTCGTAGCAGTCGCCGTTCGCGCCGACCGCGACGTCGAATTCCATCAGGTCGTACACCTCGTAAGGCTGCTTCCTGCGCAGATCCCACTCGACGCCCGAGCCGCGCAGCATGACCCCGCTGAACCCCAGCGCCAGCGCGCGCTCGGGCGAGACCGCGCCGATCCCGACCGTGCGCTGCTTCCAGATGCGGTTGTCGGTGAGCAGCGTCTCGTAATCGTCCACGCACCCGGGGAAGCGCTCGGTGAAGTCCTCGATGAAATCCAGCAGCGAGCCCTGCCGGTTGCGGTTCATCCCGGCGAGCGCGCGCGCGCTGCGCGTATGCTGGGCCTCGTACTGCGGCATGGAGTCGGGCAGGTCGCGGTACACCCCGCCCGGGCGATAGTACGCCGCGTGCATGCGCGCGCCGGATACCGCCTCGTAGCAGTCGAGCAGGTCCTCGCGCTCGCGGAAGCAGTACAGGAACACCGTCATCGCTCCGAGGTCGAGCGCCTGCGTGGCGAGGAACAGCAGGTGGTTCAGGATGCGCGTGATCTCGTCGAACATCACCCGTATGTAGCGCGCGCGCAGCGGCACCTCGATGCCGAGAAGCTTCTCGATCGCCATGACGTAGGCGTGCTCGCTGCACATCATCGAGATGTAGTCGAGGCGGTCCATGTACGGCAGCGACTGGAGATAGGTCTTGTGCTCGGCGAGCTTCTCCGTGGCGCGGTGCAGCAGGCCGATGTGCGGGTCGGCGCGCTGAATCACCTCGCCGTCGAGCTCGAGCACCAGGCGCAGCACGCCGTGCGCGGCGGGATGCTGCGGCCCGAAGTTCAGCGTGTAGTTGCGGATCTCGGGCATCAGCGGTCCCGGCCGTACTGGTCGTCGCGCACGATGCGCGGAACGACCTCGCGCGGCTCGATGGTGACCGGCTGGTACACCACGCGCTTCTGCTCCGGGTCGTAGCGCATCTCGACGTGACCCGAGAGCGGGAAGTCCTTGCGGAACGGGTGCCCGACGAAGCCGTAATCGGTGAGGATGCGGCGCAGGTCGGGGTGACCCTCGAAAACGATGCCGAACAGGTCGAACGCCTCGCGCTCGAACCAGCTGGCCGAGGGCCATACGTCGACCAGCGACGCGACTATCGGAAACTCGTCGTCCGTGCAAAAAACCCTGAGTCGAAGGCGCCAGTTTCGGGACACCGAAAGCAGGTGCGCCACCACGGCGAAGCGCGCGCCTTGCCTCGGCCGGTCGCCGTACGCCGAGTAGTCCACGCCGCACAGGTCGATCAACTGCTCGAAGCGCAGCTCGGGCGCGTCGCGCAGCTTCGACGCGGCCTCCCCGTATCTCGCGGCGGGAACCTCGAGCGTCAGCTCGCCGAGCCGCTCGGATGGCGTCACGCCCAGGATGCTGAACACTGCGTCGTGCAATCGCGTCAGCTTGGGCGTCATCGCGCGATGGTATTGGTTCTCTTGATCTTGTTCTGCAGCTGCACGATGCCGTAAAGGAGCGCCTCGGCCGTCGGCGGGCAGCCCGGCACGTACACGTCCACCGGGATGATGCGGTCGCAGCCGCGCACCACCGAGTACGAGTAATGGTAGTAGCCGCCGCCGTTTGCGCACGAGCCCATGGAGATCACCCAGCGCGGCTCGGCCATCTGGTCGTAGACCTTGCGCAGCGCGGGCGCCATCTTGTTGCACAGCGTGCCGGCGACGATCATCACGTCGGACTGGCGCGGGCTGGGGCGGAACACCACGCCGAAGCGGTCGAGGTCGTAGCGCGCGGCCCCGGCGTGCATCATCTCGATGGCGCAGCAGGCGAGGCCGAAAGTCATCGGCCAGAGCGACCCGGTGCGGGTCCAGTTGATGAGCTTGTCCGCGGTGGTGGTGACGAAGCCCTGCTCCAGCACGCCTTCTACTCCCATTCGAGCGCTCCTTTCATCCACTCGTACACGAACCCGACCACGAGGATCGCGAGGAACAGCATCATCGAGAGGAAGCCGAACATCCCGATCTCGTTGACCACCACCGCCCACGGAAAGAGGAACGCGATCTCGAGGTCGAACAGGATGAACAGGATCGCCACCAGGTAATAGCGCACGTCGAACTTCATGCGCGCGTCCTCGAATGCCTCGAAGCCGCACTCGTAGGGCGAGAGCTTCTCGGGATCCGGCCGGTGCGGCGCCAGCAGCTTCCCCATCACCATGGGCAGCACGCCGATCGCGATCGCGATCAGGATGAACAGCAGGATCGGAAAATATTCGGCGAGCATTCTGTGGTGCCCACGAGCAGACTCGAACTGCTACGGCTGATTAGGCCACTAGCCCCTCAAGCTAGCGTGTCTACCAATTTCACCACGTGGGCAGCGGGCAATCGAAAAATTATCCCCCAAATGTCACTGTGGCACGTCCCTGGCCTTGGAACCTTCGGCAGGCGGCGCCTGCCGGGGTTCCGCGGCCGCATTCGGCTTCTCCGGCACCGCGGCGGGCTTCTCCCTGACGCTCTCCATGACCCCTGCGCCCTCCCTGGGCTTGTTGGTCGCGACATAGGCGAGCCCCAGGCTCGAGATGAAGAAGATCGTCGCCAGGACCGCCGTGGTGCGCGAAAGGAAATTCGCCGATCCGGTGGCGCCGAACAGGCTGCCGCTCGCGCCGCCGCCGAAGCCCGAGCCCATGTCGGCGCCCTTGCCGTGCTGCAGCAGCACCAGCCCGATGATCGCGAACGCGAGCAGCACGTGCAGCACGACGGCGAGGTTGATCCAGAAGCTCATCGATCCTTCCTCTCAGAGGCACGCTTGTTCATCCTGCCGACCCCGCGCCTCGCAGGATCGCCAGAAAATCTTCCGCGGCGAGCGACGCGCCGCCGATCAGGCCGCCGTCCACGTCGGCCATGGCGAAGATCGCGGCCGCGTTGTCCGGCTTCACGCTCCCCCCGTAGAGGATGCGCGTCGCGGGCGCGAGGCGCTTCCTGGCGAATGCGTGCACCGCCTGCGCCTGCCCGGGGCTCGCCGTGCGCCCGGTGCCGATCGCCCACACCGGCTCGTAGGCCACCACCGACTTCGCCACCGCTTCCTTCCCGCATTTCGCGAGCACCGCGTCCAGCTGCCGCGCCACCACTTCGTCCGTGCGCCCGGCATCTCGCTCGGCGAGCGTCTCGCCGACGCACAGGATCGGCGTGAGCCCCGCGCCATGCGCCGCGGCGAATTTCGCCGCCACCTGCGCGTCCGTCTCGCCGTAGAGCTGCCTGCGCTCCGAGTGCCCGACGAGTGCGTATTTGCACCCGAGCTCCGCGAGCATCGCCGCCGAAACCTCGCCCGTGTACGCACCCTGCGCGTGCTCGCTCACGTTCTGAGCGCCCCAGGCGATGCGCGTTCCCTTCAGGCGCTCCGCGACCAGCTGCAGATACGGATACGGCACGCATACCGCACACTCGGCGCCGCCCGCGTCCCCGAGCCCGGCGAGGATCGACCCCAGCAGCGCCTGGATCGACGCCCGGCTGCCGTGCATCTTCCAGTTGCCGGCGACCAGCCGCCTTCGCATCGCCTCACCGCCTTGAAAACACGCTCTATTTTATCGCATGCGCGCGCCGAATGGCATCCTGCGCGGCCGTTTTTCGCGACAATGAACGGATGAACTGGCTGCGCGGAGTGTCGATCGTCCTCGCCGCGGTCGCCGTCACGCTCGCGGCCTGGCACGCGGGCTGGCTCGAATCGTTCGAGCTCCAGGCGTACGACGCGCTCGTGCGCCGCCGCGCGCCGCTCGCGCCGAGGGAAGACCGCGTGGTCCTCGTGGTCGCGCGCGAAGCCGATCTCGACCGCTACGGCTGGCCGGCTTCGGACGAGGTGCTCGCGGACGTCCTGACGGCGATCCGCGCCCTCGGCCCCCGCGCGGTCGCCGTGGACCTGTACCGCGGGCAGCCGCGCCCGCCGGGCAGCGCGCGCCTGGACTCGCTGCTGCGCGCGCATCGCGACGTCATCTTCGTGGAGAAGTTCGGCGAAGCGCAGGGACGCTACACCGCCGCGCCGCCGGCGCTCGCGGCGAGCCCCGCGCAGGTCGGCTTCGCCGACATCCTCGAGGACCACGACGGCGTCGTGCGCAAGGCGCTGCTTTTTCTCGACGACGCGGGCCGCACCGGGCTCAGCCTCGGGCTGCAGGCGGCGCTCGCCTATCTGGCGGTCGAAGGGATACGTCCCGTGAACGACGAATCGGTCGTGCGCATCGGCCGGGCCGCGCTGCGCCCGCTCGAATCGGACGACGGGCCGTACGTGGGCGCCGATGCGGGCGGCTACCAGATCCTGCTCGACTATGCGGGAGGACAGCGTCCCTTCCCCACGTACTCGTTCTCGCAGTTGCTGGAGGGAAAGATCGGCGCCGAGGCGCTGCGCGGGCGCATCGTCTTCGTCGGCATCGCGGCCGGCAGCGTGAAGGATTATTTCTCCAGCCCCTTCCGCGAAGGCCGCGGCGCGGTGGAGCCTGCGTACGGCGTGTCGCTGCACGCCCACACGGCAAGCCAGCTCGTCAGGATGGCGAAGGGCGAAACGCCGCCGATGCGCCTGCCCTCGGCCTGGCAGGAGGCGCTGTGGATCGTCTGGTGGTGCGTCGCCGGCGCCCTGATCGCGCTCCTGCGCCGGCGCCTGTGGCTCGCCGCGGCGCTCGCGCTAGCTGGCGCGGCCGGCATCGCCGCCGCCGGGTACGCCGCGTTCGCCGCGTACTTCTGGCTGCCGGTGGCCGGCCCGCTCTTCGGCTTCGCCCTCAGCGCCGGCGCGCTCCTCGCCTGGCTGCGCATCCACGAGTCGGCCGAGCGCAGGACGCTCATGCAGATCTTCTCGCGCTACGTCTCGCAGCCGCTCGCCGCCGACATCTGGAAGAACCGCCGCGAGCTGCTCGAGCACGGCAGGCTCACGCCGCGGCGCATCGAGGTGAGCGTGATGTTCACCGACATCGCGGGATTCACCGCCATCTCCGAGAAGCTCGCGCCCGACGCCTTGATGGACTGGCTGTCCGAGTACCTCGGCGCCATGGCCGAGATCGTGCACGCGCACGGCGGCGTGGTCGAGAAGTTCATGGGCGACGGCATCATGGCGGTGTTCGGGCTGTACGGGGAGCGCGCGGGCGAGCACGCGAGGCTCGCCGTGGATTGCGCGCTCGCGATGCGCGGCGCGCTCGACGCGCTCAACGCGGGCTGGCGCGAGCGCGGCCTGCCGCCGGTCGGCATCCGCATCGGCATCCACTCCGGCCCCGTCGCCTACGGGACGGTCGGCCACGGCGCACGCGTCGAATCCACCGTGCTCGGCGACACCACCAACATCGCCTCGCGGCTGGAGAGCCTGAAGCAGGAGCCGGGCGCGCCGAAGATCGACGCGCGCGACCCGGAGGATCCCGAGAACCTCTGCCGCATCCTGGTGAGCGAGACGACGCTCGGGATGCTCGGCGGCGCGTTCGCGAGCTGGCGGGTCGGGCCGGTGCAGCTGAAGGGCAAGGCCGAGGTGCTGCAGGTCTACGGGATCCGCGGGCCGGCGGGCCCTGCCGGGTCGGCGTCATTTTGCGTAGTAAAATGACGACATGGTTGCAGCCACCCGGTACCGGCGTCTGCTCGTTCCCGCGCCGGGGAGCTTCTTTCTGCTCGGTGTCCGCGGCGTCGGCAAGAGCACCTGGGCTCGCGAGCAGTTCACGGACGCTCACGTGGTCGATCTGCTCGACGAGTCGCGCTACCAGGCGCTCGCAGCCGATCCCGGGCTGCTCGCCGCGGAGCTGCGCGCGCTGCCCGGGCGCCGGGTCGTCGTGCTCGACGAGGTCCAGCGCGTCCCTGCCCTGCTGAACGAGGTGCACCGCGCGATCGAGGCGACGGGCCGCCGCTTCGTGCTGCTCGGCTCGAGCGCGCGCCGCTTCAAGACCGCGGCGACCAACCTGCTCGCGGGGCGCGCGACCCTGAAGACGCTGCGGCCCCTCGTGCCCGCCGAGCTCGGCGAGGATTTCTCGCTCGAGCGCGTGCTGCGCCACGGCAGCATCCCGCTGGTGTGGCAGGCGCGCGACCCGGCCGCCACGCTCGAAGCATACGTGCAGCTTTACGTGCGCGAGGAGATCCGCGCCGAGGCGCTGGTACGGAACCTCCCGGGGTTCCTGCGCTTTCTTCCGGTCGCGGCGCTCTTTCACGGCCAGGTGATCAACGTGGCGGGCCTCGCCCGCGATGCCGCCGTCGCCCGAACGACCGTCGAAGGCTACCTCGGCATCCTCGAGGACACGCTGCTCGCGACGCTGCTGCCGGCGTTCGAACCGCGGCTGCGCGCGCGCGAGCGCCGCCATCCGAAGCTCTACTGGATCGATCCCGGCCTGGTGCGCGCCGCCAAGCGGCAGCTCGGCCCGGTGGGCGCCGAGGAGCGCGGGCCGCTGCTCGAGGGGTGGATCCTGGCCGTGCTGCGGACCCACAACGAGCAGTCGCGGCTCTTCGACGAAATCGCGTATTGGGCGCCTCTGCACGCCCAGCGCGCGGAGGTCGATTTCCTGCTTCGCCGCGGGCGCGAGTACCTTGCGCTCGAGGTCAAGGCGCAGCCGCGCTTCTCCACGCCGCAGCTCGCGGGATTGCGGGCGGTTGCGGACCTGCCGCGCCTCGCCGGCCGCATCCTCGTCTATCTGGGCGAGCGCCGGCTCAGGACGGAAGACGGCATCGACGTGTGGCCGCTCCAGTACCTGCTCGGCAGGCTCGCCGCGAACCGCCTCTGGCCCTGAACGCGGCTACCACCGTTTCGGCGGCTTCCGGTGGATCGCGATGCGCTCGCGCTCGACCGACAGGTAGCCCCCGCTCTCAAGATCCTTGAGGATGCGGCTCACCATCTCGCGCGAGGCGCCCACGCGCGCCGCGATCTCGCGCTGCGTGAGGCGCTCGCGGATCTCGAGCTGGCCGTCCCGCTCCTCGGCGAGCTTCAGGAGCAGCGCCGCCACCCGGCCGTAGACGTCCATCAGCGCGAGGCTCCGCGCGCTCTCGGTGAGCGCGCGCACCAGGTGGGCGAGCTTGCGGATGACGTGCAGGGCGAAGTCGGGGTGCTCGGCGAGCGCGCGCGAGAGATCGGCGCCCTTGAGGATCGCGCAGCGGCATTCCTCCAGCGCGATCACCGAGGCCGAGCGCGGCCCGCCGTCCAGGCGCACCTCGCCGAAGTATTCGCCGGGCTTGAGCTGGTTCAGGTAGAACTCGCGATCGCCTTCGCCAGAGACGTAGACCTTCGCGCGGCCGGCGAGCAGGATGTAGAGCGAGTCCGACTCGTCGCCCTCGGTGACGATGACGGCGTTCTTCGGAAAGGTCCGCGTGAGCGCCTGCGCCGCCACCCTGCGCAGCAGCGGCTCGGGCAATGCCTCGATCGAGCTTGCGGTCAACCTTCCCCCTTCCGCTCCGGTAATACGACACACCCGGAGCCGTTGATTTTCCAAGATAATGCCACGATGGGCATCGGGGTGCGCATCGTATTTGCCTTGCTCGCGTTCGCAGCAGCGCCGGCGCTCGCGCAGCGCATCGCGACCGACGGCACGATGGGCGCGGCGCAGACGCTCGGCGGGCCGAACTACACCATTCCGTCGTCTCTCGGCACGTCGGTCGTCGGGAATCTCTTTCACAGCTTCTCCAGGTTCGGCGTCGGCAGCGGCGAATCGGCGACCTTCACCGGCTCGGGCTACTCGAACGTCGTCTCGCGCGTCACCGGCGGCAGTGCCTCGAGCATCAACGGCACGCTGCGCTCGACCATCGCCGGAGCGAATTTCTGGTTCATCAACCCGAAGGGAGTCACCTTCGGGCCGAACGCCTCGCTGGACGTACCGGCGTCGTTCCACGTTGCGAGCGCGAGCTACGTGAAGCTCGGCTCGACGGGGCGCTTCGATGCAGTCAATCCGGGGGCGAGCGTGCTGACCTCGGCCGCGCCTTCGGCGTTCGGGTTTCTCGGGGGGAACGGGGCGGTGAGCGTGAACGGCGCGACGCTCCAGGTGCCGGACGGGCAGACGCTGTCGCTCGCCGGGCGCGTGGTCACGACCGCCGCGGGCACGAGCCTGAAGGCTCCGCAGGGGCGCATCAATCTCGCGAGCGTCGCATCCGGCGAAGTGTCGCTCGACCCGGGCGGCATCGGCGCGAGCGCCGGCACGGCGTTCGCCGACATGACGCTCGCCGGCACGCAGATCGAGACCGAGGAGCTCGGCTTCACCTCCGGTCCGGTCTACATCAGCGCCGGAAAGCTGACGCTCCAGGACACGACGGTGCTGGCGCGCAACCGCAATCCATCCGCCTCGAGCACCACGGGAGGGGACATCGATATCGCGGCGAGCGGGGACTTCTCGATGAGCGGCGGCGCGCTGCGAACCACTGCAACTCCCCTCGGCAGCGGCGCCGGCGCGGGCGATATCAGCATCCGCGCGGCGAACATCGGCCTCACCGACCAGGCGGTGCTCGAATCGAGCGTGATCCTGGCGAACGGCGCCGCGGGCGCCGTCATGCTGGAGGCTTCGGGCGACGTGGTCCTGGCATCCGGCTCGCACATCGGCTCCGTGACCCGGCTCGGCGGCTCCGGAGACATTTCGATCACCGGGCGGAGCGTCACCGTCGACGACGCCTCCATCAGCGCGCGCACGTTCGGCTCCGCGGACGGCGGCGATATCCGCCTCACGGCCACCGCGGGAGACATCGACATCCGCGGCGGCAGCCAGGTCGAAGCGAGCGCCTTTTGGGACCTGTTTTTCACGCAGCCCACGGGCGACGGCGGAAATGTCGCGCTGAGCGCGACGGGTGCCGTGCGCCTCGCCGGGGCCGGCACCGCGATCTCGTCCAGGACGGACGGCAGCGTGGGCGACGGCGGCAGCATCTCGATCTCGGCCACGGACGTGCTGCTCTCGGACGGCGCCCAGATCAGCGCCAACAGCGCGCCGCTCGCGGTGCCGATTCCGCACACGGTCGGCGGGGCCGGCTCGATCACCATCGACGCGGAGCGCTCGATCCGGCTGTCGGGGGGATCGGCGATCAGGGCCGTATCGAAGACGCGCGGCGGCGGCATCATCACCCTGCGCGCGAGCCAGCTCGTTGCCCTCCAGGACAGCGAGATCACAACCTCGGTGCAGGACGGCGCCTTCAACGGCGGGGACATCAACATCGACCCGCAGTTCGTGATTCTGGACAACAGCCTCATCCTTGCGCAGGCGGTCGGCGGCACGGGCGGCGACATCACCATCGTGTCGCAGTACCTGCTGCAGTCGCCGGACAGCCTGATCGACGCCTCGTCGCAGTTCTTCCGCTCGGGGACGGTGTCGATCAGCGCCCCGGACGCCGAGGCGGCCAAGCAGCTCGGCACGCTTCCCGCGGGGTACGTGGACCCGGCCGCGCTGATGCGCGAGAGCTGCGCGGCGCGAGTCACGCGCGGCAGCAGCTTCGTCGGGACCGGGCGCGGGGCGCTGCCGGCCGCGCCGCGCGCGCTGGCATTCGCCGATTACGGCGTGTCTGCGGGCGCACAGTCTGCGCCGCTGCTCCTCGCCGCCGCCTCCTGCCCGCGCTGAAGCCGATCAGCTCAGCACGGTGAAGTCGACCGTGACGTTGGGGTGCACGACCAGCGTCACCGTCTCGCCTTCCACCTCGGCGGTGTAGGCGTTGTACAGGATCAGCCCGACCGGGTACCCGTCGGGAACGAGGGTCCACGACTCGGCGGAGGACACCTTGTCGCCGTAGCTGCCTTCGATGCGCAGGACCAGTTCCAGCTCCGTCGTGCCGTCGGTCAGCTCTTCGACGTCGGCGCGATTGAGCTTCACCGTCTGATTGCCGGCGGCGGTGAGGTCGATCGCCTCGATGCTCACGAAGCGCGCGTCGTTGTTCGCCGCCGTGGTGAAGTTGAGCTCGGTGGCGGAGGTCCAGCGCAGAGTGTCGTTGCCCGCGCCGCCGTCGACCAGCGTGTCGAGGTTGTCGTAGACGAACGTATCGTCGTCCTCCTGGCCGAACAGCTGGTCCGCCCCGGCACCGCCTTCC
>Ga0209641_10000619_pt1 | contig 32944 bp, 35 predicted proteins | sample RifCSP16_1_FD_184022 | JGI IMG/M metagenome (GOLD analysis project Ga0209641, IMG submission 184022) | Soil microbial communities from Rifle, Colorado - Rifle CSP2_sed 16_1 (SPAdes) (version 2) | ecosystem: Environmental > Terrestrial > Deep subsurface > Rock core/Sediment | place: Rifle... | reverse complement strand
ATAAAATCAGATACTTCACGCTGCACCTCTGGCGGCAAAGCAGTTATTTGAGATAATATTTTTTTTCAGCTTGTATAGGCATCACGCACCTCCCTTATTATTTTTAATAGGAAAACGGAAATAGCATTACTCTTAAAAAATGCCCACAAAAAAATATTTTTAGGTCGTAAATTTTCCACGACTCAAGTTATGACTTTTCAATGCTTTGCAACTTATTTATGCCCTTGATTTATACCTCTACTTCTGGTATTAATTACACTTGTGATTTTTCGAAACGCATAACCACCGGAGCAAAGGATGAGCAATTTTTTATCCTTGAACGCCTTAAACCCTATTAACCCCCAAAGAACCTTCAATCTGCCTCAAGAATTCTTCCACCTCTTCGAGTTTCGACAATGCGCCCTTGCATATGGATATCTCAGCTATTTTTTCGTAATCATGGGCCAGGAAATTCCTGAATCCGGCTATCTTGGCAAAGGAGAAGGCAAAGTCTGGTTCAAGAATCTTATTTTCTCCCAATATATCAAACGCCTCCTGATAGGTCTGCGGAAGCCTGAGTTTCTTATATTTAATAATCAGCTCAGACAAGGTTATGCATGAATCCGCTAACAAATAGAGATAATACAACAGGGCTCCACGGTACAACGGATCGGTTGCAAACCGTTTCAAGCAATCATCCCTCATTGAGTTAATAAAAGAGGCATATTCTCTGATCCTTCCGATCTTTTGAAAAATCCGCTCCATCATATCCCCATGACCGCGAATCTCTGCGTCTTAAAATCTATGGACGTATGAAGGGTATTAACTTCGTATTCTTCCCTTGTATCCTGGGCGCTGTCGTAAATAACCACGCCGTTTCGTATTATATCCCCAAGGAGCATGAGGTTCCCGGCGGTGTTTAACAGCACTACGTCAACATCGTTTGTATTTAACGCCCTACATATCTCGCTATACAAAGAAAGTCTTATATCAAAAAAGGTATCCTTGAATTTAGGGTTGATAAAAACGGCGATATCAATATCGCTTACTGACGTTGCCTCGCCTTTGGCTACTGAACCAAAAAGATACGCAAATACAACCCTGTCCGAGTATTTTTTTAAAACCGGCTGAAGTCTTTCCTTTATCTCATCAGAAGTAATTTTCATTTGTAAGTTTATCTAAAAGCTCATCATTAATTCGAAGCGATTTTCTGTCAAAAAGAAAGGTAAAAGAGAGACCCCCCCGATCCTCGATTAAGATCACCTTCCAGGAAATGATTGACCCGTTAACCATGCGCCCTGCTGTACCTTCTCTTCAGTCTACTGAAGTAAGGCTCAAGTGGAAGGTTCTCTATGTTTACATTGGCAATATCGGCAAGGCTAAATCTCTGGCTTACATCCAACACATCTATCCCTATTAGCACCATCCTTTACATTAAAAGTAGCCTGCCCCCTTTTTATTTGGCAGAGTGTTCTAACACATACCTGCTGAACTCCATACTCAACTCTGAATTCTTCATGAAAAATTCTTCATCAGTTATCTTCTTCATTTTCAACACTTCCCCAAGAAGGCTTTTTTATATATTTTCCAGTTTGATTTTATATCATATTCGGCAAAAGTCAATGCTTCATTATAATCTTCAGTGAACATTGGAGTCTTTTTCTTATTACCTCTCTTATCAAAAGGGGGGAAAAGGGGACAGGGGAAAGGAGGGGAAAGGGGGGGAAAGGGGACAGGCTACTTTTTCTAATTCCATCTTTTTGTTCATAAGGTTTTAACCTCTCCAGATTCATTAATAATCCTATCTTTTGTTAATGTTCCTACCTGATAAAACTTGGCTGTAGCTGCGATGATGCGAGCATGTATTTCTATAATATCCTTAATATGTACAGTTTCATCAAAAATTTCAAATCCGAACCCTACGATCTCAAATTCCGGTTCTTCTTTTATCAACCGGTAATATCTCCGCCTTTAACACTGCCAAATAAAGAGGGTTTTAATTTTTTAGGCTTTTCTCCAACTACTAAACCGTGAAGGATATCCCTTTTAAGCCTTATTAACCCTCGTTCTAAAACATCAATCTTTTTTAAAACCGTTGTAGTGTCTAACTTACCAGTCATCTGTTCACCTCCATTGTACATAGTTTATCATAAAATTAAATTAGTGACAGATACCATTTATCTTGCCCTTCTTAGTCTTTCTTTGGGCATCGCCTTCAGTCTCCTACCCACTATACCTTCTATTGTTTTCATAAAACCCTCTTCCCCGCACGGCATTCCTATTCTATTTGTATTTAACTCCGACCTCTACCCCGACCAGTCTTGATGTAATCTTTGGAGACAATTGCTTCACCTTTACATAAAGCACCTTGCCACCTTCAGCCTCTATCTCCTTCGCCATTTTTTCATTAAATTTCTTCAATTCAGAATCAAATTCCGGCAGAAATATGACAACCTTATCTTCTGTCAGTACATCATCCATCTCAGAGTGTTCTAACACATACCTGCTGAACTCCATACTCAACTCGGAATTCTTCATGAAAAATTCTTCATCAGTTATCTTCTTTCATTTTCAACACCTCCCAAGAAGGCTTTTTTATATATTTTCCAGTTTGATTTTATATCATATTCGGCAAAAGTCAATGCTTCATTATAATCTTCAGTGAACATTGGAGTCTTTTTCTTATTACCCCTCTTATCAAAAAGGTCACGATGAGCAAAGCCATGTTCTGTATCATATCTTACCACAGACAGCCATTTACCCTCTAATCTGGTTTCATACTGCACCACAAAACTGAGGATATTCCCTCTAAACCTGGCATGTCGGTGACGATACCTATCCTCCAGCGTTAGCATCACTGTAAATTTTATTTCTTTAATGCCGGTCATGTCTTTATCAAAGGGGACGCCGATAGCTTCGGCTTATACTTGCAACGGATGTTCCCCTCAACTTAAATACGAATGAGGGAAATTTTTTTGGTGTAAAAAAATCAAAGTCAACAGATTTTCTGAGAAACAATGCTTGGGGTCACCTTCATTACCCACTTTCGGGAGGACATGTTTTTGGAAGTTATTTACAACCCCCTTCGTCCCAATACTGTTCGGCACGATGTTTGATAGTGTTTATGCATGGGAATTCTACCCCAACATTGCCACGCGAATGGAATCCTTTTAGAGTTTTCTTAATCGCACTACTCCCACCATTCAAAAATGCTTCTCAAAATATTTATCTTTTTTTACTTCCGTTGCTTTGTAAAAAAATATGTGAAAAATTAACCACGGATAAACCCCGTACGATAACCTTTGGCTCCCTACAGGGCAGGCACGGATATGCACAAACATTTTAAACCACAGATGGACACAGATTTACACAGGTAAAACCAAATTCCAAATCGGAAAAACCAAATCCCAAATAATTTCCAAACTTCAATTTTCAAAATTCAAAACAGTATTGTTCCACGCTTAATTCACAATAATTTACACTCTCTTATTTTATAATATCATCGAGAACTATAACTTTAATTTCCTTAATCTTTTTTAGATTACTATCATTAGTTATAAAGGCCTTTGCTCCATTAACCAGACCAGATGTTACCTGGATAGCATCTGGTATTTTTATCCTATATTTCACCCTCAGTTTGGCACTTTCAACTGCTATATTTTTGTCCATATCAGTCAATATCAGACCCTTTGAATCAGTCAGCAACTCCTCATATTTATACACAAGTCTTTTGTCCTTTTCTTCTATAGGTTTGGTTAAAACCTCAATTAGAGTGATAAGCGAAGTATAAGCAGTAATATGCCCTTGACTTATATAGGAAAATAGAGGATCTACAGTTTCAATGTATTTTTCATATTCTTCAATATAGTAGATGAATGGCGCAGTATCTATAAAAATTGAGTCTATTTCCTTCAGTAGCGTAACAATCTTCAATTCCATTCCTCTCTCAGTTTATTTACATATTCCTGCGCATCTATTCCCACCCAGATCTTTTTCCCACATCCCCTTAGTTCTGTAATATCGGACTTATGTGTGACTTCGATTCCAGTCTTTAATAGCGTTACTACTTCTAATATTTTTTTTTGTTGCGGTATCGGAAGATTTTTAATTTCTTCTACTATTTTTTTTCCGACAATCGTTGATGATTTCAATTTTAAATCTCCTTTTTTAATAAATATTCATATACAGAAAGGGAAAAGGGGACAGGCTACCTTTTCTTGCCTTATGATAAATAAATCCATCTACCAATCCCCTTGGAATCCTGGCATATTTCAGAATCCTCCTTACAATTCAGCTTGTCCCCTGTCCCCTTTTCCCCTCCCTTTTACCCTCTTTTACTTTCGACATATCTGAGCGGTTAACGAGCGTTTATGCTGTTTTCCTATAACAGCAAGTCTAAGAAGCGAATTTGCTGCTTCTGTAACCTTATCGGCTCCACCTGGCTGAAAGTATGTTTCCCCACATTCACTGCAAACCAAAGCTGCAATGCCTGATAGTTTAACTTTCACCCCTTCACGCTCGAACTCCTGAGTGATATATTTCCGTTCAAGTCTGCCGCCGCATTCAGAGCACGGCTCTTTAGATACGTCTATTTTTCTCATAGCCTTTCCCCCCTCCTTCCGGGCGATATCCACCACGGCCTTTGTGGAATATACGCCGTTACAATGTCTATAAGTTTTCTGTTTGAATAATCACAAACCATATGGATCGGAGACTTTATTTTATCGTTCCACAAAAAATATCCCAAAATCAAGCATCTCTATACGCATACCGTTCTTTGAACCCTTTCATTGATTCAAGCATCGTCCCTTGAAATTTGTTTGTTCTTCAAATCCCTTAAATTTCGTGAAAATTCTACCATTTTCGCGCCTATCCTGCAATCAGATTTTTCTCCTGATTGCAGGCTTTAGGTAGAAGCAAAACACGTTTTCTCAAAATCTTACTCAAACCACCACAGGACAAAATCCTTCGCAACCTTCACGACTTCTCCGCTTTTCTCTTTAATTTCCAAGACATCTTCAAGAGATATTCTTGATATGGTACCCATGCGGGAGAACTTTTCTTTCCAATCAGGAACTAAAAGGGAACTAGGGGGCAGGCTACTTTTACACGGCATAGCTGAGGTTAAGGCTAATCCATGCTCTTTGCTCACTTTCATCTTCCCTCATGTTTACATTTTCAGCCAGTTTTCGATTTTCAGTCCATCGATTCTTTTGAAATAATCTTCATTATGTCAAAGTTTGATTTCCCCCCTGCCGAAATGGTTCCTTTCTTCAAGGATATCCTTGAAGATTTTAATCTCTTTAGCGTTTTTCTCTCTCCAGACGTCGAAAAGATCTAAAATATCATTTTTGTCAAACCTTGATGCTTCTACAATCACACGAAGTTTTTTCCCCTTCTTATGGAATAACCTGTCTGCAATTTCTTTGGGTATTGACAGGTGACCATCATTTAAATATTCTGCTGTCTAGTTTCCTCAACGATAATAATAATAGAACCCCTTCCCAGCGATTCACTGGATTCTTCTAATACACTTTCAAGACGTCTTAAAACATGAGGCGTACGAGTATTATGAAGTCGAAATAAGATAACACTTACCATCTTTCCTCCAGAAAGTGCAATAATTTCTCCAAAATCTAAATCAAAGGTTAAGATAATACGTTGTTCAGAAGTTGCTTTTTTAAAGATATCTTCGTCAGAGAAACGTTGCAATCCCTCTTCTCTTAAATCGCTTGCTGAATATCTTTGGGTTCAAGGTCAGGATAGTCATTAAGAATTTCCTCAATAGTAGCCCCCTGAGCAATTTGACCAACAATTACAGATACCGGAATCCTCATTCCCCGGATACATGCTCGCCCACCCATAATTTGAGGATTAAATGTTATTCTATCAAACAATTTTAACTCCATAGATAAATAAATGAATAGAGTTGCTCCACTTGTTCCCAATCGCTCAACAAGGGCGCTCCAACCCACCTCTTTGACCTCGCTGATTGTCTTTGCCAATCGCAGAACTCCAGAAGCTCAAACCGGGCAAAAATAAAATTAGGTAAGGGATGTGGCGCGACCAACCTTTACGTTTAGGCCAGATGCGCAATAACGTGTGTGCCAGTAACGGCAGGCTGGACACACCAAAAATATTATATAAATATTTAAATAGAAATGGCTTCTAATAATTTATCTTTACTTACTTTTTTAGAAAACGTCTATCAAAAAAAGCGCTTATAATCAATAAATCTTTTTCGCTCCAGAAGTTAATTTAACGATTTATGGTTCAAACGTTATTGTAGCATTTATACCATTCAATAAACCTTTTTATTCCTTCTTCAATTGTAGTCGATGGTTTAAAATCAACATCATTTATTAAATCTTCAATATCAGCATAGGTCGCAGGAACGTCACCTTGCTGAATAGGTAATAAGTTTTTCTTTGTTTTTTTACCAAGATAAGATTCTAAAATTTCTATAAAATGCATAAGCTCAACGGGATTGTTATTTCCTATGTTATAAAGCTTATATGGCGCATAACTTGTAGCTGAATCCGGATTATCGCCATTCCACTTAGGATTTGGTTCTGGAATTTTATCCATTACTCTTACAACACCCTCAATAATATCATCTATATAGGTAAAATCTCTCTGCATTTTGCCGTAATTAAATACATCAATTGGTCTTCCCTCTAATATTGCCTTTGTAAAAATAAAGAGCGCCATATCGGGCCTACCCCAAGGACCATATACCGTAAAAAAACGAAGTCCTGTACATGGAATATTATACAAACTTGAGTAGGTATGAGCCATGAGTTCATTCGTTTTTTTGCTTGCAGCATAAAGGGAAACCGGATGATCAACATTGTGATGGACAGAAAATGGCATCTTGGTATTTGCACCGTAGACAGAACTTGATGAGGCAAAAACCAGATGCTTAACTTTGGTGTGTCTGCATCCCTCAAGAATATTCATGAATCCAACAATATTGCTGTTTATATAAGCGTGTGGATTTATCAATGAATATCGTACACCTGCCTGGGCTGCCAGATTCACCACAATATCAAATTTATTTTCGGAGAATAGCTTCCCGATTTCCTCCCGATTTGCAATGTCGAGTTTTATGAATCGGAACTTTTTATGGCCTTCGAGTTGTTTTAGTCTGGCGAGTTTGAGATTAACATCGTAGTAATTGTTCAAATTATCAATACCGATAACTTTATCACCACGCGCAAGCAATCTCATTGAGAGATGAAAACCGATAAAACCGGCAGTACCGGTGACCAGTGTCTGTTTACAATAGACAGTGTCAGACAATAAGTTTTGAGTTGCTGGTTTAGAGTTAATAAGATTCGTCATTAAATTAACTGTGGGTATTTCTACGCATAAATAAGTCTTCCTTTTGGTTTTAGAAAAACCTATGACCCCATTTTTTTAAACTAAAATTGCTTGTATTATTTTTTTACTCGCCAATCCATTTCCATACAAATCAATGTTAAAATCAAGCCGTTTGTTTTTCATTTCATTATATGCATTTGTTATCTTATCTTTTTCTGCGCCGGCCAATCTGTTGAACCCTTTATCAACAAGTTCTACCCACTCAGTTTCGTCCCTTAGGGTTACGCACGGTTTTGCGAAGAAAAACGCCTCTTTTTGCACACCGCCACTATCCGTCAGAACAATCCTGGTATTTTTCAGGAGTTCAATCATGTCAAAATAACTTACCGGGGGTATGAGTTTAAACTTCATTCGAATATTTCTGCTTTCCACGATCTTCGTAGTCCTGGGATGCAGAGGTAAAACAATTTCCATTTCGCTTGATATCTCATTCAATGCATCTATGATAGACGTCAATCTTTCAAGATCATCGGTGTTTTCCGCTCTATGCATGGTACATAATAGGAATTCCTTCCCCGCCAGATTAAGTTTGCGTATGACATTACTTCTGGTAACTGATATTTCCCGATAATGCTGAGCCGCATCTTGCATGACGTCCCCGGTCTTGACAACCTTACACGGTATATGCTCAAACCCTTCTCTTTTCAAATTCTCTACTGCCTTGTCCGTTGGACAACAGAGGATATCGCTTATTCTGTCCGTGAGGATTCTGTTAATTTCTTCTGGCATTTTCATATTAAAGCTGCGCAGACCAGCCTCAACATGTACCACCTTTATATGGAGCTTTTTGGCAGCTAAAGCGCCTGCCAGTGTCGAATTGGTATCGCCATACACCATGACAAAGTCCGGTTTTTCATTCAGGAGAATTGGTTCAATTCCTTCTAGCATCCTGCCTGTCATAGCACCATGGCTCATTGAATTAATATTCAAATGATACCGTGGAGTCGGAATCTGCATTTCTTCAAAAAAGACATCGGACATGTTTTTGTCAAAGTGTTGTCCGGTGTGGATGATGATTTCGTCAATTTCGGGATGTTTAGCAATCTCCCTGCTTACCGCCGCAGCCTTAATAAACTGCGGACGGGCGCCAACCACTGTTACAATCTTCACAGCTTTTCTACTCGATGGAATTTAACCACAGATAAAAACAAACGGGTAAATTACAAATAGCAAAATCCAAAATACAAATAAATTAACCACGGATTTACACAGAGAAAAACAAATTCCAATTTACAATTTAAGTTCCTTTATGCTTTTTGTAATATGTTGAGTAACCTCATTTGTTTGTAAAGGCTCTACCGGTAAGCTCAAAACTTCTTTAACAGCGTTCTCAGAACCTTTCAAACTACCAGAAATCTTGCATCTCCCTTCAAACACCTTCATCTTATGCAATGGCACGGGATAATAGATCATTGTACTTATTCCCTTATCTTTAAGATATTTTTGTAGTGCATCCCGCTTTCCAGCATTAACTCTGATAGTATATTGGTGATAAACGTGGCCATCGTAATACTGAGAGGTTGAGAAACTAAGAAGTTGAGTGGTTGAGTTATTAGTTGGTAAAACTAGCCCATCAATACCTGAAAGTTCTTTGTTGTAGATTTCAGCTATCTTTCGTCTTCGTTCATTGAATTCATCAATATATTTAAACTTTGCAAGAAGGACGGATGCCTGGAGGGTATCGAGCCTTGCATTGTAACCAATGTGATCGACATTGTATTTGTCTTTACCACCATGCTTTAAAAGCATTCTCATAAGTTCCGCAAGTGCATCGTCATTCGTAGATACCATGCCACCATCTCCAAATCCACCGAGATTTTTTGATGGAAAAAAGCTGTATGCCCCTGTTGTTCCTATGGAGCCGAGTTTTTTCCCTTTCCACGCACTGCCAAAGGACTGGGCTACGTCTTCAAGGACAAATAGATTATATTCTTTAGCAATCTTCATTATTTCATCCATATTGCAGGGCTGACCGTAGAGGTGGACAGGAAGGAGGCCGACTACCTTTGAGGCAGAAGATGGGAGGTTGGGAGATTGGGAAGTTGAGATTTCAGATCTTCTTATCTTCTCATCTTCACAACTTCTCAGATATTCTAGTGTTTTTCCAGGGTCGATGTTATAGGTAACAGGGTCGATGTCGACGAAGACGGGGGTTGCGCCTGCACGTAAAATAGCATCACCGGTTGCGGTGAAAGTAAAGGGGGTGGTAATAATTTCATCGGTTTTATCGAAATATTCCTGGCCTTTTAGTTTGATTGCCAAAGCTCTCAGGGAAAGAACTAATGCCTCCGTACCGGATGAAGCACCTATGCAGTGCTTGACGTCAAGATATTTTGCAATTTTATTTTCAAGTTCTTCTACTTCAGGGCCGAGTATCCATTTCTGGTGTTCTAGGCATTTTTTGATGGCAGCATCGATGTCTACCTTCATGTATTGGTATTCAAGCTGTAAATCCAGCATGGGTATTTGTTTCATTTAGTTCATTTCTCCTTAATCAACCACGGTCTAACATAAATCAATTTGGACGCAGATTGTCGCAGATTTTCAGGATTATAAAAAATTATCTGCGTTTTATCTGTGATAATCAGCGTACTAACTTTATTTTCTTTTATTATCAAAAGCTTTTCGTTTAATTTCTGGTTTTTGACCAAAATTTAACAGTAATCCAACTTCTATACTCGTTGCTTTGAGATAGTTCAACAATTGCGCTTCGTGTTCATCTGCTATAGTTTTTGCTGCCTTAATTTCAACTATGACCTTGTCTTCCACAAGGATATCAGCAAAATACTCACCAATTATTTCATTGTCATAAAAAACCTTTATTGACTTCTGTGATACAGCTTGGAGATCCTGCTTTTTGAGTTCCAACAAAAGAGCCTTCTCATAAACCTTCTCTAAAAAACCATATCCAAGTATGTTATATACTGTGTAAAATGCCTTAATAATTCTTTCAGTCAGTTCAGAATATTTGTAATCTTCTAAATCTGCGTCCTAATTATTCTGTGGTTAGATTGTTGTTTTTTAATAAGTATTTATCCCCACAGTATCCACACGTTGCATGTTCACTGTTAAATTTTAATGTCGTCCCGCATTTGCATGCCCAACCTATTTGTTTTGCAGGAACACCAGCAACGATGGCATGATCTGGAACATCTTTTTTTACAACAGCACCGGCACCTATCATTGCATACCTACCAATGGTAGTCCCACACACTATGGTAGCATTTGCACCTATGGTTGCCCCCCTCTTTACAAGGGTTTGTTTGAATTCGTGTTTCCTTTCTATGAATGCCCTTGGGTTATAAACATTCGTAAACACACACGAGGGGCCACAGAAGACTTCGTCTTCGAGTTTTACTCCTGTATATACCGACACATTATTTTGAATTTTACACCCGTTACCAACTTCCACATTTGGACCGACCATTACATTTTGGCTGATGATGCAATTCTTTCCTACCTTAGAACCTTTTAAGATATGTGAGAAATACCATATTTTTGTACCTTCACCGATTTCAACTCCTTCATCGACATAGGCGCTTTCGTGGACGGAGTAAGACTTAAGAGGTTGAGAGGTTGTGAGATTGAGAAGTTGAGTGGGTGAGTGGCGGAGTTTGGAATCGGATATGGATTTTTCTGCTGATTCGAGTATTTTTAATACCCGTAATCCCTCGAGCCCATCTGTCAATGGTTTTTTCCTTTGGGTTACACATTCGACAAAATGGCTCAATTCCCTCTTTAACGGCTCTCCCGTCTCTATTGGAATTACCTGATAATCGGCCTTTTGAGCAATGGGGATCTTCCCATCTTTCCATTCAATCTTATGCGGGTAGAGGAAAAGCTTTTCTTTGCTCATATCATCAAAGACTGCCATCGCCTTTGAACCAACCACGATTAACTTCTGTTCCTTATATGGATGAAGCCAATTTACAAAGACGTGTCCCTTCACATCATTTTTAAATTCCAGGGTGGTTAATGTGGTATCATAAATTCCCTTATTTAAGTAATCACCTCCAAAGGCAGATACCTTTACCGGCTCATCCTCTAACAGCATCAGGATTACGGATATATCATGGGGCGCAAAGCTCCAGAGGATATTCTCTTCTGTCCTGAGTTTTCCGATGTTCAGCCGATTGGAGTATATATACTGAATTTTGCCGAGTTGTCCTGTTGATATGAGCTCTTTTAATTTGATAACCGCGGGATGATATTGAAGGATGTGTCCTACCATTAAGATCCTATTTTCCTTCTCAGCAAGTTTTACGAGTTCTTCGCCTTCTTTTGCCGTAAGTGCAAGGGGTTTTTCGACATATACATCCTTCCCTAACTCAAGGGCCTTTTTGACCATCTCGTAATGTATTACCGCTGGCGCTGCAATAGCAACAGCATCCACATTGCTATTAGACAAAAGTTCGTGATACTCCGTATACAGCTTTGTCTCTTTATATGGGGTCAGATTGGGATTGTCGGGATTGCTCTCGCAAATTGCATATAATGCACCAAGTTCGCTAAAATTGCGTAGCAGATTCTTCCCCCAATAACCAGCCCCAACTACAGCCACTTTTACCATTATGCCTTCACCACCTTGCTATCACCAAGGGAGATTCCCATGGCATTTCGCGTATCAATGATTAGCCTTGCATTTGTATACAACCATTTGTAATCATAATCTGAATGGTCAGTTGATATGACCACTGCATTATATACTGAAACCGTGTTCTCTTTAAGTGGAACAGATTTCATCTCAAGAAGGTTATAATGCCTTAATTTGGGTATTTCCGGAATATATGGATCGTTATAATCCACAATTGCACCCTTCCCTCTGAACAATTCAATGAGTTTTAATGATGGGGATTCTCTCATATCATCCACGTTTTTCTTGTAGGCAATCCCAAGGATCAGTATCTTTGCGCCTTTTATTGTTGTACCCCTTTCGTTAAGCGCATCTGTGGTCTTTTGGACGACATAATACGGCATCTGGGTATTTATCTCACCTGCAAGCTCGATAAACCGTGTAGAAAAATCATATTCCCTGGCCTTCCATGTCAGATAAAAAGGATCGATTGGGATACAATGCCCGCCAAGACCTGGTCCGGGATAAAATGCCTGAAAACCAAAGGGTTTTGTCTTTGCTGCTTCTATGACTTCCCATATATCAATACCCATCTTGTCAAAAAGCATTTTGAGTTCGTTCACGAGTGCAATGTTTACCGATCGATAGATATTCTCAAGAAGTTTTGTTGCCTCTGCCACCTTTGTCGATGATACAGGAATCGTCTTAACGACAACAGAATCATAAAGCGCCTTGGTAACGGCAAGACATTTCTCTGTATAACCACTCACTATCTTTGGAATAGTTGAGGTCGAGAAATCCTTTCTATTCGGATCTTCCCTTTCGGGGGAAAATGCGAGGTGGAAGTCTTTACCTGCCTTTAATTCTGTCTCTTCTAATATTGCCTTCATATCCTCATCGGTAGTACCTGGATAAGTAGTGGACTCAAGGACGATTAATTGTCCCTTTCGGAGATGTTGGGCAATGGTTCTTGTGGTATCAAAGACATAGGTCATGTCTGGCTCACGATTTTTATTGAGCGGCGTTGGCACGCAAATGATGATACAGTCCATAGCCGACAAATGGTTAAAGTCTGTTGTCGGAGTGAACAGTGACAAGTGAGGAGTGAGAAGGGAAGAACTAATATGTTTAATGTAGCTTTTACCTTGTTTGAGTAATTCTATTTTTCTATCGTCGATGTCAAAACCTGTTACATGAAATCCTGCCTTGCAGAATTCAATTGCAAGGGGTAATCCTACATAACCGAGACCTATAATGCCAATTTTAGCTTGTTTGTTTTGAATTTTTCCAATGAGTCGTTTTGAGTTTGTCATATTCATTTTTTTTAGTTTGTTTGGTTTATTAAATATTCATAAATGGAATCAAAATTTAGTTATTTAGGTTGAGGTTAAGAATTAGGATAAGGTTTAGGCCAAGATTGAGGTTGAAGATTAGGACAAGGTTGAGTAGTCCTGTATAAAGAATTAATCAGGGAATTTAGCTCTTTCCAAATATCCTCAATTAAAATTACATTTTCTTTAAAAGCCGAGTCAGTGAAATAGCTTACACGATTACGGTAGATTAAGTGGTTCTTTGTTTCAGTTAGAGAGCCGCGAGAATCATAATAGAAATTCAACTTGTCTCTCGTATGTTTTCTGCCAAACCCTTCCGCTATATTACCGGGAACAGATAGCGCTGAACGTCTGATTTGTGAAGTTAATCCATAGTCTTTCCCATTTCCAAACCCCTTCCAAGGTTTTTCTTTACAATAGAATTGTGAAAGGAAAATTTATCAGAACTATATCGCCACAGTTATACATCTTTGTTATAAATATAATCTTCCAGATATTGTGGCGGATGTGACTGTTGAGGCATTGCACATCAATAAAACCACAAAAATTCCTAAAATTCATTTGAGTATATTTGCGGAAACTTCTTGTTTAGCTGCCTATGCGACAAGGGTCGTTGTAGCGACAAAGCGATGCGAAATATTGTCGACCATAACACCGAATCCCTCTATGGTGCGCACCCCCAGCAAAAGCATATCCCCCGGCTCAGCAAACACAACCTCATCTATAGTTTCAAAGCCTTCAGACCGGAGTATGACATAACCAACGCTTCTCTGGACTATTTGCTTTGTAGCAGTCAGGAAATCCCGCCTGCGTCTCGCCCCAATCCCGATAGTCTCAAGGACATCCTTCGGCAGCCAGGTTAATTCCGATCCGGTATCGACCAACGCCCCAAGCGGCAGAGTGCAGCGATCAGGCTCTGCGGGATTAACAGCTACTATGTTAACCTTGAAAATACTCATATTCTTTCCTCCTCTATTCAAAGGCTGTAATGTTTTTTCAACCAATACTCAACTTGAGGTATTTGCCATTCATAATCAACATCACATCCCCCCCACTGTTTAAGAGGATATATTTTTTCCCCATCCACTTTTGTGGTAAGAAACCTTCTTTAATATTTCAAGACATCTTGGTCTTACTACTGAAACTCCCATATCTGCAACACAACTAATTCTATTTTACAGAGTAATTGCTGAATGCTCCATATCAACCGTCAGCCAGTCAAAACCTGCCTTTGCCATTATCTCAGCGATAGAAGGGTGACAATGGTAATCCATGAGCCGATTGTTGCCTCTTTATTCTTAAGCCTTCTTTTCATTGAGGTTTCTTTCATATTTTATAAACTCTCACTTCTTAACTGCAAGAAAATTTGTAAATTGTTTCTCTTTATAAGATTTTTTATGTAGGTCTTGATGAAGTCAAAAATATATACTGGATTTTCACCAATCATTAATACTATGCCTGAAGGCTTTAATACTCGTTTTATCTCATTAAGAAGCCGCGGTGGATCATCAGCATGATGGAATGCCTGTGAACAAAAACAAAAATCAATTGATTCATTATCTTGATATTGCGCAAACAAGCGGACAAGCGAACAAGCTTCACAGACCGGCAAGCTGGCAGGCTTGAAGTATGCCTAGACTTCGTCCCTCTCAGTTACATGGGCATTTTATATGCAACTTACTATATATAATGCACTTACGAATAATTTGCTTGTCGATGGAACAGGATTGCAAATCCATGTTCGGCATTCCTCTCATAGGTTGTTGGCCTATGAAAAGGATAAGGGTCTCCCGTTCGGGAGATATGAGAGATTATTGTTTGAAATATTAAACGTTTAATTTTTCAAACGCTCGACATAGTAACCACTTCTAGGGATATTGTCAACAGGATAATTAAAAATATTTAATTTAAAAGATGTTTTATTTGTGCTGGATAGAGGTTTCTTTAGTAAGGTGGAGTTTATTATTCTTGTAGTTATACACAATCACCTGTGTGACAGTATTATATTATGCGAGAGAATTATTTAAATAACGAAAAACCCCAATATCCTTTTACCGATATTGGGGTTTTCAGGTTGTAATTATAACTATAATTTACGTGACTACTCCATATTTTTATACACCATATCTATTGCAATTGATTATCTTTAAATATAAGAGTGGCTTTTTAATAAATTTATAATTTGACAACTTTTGTGGCTTTGAAGCCCTTTTGGTCCTTCATGACCTCGAACTCGACCTTATCTCCTTCGGCAAGGGTTCTAAACCCCTCACCCTGGATCGAAGTTTGATGTACAAAAACATCATCTCCGTTATCCTGGGAAATAAAACCAAATCCCTTCTTGTCATTGAACCACTTCACTGTTCCATTTGCCATTCTTAAATCACCCCCTCTCACATTAAAAAAATTATAAAAACAAAAAAGGCTACAAGGTTGTAACCTTGTAGCCTTAATATAACGCGAAGATATATAATACGACTTTACAATACAACCGAACGACACAATCGGATAATATCAAACATCGTGTATTAAAGCAAGGGAAAATAATAATAAATTTAATTACATAGGGATTTTTGTTCTTCGGGAGGATTTACAGGCTGAAACAGGATATATACAAAAGCTAAAAAAAAATCCTGTGGAATTTTATAACTACCCCTCTTTCGTTTGGAGGGGATGCCCTTCATTTATATTGAGTAATTATGTCTTTAAGGTCTTTGTGCAGTCCTGAATCGATGCGACACGGTTTTCACGGTAATCCACACCAAAGGCATAACCTTTAAAAATCTCGCGCCAACGCGGGTCTTCATCGAGTTTCTCAAGGGTCTCGCTTCCACCATGCTTGGTTCGCTCCTTATCAACTGTCCGTCGATATCCATCATATTGGCGTGGGAAATTCTTACCCCAGACTATGGGGTCAATGGTGTCTTCAGTTATTTCTACACGCGAAACACATGCTGTTTTGCCTCTTCTTTCCGCTGCGAGACGTTTTCCAGCAACAGTACAACTCCTACCGTTGCTGCTGTGACAATGGATACAATCTAACATTTTCGGTCATTGCCCGGATGGGTAGCGATTTCACACACTACCTCTCCATGACAATGCAGACAATTCTTTTGCAGAATGACACGATTCTTGGGAAAAATCCGTATTGGTTCATCAAAATCCTGCAACGTAAAACCCTTAGAGTGTCAGAAGCCATTTTTTAATTTTGTTAAATATTTTGGAATGAACTCATGCGGTATATGGCAGTCATTGCACGTTGCAACGGCATGATGACTTGCCTTTTGCCAACCATCGTACTGTTCGCGCATGATATGACAGTTTGCACAAGCATTAGCCGAACTTACGCAAAGTGAGGAGTCACCTGCCTGTGCGTTGCACGCAGACAGGTAAGCAGGTGGTAGTGGGGTTAGCGGTAGATGAAGAAGGATTTGTAAAGGGACACGAGGCATACGAAGGGTCTAGAACGGATATAACGACCTTTTATTCAAATGCACTATACTGTATCTCAAAGGCATTAGCTACAGCCTTGTTGGTAACCCTTCCCTTTATCATGTTGATTCCTCTCAATATGGCTGGATTTTCTTGGGCTGCGCGTTCATATCCCTTGTCAGCAATTTCCAGAGCATAGGGTAACGTCACATTAGTCAGTGCATGGGTTGACGTGCATGCCACTGCGCCAGGGATGTTGGTCACACAATAATGGATAACGTCATATTCCTTGTAAATAGGATTGCTGTGGGTAGTGGGTTTGCTGGTCTCGACGCATCCTCCCTGGTCGATGGCTACGTCGATAATTACTGCGCCGGTCTTCATGGTTTGTACCATATCCTTCGTTACCACATACGGAGCTCGCGCCCCTTCGATAAGCACAGCGCCAATTAACAGGTCGGCATCTTTAACCTTTTCCCGTATATTGTGGGCATTAGACATGAGTGTTACGACATTTTTCGGCATGATGTCATCCAGATACCTGAGACGTTCCATATTGATATCGAGAACCGTAACCCGTGCCCCAAGCCCAGCGGACACTTTGGCGGCATTGGCGCCTACGACACCACCACCGACGATGACCACTTCTGCAGGGGCCACACCAGGTACTCCGCCCAGAAGTATCCCGCGTCCGAGCATGGGTTTTTCCAGATATTTTGCGCCCTCCTGGATGGACATCCTCCCTGCCACCTCACTCATGGGTGTCAGAATTGGGTGTTGATTGTGTTCATCACGAATCGTTTCGTAAGCAATAGCCACTACTTTCGCCTTCAGTACGGCATCTGTCAATGTTTTTGAAGCAGCGAAGTGGAAAAAGGTAAAAATAATTTGATCTTCCCTCAATAAAGGATATTCAATGGGCAGCGGTTCTTTTACCTTCATTATGAACTGTGCCTGGTCATATATTCCCGTGGGATTATCGACTATTCTTGCTCCAGTTCTATTATATTCCAGATCAGGAATGCCGCTTCCCATGCCGGCGCCCTTTTCCACGAGCACGGTATGCCCATGTTTTATCATCTCCTCCACACCTACGGGGATGAGGGCTACTCGATATTCGTCAGGCTTGATTTCTTTTGGTATGCCAATAATCATGTGAGTTTTCTCTTCAAAAAGGTTGTAGCGTCTGATAGAATCATCTCCGTTCTTCCGTAGTGTACATTGACCGTTATTTTTGTCAACTAGTTTTTGGAATTTGTAACAGATCAGTTCACCGCAGAGAACGCTGAGGTCACAGAGTTTAAAAAAAGTAATGGTTAAATTATATCTTTAGCAACTTTTTACGCCACAAAGACACCGAGTCACAAAGAAATACTTAGTGACTTTGGTGTCTATTTTGAAACTCCCGTAAATCCTGTCAAAAACATCATTATGAAGACGTGCGCCTTTATTACGCTTGGATGTAAGGTCAATCAATATGAGACCCAGTCAATCAGGGAATCCCTTGCTGCAAAAGGGTTCGTGGAGGCCAATCCCGAACAGGCTGCGGACCTTTACGTAATCAACACATGTACGGTTACCTCGGTCAGTGATGAGAAATCACGCCAATACATCAAAAAAGTCAGGCGGAAAAATCCACGTGCAACCGTTGTTGTTACTGGTTGTTATGCGGAAGCAGATGCCAATACCATAAAAAAGATGGATGGTGTAGACTATGTGATTACCAAGGCTGAAGAGGCGCGTTTAGCGGAGATTGTAAGTAGGGACACGGTGCACCGTGTCCCTACGCAAGAAATAATGATGCCTTTAGAAGGCTTAAATAGCCATGAGAATCCCCCTCTCCTTAGTCTGCTCCCACTTAGGGGATGGGAAACGAGAGGGATAACAATGCTCCCCTCCATTGATGGGAGGGGTAAGGGGGAGGGTGAAAAGGAATTTTCTGGTGGAAAATCTATTTTCAAACAAACTGAAGATTCCATTTACAATCTTAAGATAAGCCATTTTGCCGGACACACAAAGGCCTTTCTGAAGATTGAGGATGGATGTGACATGTACTGTTCCTATTGCATCATCCCTTACGTTCGGGGCGGTATCAAGAGCAGAAGGCCGTATGATATTCTTGAAGAGGCGAAACGTCTCATCCAGAACGGCTATAAGGAAATTATACTGACAGGCATTCATCTGGGGGCTTATGGCAGGGATACGCAGGGGAACCACCGTTTGCTGGATGTTATTCATATGCTCAGTAATCTGTCGGGGCTGGAGAGATTGCGGTTAAGCTCTATTGAAGTCAATGAGATAACAAATGATTTAATTGACCTTGTTGCGCATACAAAAAAGGTATGTCCGCATTTTCATATTCCGCTTCAGAGCGGAGACGATTTTATCCTGAAGAGGATGAACAGAAAATATACTGCATCACAATATGTCGAGGTCTTAGACAACATCCGTTCAAAGATTGATGTACCATCGTTTACTACAGATGTCATGGTGGGCTTCCCGGGGGAAAAAGATGTACACTTTGAAAATACTGTCGAACTATGTAAAAAGGTAGGCTTCAGCCGGATGCACATATTCTCTTTTAGTGTAAGAGAGGGCACGCTGGCAGCAAAGATGCATGACCATTGCCAACCTCAAATTATCAAGCAAAGAAAAGCAATGCTGGAGGCTGCGGCAAATAATATAGCCTTTGCTTACAAAAAACAATTTTTGAACAAAGTCGTAGAGGTGCTTGTTGAAGCCGAAAGGGATCACAAAACGAACCAATTGTGCGGTTATTCTGAGCGATACATCAGGGTATTATTTGATGGTCCTGACACAATTAAGAATACCATTGTCTCCGTACGAATAGAAGAGATTAATCCTTCTTTTGTGGTGGGTACTTTACAATAAATGCAAAGATAAAAAATGAAAGTGCAACAAATCATTTCCATAAAAATTAAAGTCTTTATCATCGTTCTTATCGTTTTCTGTGCCTTTCACACCCCTTCTTCCTTTGGTTTGCCTGCGGACGATGTCATACCGCTGGTGGATGGAGACTATTATCCCCAGGTCCATCAGGCACTGATTACTGCAAGTAAATCTATCTCGTGCGTCATGTACATGGCCGACATTAATCCAAAGTATAATAAGGGTTGGGAATATAATCTGGTCAATGACCTCATCGGCGCCCATCGGCGTGGTGTGGATGTATCGGTTATCTTTGATCAAAATACCATGTTTTGGGAATCAGGCAAGAATGGTAAAAAAACAGAGAGAAGGAGTCAGGAGGCATACGAACTGCTCAAAAAGAATGGCGTGCCTGTGTATTACGACAGCAAAGACCGTGTTACTCACAGCAAGATATTAGTCATAGATGGCTATATTACTATTTTGGGGAGTACAAACTGGACGTATAGCGCATTGAGAAAGAATCGCGAAGCGTCTGTCCTGATAAAATCCCGCAGCGTGGCAGAGTCATTTCTTAACAAACTTAGGACAATCTCAAAATATCAACCAAAATGATGAGCATATTGGACACGGAGTATCGGGTTATTTTAGTGAGACGGGATTAACAGGATAGACAGGATAAAACGAAAAACAAAATCTCCTGTAAATCCTGTCTAAAAGTAATTTATTTATAGTAAACATATTTATTCAGATAACGGCTTGAAAGTTAAGTATAAAATAATGACGAAAGGAACTATCGTATTAACGCTGTTCCCATTTCCCGATTTGTCTACCGTTAGAAAAAAGTGCAGAGGTTTAGTAAAATAAAATCTAGCTAGACAGAGCCTCGATAGTTTTTGTCCAGGATATTTAGAAATGCGATTAATCGCCTTGTATCGTAATCTCTTTACCTCCACGTCTCCGTGGTTTACTATCCACAGAAATCTCAGATTTTTTATCTGTGTAATCTGTGTAATCTGTGGTTTCAAACTTTTTCCCTGTAAAAGTTTTGCCATGGGAGATGTTTCGAAGTTTGCTTTTGTTCAATTGCAATATAACGGTGGAAACTGGAATCCCAGACCCAATGCCGGCAAGCGTCTGATGTGGGAGCTTATTAAACGCACCAGTGTCGAGGCGCGAATCGAGACCATGAACGTTCGCGCTGACGATGCAAGTCTCTTTGAGTATCCCTTTGTCTATATGTCAGGCGATCAGGAATTTCCTCCGCTCAGTGAAAAAGAAATCGGCAATCTGAAACTTTATCTTGAATTTGGAGGCACCCTTCTGATTGACGACAGCATTGGAAAGAGCGATTTTGGGTTCGATAAATCTGTTCGGCGCGAAATCAAACGGCTGTTTCCAAATAAAGCATTCGAAAAGCTACCCGCGGGTCATACTGTCTTAAAATCTTTTTATTTGTTAAATCAGGCATACGGCAGAGTTATGGAAAAATCTTATCTGGAAGGCATAACGCTGGAAAACCGCGCCGTCATTATTTATTCGCAGAACGACCTGGGCGGCGCCTGGGCAAAAGACCCGCTGGGAAGCTGGGAATACGAGGTAATTCCAGGTGGTGAGACGCAAAGGGCCATGGCATTTCGTTTGGGCATCAATATTGTCATGTATGCCCTGACAGGCAACTATAAGCAAGACCAGGTACACCTGCCGTTTATTTTGAAAAGGCAGATGTAAATATGGAAAACCTTACACAGTGGCATCTCACATTTGTTGGCATTGAAAACCTCGGTTTGCGCGTGCTAGTGGTACTTCTTGCAATTGCCACACTATACTTTTCGTGGTCCAGCATAAAAAGTATTACTCCCACTGCCAAACGATTGCTCCTTATCACACTCAGATTCGCTGCCGCGGTGCTCATCGTCCTTCTCCTTCTTCAACCGCAAATAGAGCAGAAAGAGGTTCTGAAGTTAAAAAACAAGGTCGTATGCCTCCTGGACAATTCAAAGAGTATGACTCTCAAAGGAGGCGATACGGGGATCTCCCGGTTCCAGCTTGTTGCCGACTTCTTTAAAGACAATGCATCCTTTATTGAAGAACTACAAAATAACTTTGATGTCGATTTTCTATCCTTTTCTGACACGACAAAAGAGATTTCTTCTGACGACATCAAAAATGGTCTTGTCCTTGATGGCACAAATACCGACATCGCCCGAATACTCAAGCTCCTGAAAAAACGTTATGAGGGCAAATCCGTTAAGGGGTATTTGGTTTTTTCTGACGGTGCGGATACGGTCGAATTTCCCTCAAGTATAAACAAGCTAGAAATCATTTCAAATCTTGCAAAGGATCTTTCTGCCCCGTTCTTTACGTTCTCACCGGGCGGTAACATGGAGGTCAGGGATATTGCCATCAGTAATATTTCTTACGATAGCTTTACTTTTGTGAGGAGTCCATGGAAGGCGGACGTCACGGTAAAAATTCTTGGATATAAAGACCTCAAACTTCCCATTACCCTAAAACAGGGTAACGACATCATTTCCTCAAAGGTGTTAAATACCGGCGAAGAGAGCGAACTTCACATAGACCTGTCTTTCACGCCTTACACAACAGGGACATTCTTATATACCATATCCATTCCCGTCCAGTCTCATGAGGCAATCACAGAAAACAATCAGGTAAGTTTTCAGGTAAAAGTGGTGCGTGATAAAATCAGAATTATGCACGTCTGTGGACGACCATCCTGGGACGAGCGTTTTCTGAGGCGGGTATTAAAAAGCGATCCGAACATTGACCTCATATCCTTCTTTATTCTGAGAACGCCAACTGACGTATCTGAGGCGAGGAACGACGAACTCAGCCTCATCCCTTTTCCTGTGGATGAGCTATTTACGCAAGCGCTTAGCAGTTTTGATCTGGTTATTTTTCAGAACTTCGATTACCGGCCTTACGATACATCGTTCTTTCGGTTTTCACATTATTTAAACAATCTTCAGAAATTTGTGACAGAACAGGGTGGCGGCTTCATGATGATCGGCGGTGACATCTCATTTTCGCAAGGTGGGTACGATGGTACGGCAATAGAAGACATTCTCCCTGTAAGTCTCTATACAGAAAAAGATAGTATCAATACCTCTCGATTAAAGGCAGTAATTACCAATGACGGTCTGAAACACCCTGTAACCACCCTTGATGACAATGCAGACAGGAACGTTGCCATATGGGAAGACCTTCCAGAACTGGACGGATGTAACGTAACCACCCAGCTAAAATCAGATGCCGTGCCTTTAGTAATCTTTCCGGCAAAGGGAAATCCGCCCCTTATTTCTGTTCGGGATGTAGGGCTTGGCCGATGTATGGCCATTACCACCGATTCTTTATGGCGATGGAATTTTTTATCTGTTGGAAAAGGCGGGAGCAATAGACATTATATAAAATTTTGGCAGAATGCCATAAAATGGCTTATCAAAGATCCTACCCTAAACCCTATCCGCATAACGGTAAATAAAGAAACTTTTCTGCCTGATGAAGAAGTACAAATTAAGATAGAAGTACTTGGAAGAAATTATCAGCCCATGGAGGGTGTGCAACTAGATATAGATATTACGAATGAATTTTCCGGGGAAAGCATATTCGTTGCAAAGGCGACCACTGATAGTAACGGTCAGTACAAATTTACCATCAAAAACAATAGAGAGGGTTACTATATCGTCAAGGCATTGGCAAAGAAAGACAATGATGAAATAGGACAGGATTATACTGTCTTTAACATAGCCTTAGAAAGCAAAGAATTTAAAGATACCTCTATACGAAGAGACATCCTGGCCAAATTATCGGAGGTTTCCGGTGGAAAGCACTTCGATCTTCCCACAAAAAATATCGAGGAAAAGTTATCTATTAAAAATCCATCCATTGTTAAACTGGTTGGCAAACGTCAAATCTCCCTGTGGGATAACGGCTACGTTTTCATGATGATACTGGCAATCGTTTCTATCGAATGGTGGATAAGGAAACGCAGCGGTTTAAGTTAAGACAAAAAACACTTGCATTAAAACACTTCATTTAGTATAGTTACTATTTTCTATTTTGCAAAAATACCTCAATCGGGCGCTATTATAACAGAGGATAAACAGGAGAGGTCTCACTTGATAATAGCGATAGATGGTCCAGCGGGTTCCGGAAAAAGTACCGTTGCCAGGATGCTGGCAAAACGGCTTGGCTTTTGGTATCTCGATACTGGCGCAATGTATCGGGCGCTTACGTGGAAGGCAATGCAGATGGGTGTAAACCTGGAAGATGAAAATGCCCTGTGCAGTCTCATGGATGAAACCACTATTGAATTCCAGGGTAAAGACGAGAATCTCCGGGTATTTGTTAATGGTCACAATGTAACGAAAGAAATTCGTTTACCGGCTATTACGAACAATATTCATTATATCTCAAATAAACCCGGCGTTCGACATCGTATGGTAAAGCTTCAACAAAAGCTTGCGGCAGAAGGAAACACCGTTGCTGAAGGCAGAGACATGGGCACGGTCGTATTCCCAAATGCGGAAAGGAAGTTTTTTCTGGATGCAGATATCGAAGAACGCGCCAAAAGACGTTACGCTGAGTTTAAGCCTTCGCAGAAAGAAGTTTTTTATGCCGACGTTATAAAAGATATGGAAACACGCGACAGGCGAGATACAACGAGAAATAACTCACCCTTAGTAAAAGGGAGTGATGCAATATATATTAACACGACAAAACTGACCATTGGAGAAGTATTTAATATGATGCTCAAAGAAATTGAGTCTATCATACATAAGTAGGAGTTTTTGAGGCAAAGCAGAAAACGTACTTTATTTCATTCACTTTTTTATTTTTTTAATTTTTATTTCGGAGAATTCATCAAATTATGGATCGTGATATTTTAAAAGAGTATAACATAAATTTAGCCGACATTGAAAAAGAAGTTGAAGCAATTATGGGTGGCGAGGACAACAAAAAGAAGATGGAATCAACATGTTATGATTCTATCCAGAACTTTGAGATAGGCTCAGTTCTGAAAGGGCGTATTTTAAGCTCCATTGGTGATAATGTTGTCATAGACTGTGGATATAAATCTGAAGGTATGATCCCCAAGTTTGAATTTGACGATCCTTCCGAAATAGAAATTGGCGAAGAGGTAGAAGTTCTACTGGAAGCAGTAGAAGATGATTCTGGACTCATTAAATTATCGAAACGCAAAGCTGATCGCATACGTGGCTGGGAAAGGGTTATTGCAAAATATAAGGAGGGCGATATTATAACGGGACGTGTTACGAGAAAAATTAAAGGCGGTCTTCTCGTGGATATGGGCGTTCCGATATTCTTGCCAGCCTCACAGATTGATGTAAAACCACCCGGCGATATTGCTCAATACATTGGACAAGAAGTCACATGCAGAATATTAAAAATAGATGAGGCACGGCAAAATATTGTTGTTTCCAGAAGAAAGCTTATCGAAGAAGAACGCAACAAGAAGAAACAGGGGTTATTGACAGAAATTGAGGTAGGGCAGGTCAGAAAAGGCGTGGTAAAAAACATTGCAGATTTCGGCGCATTTATAGATCTGGGCGGACTGGACGGACTCTTACACATTACCGATATGAGTTGGGGAAGAATAAGTCACCCCTCCGAACTGTTGGCAATTGACGATGAAGTCGAGGTAACGATACTCGGCATCGACAAAGAAAAAGAAAAGGTCGCTCTGGGACTAAAACAAAAATCAGAAAACCCCTGGTTGCACATTGAGGAGAAATATCCTGTAGGCTCCAGGGTAAAAGGACAGGTTGTTAACATAATGTCCTATGGCGCCTTCGTAAAACTTGAAACAGGGATCGAAGGTCTTGTGCACATCTCCGAGATGTCCTGGACACGCCGTATCAATCATCCATCCGAAATGGTAGCTATTGGGGATATGGTAGAAGTGGTTGTCCTTAAGATTGACAAGGAAAAAGAAGAAATCTCCCTCAGTATGAAACAGACTGAACTTAATCCCTGGACGGTTATCGAAGAAAAATATCCAGCCGGAACGAAAATTAAGGGTCGTGTCCGCAATCTGACTAATTACGGCGCATTTATTGAGATTGAAGAAGGTGTTGACGGATTGCTTCATATTTCCGACATGTCATGGGCAAAGAAGGTCGGTCATCCCTCTGAAATTGTTAAGAAGGGGGATAAAATCGAGGCTATTGTACTCTCAGTTGACCGCGAAAAGAAGAGGGTTGCTTTGGGTCTAAAACAACTTTCTGATGACCCATGGACAAAAGAGATTCCAGACAAATTTAAGGTAGGTGATATAATCAAAGGTAAAGTCACTAAGCTAACAAACTTTGGCGCATTTCTGGAACTCGGCAAGGGAATCGAAGGGCTGTTACATATCTCAGAATTCTCCAATGAAAAGGTAACCAATCCTGCCGATGCCGTCAATATCGACGACGAGCTGGAAGTCAAGGTTATTCGAATCGAACCTGATGCAAGAAAGATAGGGCTCAGTCTTAAAAAATTATCCGATTCTTCAACTGGAGAATCCCAACAGCAACCATCTGATGAAGGCACAGATACATTGGAAAAGGAAACGAGTGCAACAGACGTCTAATGATGCTATAACAAAAAGGAAGGAGATACCCATACGGAATCTGCTTTACAAACATATCTGAAAGAAATTAACAAAATTCCGTTGTTATCTCCTGAAGAAGAGAAGGAAATAACAAAAAGGGTAGTAGAGAGGGATACGAAGGCGCGAGAAAAATTGATACGCTCTAACTTGCGGCTGGTCGTCAGTATTGCAAAACAATACGTTCATAGAGGGCTTTCCTTCTTAGATTTGATTGAGGAAGGGAATATTGGTTTGATTCGGGCTGTTCAAGGTTTCGATCCAACGACCGGATTTAAATTCAGCACGTATGCGACATGGTGGATCAAACAGGCGATCCGCAGGGCATTGACCGATAAGGCAAAAACGATCCGCATACCCTCTTACATGCTTGAAAAAATATCCAAACTGAAAACCACGTCTACTGACTTATTAGACAGGCTTGAAAGGCCGCCCAGCCTGAGTGAGATTGCAAAAGAGATGGATATCACTGCAAAAAAAGTGGAATCCATCGAACATGCCATACGCTCGACAGGGTCACTCAACTCGACAGTCGTTACAGGTTCTGATCTTATTTGGGCATTGAGCAGTATTTTACCCGATAAAAAAACACCCACGCCTGAAGATGCGTTAGAAGAAACTTATGAAAGAGAAGCACTGGAAAAGCTCTTGGATATTATCGATCAAAGAGAAGCCTTAGTAATAAAATTGCGATATGGGTTGGCGGATGGCGAGCCCAAGACCCTGGAAGAAATCAGCAAATTGTTGCATTTAAGCCGTGAACGCATACGACAAATAGAAAAAGAGACCATTGAAAAATTACATTATATTCAGACGAAAGAGAAATGACGCATGGACAATTTAAAAAAACTGATTCGTGACGTACCCGACTTTCCCAAAAAAGGTATTATCTTTAAAGATATTACTCCACTCTTGCAAAACCCAAAAGGACTGAGAGATACTGTTGAAGCGATATCGAATCATTATAAAAATAAGAAAATTGATGTTGTAGTCGGCGCTGAGGCGCGCGGTTTTATCCTGGCTCCCACTATTGCCTTTAACCTTGGCGCAGGCTTTGTTCCCATCAGGAAACCAGGGAAACTCCCTTATGAAAAGATTAGCATGAGCTATGCGCTTGAATATGGCACTGATACCCTTGAAATACACAAGGACGGTGTCAAGAAAGGACAACAAGTACTCATGGTGGACGATTTATTGGCAACTGGCGGGACAATGGCTGCATGTTGCAAGATGGTTGAATCCTTGGGTGGAAACGTTGTCGGATGTGCCTTTTTGATTGAGTTGACCTTCCTCAACGGCAAGAAAGCGCTGGATAAATACGATATATATTCGCTTATAAAATATTGAAAAGCGGTTTATCTTCTGTACTCAAACCCAAAAGCACATAAAATAAAAAAGGAAGGCGCAATTTAATTCAAGATTATTTCTATCGATTGACCTTCCTTCCATACCTGATTAAACACCTTTGCATTTTTCAATGCATCCATTACCTGTTTTTCAATCCACATAATCACATCACTATAGCCGCAACTGAAACACCTGATCATTGTGTAGCCTTTCAACGTTTTTACCGTTACAGAAATAGCTTCACCTTCACAGTTCGGACATTTAGTCGAAGAAATTACGGCCTTATATTTTTCACTAATTTCTTTATTTGAAAAATGGTCTGACATTTTTATACTCCTTTAAAAGTGTGAATTAATAAAAAATAGTTTAACTCTTTTTCAATTTGGTTTCAAGTAATTTTACGGGATTCACATTGACGTGAGTAAATGAAGTTGTTATTATGCCCGCGTTGGTAATATTGAAAAGCTGAGACACTGTTTACTGACACTGCTACTATCACGGATAGCCAGATACTTAAAGGAAATATTGAAAACACATGAGTACTCTATCTTCTGATACCCACCCTGATGTTGAACGGTTTCATATTGAACTACTCCGCAAAACACCTTTATTTCAAAGATTACAGATGGTTGCTTCATTGGTTAAGACCACACGTCGCCTATCCTGGCAGGGAATCTGCGAACGTTACTCAAATGAGACGTCGGAGACACGCACCGAGCGCTTTCTCTTTCTTCTCTATAAAGACGACATCATGGCAAAAAGAGTCGCAACCCTGCTTGCACATAAAGAAAAAGCGGATACAAAATGAAAACACCTGACATCATTGAAGTCACTTTTAAGGTAGTAAATGTTTTCGAAAAACTCGGCATTCCCTATTATTTAGGTGGTTCTTTAGCGAGTTCTGCCTTTGGCATTCCTCGTGCAACTCTGGATGCTGACATCGTGGCTGATATTAAATCTGAACAGGTGGCTTATATGGAAGAACTCTTAAAAAGGGAATTTTATATAGATACAGAGATGATCAATCATGCAATTCTACATAAGTCGTCTTTCAATCTCATCCATCTTGAAATGTTGTTCAAGATTGATATATTTATCCTCAAAGACCGACCATTCGATCGTCAGGTTTTTATACGCCGAGTTCAAAGAGCCGTTTCAGAAGATGCATCACAAAAACTCTTCTTTGCAGCGCCAGAAGACGTTATCCTTCACAAGTTGGAATGGTATAAGGCAGGTGGAGAAGTTTCAGACCGTCAATGGAATGATGTGCTTGGAATATTGAAGGTACAGGGAACGCACTTGGACATGTCATATCTCAACAAATGGGCAAAAGGGCTTGGTATTTCTGACCTACTTAAAAAGGCGCTTGATGAGGCAGGAATGTCTTAGGCCAGGCACTAGAATTTAGTTGTGTAGTAAAAGAGTTTTGGAGTTGAGAGGCGATTATTTGCCAGGATAGAATAATAAACATTTTTGATGGTATAGGCACATCACAAATTTTTCATATGAAAAGAATCTTTATTACACTCGTATTTCTCTTACCAATCCTCATATTATCTACGGGTAGGGTACACGCACAACAAGAAAAATTCTTTGACGTTGTAGGTGAAATAGCCTATGGAGAGGAATGTCTGAAGACGTGGCAAATTAATGAAGCGTCATCGGTTGCGGATAGACTGTTGCTGGTAGCGCCGGAAGAACCATATGTGTGTTTTTATGCCGGCGAGGTGCGATTTTATGAGGGGAACTACCAGGAGTCATTGTCCTTCTTAAAAAAGGCACAGGAAGACCCCGGCATCGCACAGAATGCCCGGGAATTTTATGACTTTGTTGATAAGATTTATCAAACAACGAGCAAGTTCAAAGAGGTTAAAACCGACCACTTCTTGTTTCGATATGTGGAAGATAAGGATGCAATACTGGTCGATTATGCCTTAAGTACCCTTGAAAAGGCTTATCGTGCAGTTGGGAATGACCTCAATTATTTCCCAAAAGAACCCGTCCTTGTTGAGGTTTTTCCTGATGCAGAAAGCTTTTGCACAATCTCGACTCTTACCAAAGAAGAAATAGAAACCTCCGGAACCGTAGCAATCTGTTTATTTAATCGTGTAATTATCACAAGTCCACGCCTCCAGCCCCGGGGGTATCAATGGCTTGATACACTTACCCATGAGTACGTGCATTACGTTATAATGAAAAAGACGTACAATCGCGTGCCCATCTGGCTCCACGAAGGAATTGCAAAGTATGAAGAAAACCGCTGGCTGGAAAATATAACTCCCAAACTGCCTGTTTCTTTAGAAAACCTGATGGCAGAGGCTATTGAAAAGGATTATTTTATCACGTTTGAACAAATGCACCCCTCACTGGCAAAGTTAAAAAAGAGAGAGGATACAGCGCTTGCCTTTGCCGAAGTTTTTACCGTAATCGATTATATATTCAACCGCGGTGGTTATCCTTTACTCGTATCTATTCTGGATGGCATCAAGAACGGAAAATCAACGGAAGATGCGGTATCAGCAACAATAGGAGCTTCTTTTTCTGAATTTGAAAAAAACTGGTTGCAGGAACTGAAACAGAAAAACTTTCGGAGGATTCACGGCATCCAGATACTTCCCACAAAGCTTAAAGAATCATCAACTGTGGTAGATGATGTAGAAAGTGTCGCTGAAATAGAGGTAAAGGATGCCAGAAAATATGCCATCCTGGGCGACCTCTTGCGTCATGAAGGATTACATGGCGCAGCAATTGTTGAATATGAAAAGGCATTTAAGAAGGCAGGCAATATCTCCCCACAAATTCAGAACAAATTAGCGACAGCTTACATCATGGACACACAATATACTAAGGCTGAGGAAATCCTGAAGATTGCCCTTGAATACTATCCTGAATACACCACCACCTATATTTCACTCGGTGAACTCTATCAACGAAAGGGTGAGTATGACGCAGCCATAGAGATCCTGTCACAAGCCAACCACATCAATCCCTTCAATCCCATTATCCACAAAAATCTTGCGTTGTTATACGATAAGCTGAACAGAAAAGACGATGCTGCATCCGAACTAAAAAGACTGATGCTGTTAGGAAAATAAAATACGGGCAGGCAATATGTTTGTTATGATTTGTGTAAATCCGTGTTCATTCGTGGCTCAACGATACTACGCAGTCTTTCTGTATTTTTGTGCCAATAATGGCATTTCACCACGCACAACGGCTGGTGAGACCAAAAAGGAGGATTCTCCTTTATTGGAAGGTAAATGATACATGGCGTCAAGCATAAAATTTTCAAATATTGACCTTAATGCCCTTGCGCCAGTCTTCTTTTCAAATGCCTTTTTACTGATCTCTACTAATGCTTCATGAGAAAATTCCAACTTAGCTTCTTCCATTTCAAAGAATTTCTGATATTGTTTGACCAGGGCATTCTTGGGTTCCGTCATTACCCTGATCAGGTCTTCCTGCGTTAGCGGCATCAAAGGAGCAGTAATGGGTAGTCGTCCTACAAACTCTACAATCATTCCATAGTCAATAATGTCTTCGACTTCCACTTTACTCAGAACGTCCGCAAAGGACTCTTCCCCTTTATCAACTTTTTTTGCATCGAATCCTATATTTACTTTCCCAATTCTCCTCCTGATAATGTCCTCTATCCCCGTAAAGGTGCCACCACAGATAAAGAGGACGTCTTTCGTGTCCATTTGAATGTATTGTTGCTCTGGATGTTTTCTCCCACCCTGAGGAGGTACATTTGCCACGGTACCCTCCAGCATTTTCAGCAATGCCTGCTGTACCCCTTCGCCAGAAACATCCCTTGTGATGGATGGATTTGGACTCTTTCTGGCAATTTTATCAATCTCGTCAATATAGATAATTCCTTGCTGAGCCCGCTGAAGATTGAAATCCGCATTTCTTAACAAGGCCAATAATACATTTTCCACGTCTTCACCTACATACCCGGCCTCAGTGAGTGTCGTTGCATCTGCGATTGCAAAAGGGACGTCAATTATTTTAGCGAGGGTGCGCGCCAGGAGGGTTTTCCCGGAACCAGTAGGTCCTATAAGCAATATATTACTTTTTTCTATTTCAACTCCATCCTTACTGGAACTGGCAATCAAACGCTTATAGTGATTGTAAACTGCAACGGCGAGTGTCTTTTTTGCCTTCTCCTGGCCTATGATATATTCATCCAATCGTCCCTTAATCTGTGAAGGAGCCGAGATTTTTCCTAGGGGTTTGTCCATGACTTGTTTTTGATCTTTTTTGAGAAGCGCATGGCATGCCTCTACACATTCGTTACAAATGAAAATGTTCGTATCGCCCTGAATTAAACGTTTTACTGCTTCATAACTCCTTCCACAAAAGGAGCAACTCATTTTATCACCACTGGCTTTCTTAGCCATAGATTCTTACCTCACAAATGACAAAGTGATATATCTGGAAAAAAGTAAAAATAATGGTAACAGTTCATCCCCTCACTTTGAATTCAGTAAAGGAACCCACCCCTAGCCCCTCCCAAGAGGGGAATAAACACACCCCCAACCCCCTCTCGAGAGGGGAGTATAAAAGTCCCCTCTTGGGAGGGGATTTAGGGGTGGGTGAACTATTACAAATAATGTTAACAAACGATCTGGTAAGATGCAAACTTTTTTTAATCGCTATTCTAATAACCACAAGATACTTTACCAAACATAAAATATTCGCTTTATGGATATAATAATTAATATTTTATTGAATTTTATCCTTATTATTGTTATTATCCTTACTCGTTTTATACACATATTAAATTTATTGTGAGGCGTATCATGGCAAGCGGTTTTAGCGGGAAAAAAAAGCATAGGCTGAACAGGAAGAAATATCTTTTAAAAAGACGCAGAAGAAAACACGAGGGCGGCTAATATTGAAGCTTTGCATGTAAATAATCCAGATTACTTGTAATAGTTCAGCGACCTTAGACAGGATATACAGGATTAACAAGATAAAAGCTGCCTTAATTCATCCTGATTATCCTGTTAATCCTGTCAAAATTAATTTATGTTATTTTATCGATTACTTCTTCTGGCGACTAAATCCTCTCGGATACCATCTCACGAACTTATTTCTCCACAGCCTCAATTCGGTAGTTTTGTTTTTCTTGTTTACCCGTATATTTAACGTAATCAGAGGTGAACCAGACAAAGAATCAAAATCTTTCTTCAGCCATGAATTTACCCAAAGCAACATAGCGCGGCATAGCCGCAACCAAAAATACCCCCCTGTGTCCCATAAGCGCTAACTTGTTTTTTGTATTTTTTTATCAGGTTGGGGATTGACAATAAATAATCTGAACTTGAAGCATGTCCTCATGTATATGGGGAAACGCTTAGTAGATTTTGC
>Ga0209641_10000609_pt1 | contig 33219 bp, 30 predicted proteins | sample RifCSP16_1_FD_184022 | JGI IMG/M metagenome (GOLD analysis project Ga0209641, IMG submission 184022) | Soil microbial communities from Rifle, Colorado - Rifle CSP2_sed 16_1 (SPAdes) (version 2) | ecosystem: Environmental > Terrestrial > Deep subsurface > Rock core/Sediment | place: Rifle... | reverse complement strand
GCGGTCGAGATAGGAATCTGACACCGATGAGCGTTGTCTGGACAGTAGCCGACTTCATGATCAGTGAGATTGCCGATCACGCCATGGCCAGGATCATGGAAGATCCTTGTCCGATGTTCACCATCCCAGAGCATGAGAGGCTCAGGCTGAAGGCGAAGTGGGAGGCCAGGGCTCGCGTTTTTCGGAACGTCCGTAGAGGTTTCAGCACCGCGCTGGTTTGTGCCCTGTTCTTGATCGGAATGAGCGTCCTGCTGACACCTGTGTGAGCGGGGCGGAACGAGGGCGGACTCAAGCCGGAGGTTCTCTTGACGAAGATGCTGAGCTTTCTGCCCAGCGGTTAGACCGTCGAGAGTCTCGCTCGATTCTAAAGCCAGTCGTGCGCCACCGGGGCGACGGCTGGAGCAATGACCGGGGGCCGAACGTAGGGAGGGAGGAAGCAGTCAATGTGGCTGCTCCTTGATGGGGTGAATCGCCGATGGCAACGCTGACCGGGCAGAAGATAGGTCGCTACCAGATCCTTGATCGCGTGGGTCAAGGCGGGATGGCCACGGTTTACAGGGCCTATGACCCGCTGCAGGACAAGCACGTTGCCGTTAAAGTCTTGTCGTCATTAGCAGCGGACTCGCCGCACTTCAACGCCCGTTTTCAGCGCGAAGCCCAAGTCGTCAGTGAACTCCAACATCCGAACATCGTCCCCGTTTGGGGCTACGGCGAGGATAACGGCCAGGCCTACCTGGTGATGCCCCTGCTTGAGGTCGGCAGTCTGGCCGACCGGCTGAGAAGTGGCCCATTGAAGCCGCGCGAGTCGGGCCGTATCGTGAAGCAGGTCGCCGAGGGGCTCGACTACGCCCATCAACGTGGCGTGGTACACCGCGACATCAAACCCTCCAACATCCTGCTCGACAGCGACGGGAACGCCCTGATCTCCGACTTCGGCCTGGTCTATATTGAGAATGCGTCGGTCAGCCTGACGGGTTCGGCGCTCATCGGCACGCCGGCCTACATGTCGCCCGAACAGGCGCGCGGGGAGAAAGTCACCCCCCGCACCGATCAATATGCGTTTGGCATCGTCCTCTACGAGCTAGCGACCGGTCAACTTCCCTTTGATGGCGAGACACCCATGGCCGTCGCCATCAAGCACATCACCAGCCCCATCCCTCTCCCGCGCGAGACAAACCCGAACGTTCCTCAGGCTATTCAGAATGTGATCCTCAAAGCCACCGCCAAGGATTCCAACGATCGTTTCGAATCGATGGCCGATCTGGGGAACGCATTTCAGGCGGCGTTGGAGTATGCGCTCGACCCGAAGTCCAATCCGCAGCCGAAGATAGAAGTCCCTTCTTCAGTGATCGAGTCGCACATGAAGGATCTTAGGGGTGAGGAGATACCTGAGCGGCGACGACGCAAGCCGGTCATTGCCTGGTTCACGGCGGCGATCGTGCTCCTGCTGCTCTTCTTCCCCGCCCGGGCGTTTGGTCTGCTGGGAAACTTCGATCGATCTACGGGATCGGCGGAAGGCACGGGATTGACGGTCGCCGATCTGAGCGCCCCGCAACTGACGGCGATGGCCGGGACTCTTGAGGTCATGTCCACACAACTGGCGGATGCCCAGGGTACACGTCTCAGTCCGGAAGAAATGCAGACGGCAGTCGTCGTTTCCTGGCTTGGGACCCAGGAAGTCGCCCAAGGCGGCTTGCTCGATCTCGGCGGTCCCAAGACTTCCTCCACCCCGACCATCGGTTCGACTGCGAGCGAGTCAGCGACGCCCGGCCCAAGCCCGACCTTGGGGCCGTCGGCCACTACCGCCCCGACGCTCCCCGGGGCGCCCAGTCCGACGACGGCGCCCAGCGCCACATCGCCCGGGTCGCCTACGGCGACGAACCCCGGTCCCACGGCTACGCCGCCGACGGCCCCGGGGCCGACGACGACAAATACCCCCGTGTCTCCGACCGCGACCAGAACACCGGGGACCACCGCCTCACCGTCCGTCACCACAACCCGGACCCCCACACCGAGTGCCACTCGGACCCCGAGTGTCACGACCTCACCGACGTTTACGCCATCCTGGACTTCCGTACCGACCTCGACGAATGCGCCTGAACCGACCGCCGTGACCGAAGAAGTCCCATGCTCGGCGCTCTGGTTGGGCGGCGGATCGGTGAGCGGAAAGAAGGTCGAATGGGATCTCGGGAATGACGGGGGATTCGTGGTGAAGATCACAGCCATCTACATCGACTGGCCTGCGTCCAACCAGAAGCTGGATGAGGTCTCTTTGGATGGGTCGAAGATCTGGGATGGCAACGACAATGACCCCCCGACCACAATCGACTCAGCATGGCGACCCGCGAGCCGAGAGATCCCCCCCGGGAGCTCCAAGCCGCTTACGTTCACTTTCAGTGACAATGCCGAGCCAAGTGGCTATGCGGTGGGTGTGACCATGAACAACGGGTGCGTGGTCACCGGCGGCCAGTAGTCACAAAAGACAAGACCTCAGGCTCGCTCGGTAAAAGCCGGCGCAGTCGGCCTCGGACCAACGGTAGGCCGGGTGTGTCTGGATTCGAACGCGCGTCCGCGATGTGTCACTTGCGTGGGAAGACAATGCTGCGGAAAGCGAACGAACGCCCCGGATGCCAGTGCGTGATTCTGCGCGAACGTTGGTGAAAGGACGAGACTAGTGGAAGATCGCCCCGAGAAGGGCCCCAACGCCGGCGAGGATGATGAAGATCGGCCAAATCGTCCCCCAATTGAGACCGAATAAGAAAATCGCCGTGACAGCCAGCAACGATAGACCCGTGACAAACGAGCCGGTGACGGATCCGGAGAAAGCCGTGCCGCGCTCGCGATAGCGCTTCCGGGCAGAGTCAAAGGCTCCGAATGCAGGGATGAGCAAGAATAGGGCCCACCAGTTTGTCAGCTGAAGGCCGACCAACCGCTGAACCAGAAGGATCCCCCCGAGGGCGACAAGCACGATCCCGATGATCCAGCTTCTATCGCCGCGGTAACTGTCGCCACCTGGAGCCGGGGACGACTTTGAATCGGATCTAGGCTGATTCATTTCACTCACGGTGTTCTTGCTTGGGGCGGAAATCGACGGCGCCGACTTGCGACTGCTGAGCGATGGCCGTGGTAATCGCCGTCGCTCAGCCGCCTGCAGCTTCGGCGACCGCCCGGAAGGCTTGCGGGTCGCGCACGGCCAGGTCGGCCAGCATCTTGCGGTTGAGCCGAATGTCCGCCAGTTTGAGGCCGTGGGCCAGCCGACTGTAGGTCGTCCCGTTGAGCCGGGCCGCCGCATTGATGCGCGAGATCCACAGGCGTCGCAAGTCGCGCCTTCGCACGCGACGGTCGCGGTACGCGTACCAAAGGCTCTTAAGCATGGCCTCATTGGCCCGGTGGAAGAGCCGATGCCGGCTGCCGTACATCCCCTGTGTCAGTCGAAGGATCTTCTTGTGACGACGGCGGGTTACAACCCCGCCCTTGGCTCTGGCCACGATTGGTTCTCCTGGGGACTGCTGGGCGTCGGCGAGACGTTTTCATCCTCCCCGCAGTCTTCTGCCATCTACAGAGGTGCGGGGCCCGCCCGTTTCACGCCTCAGGGTCCAGCAATTCGCGGTGGGTTGGCTACTTTGACGATCCGCCTGTCCGGGCGTTCGGATTGGCCTTATACCGACTGAGGTAAGGGGCAAGTCGCCGCACGCGCTTGATGATCGATGACCCTTCAACCGGCAGCATTTCACTGAATAGCCGCTTCGAGCGTTCCGAGCGGCGCCGGCGGAAATGGCTCTTGCCACCTTTGGTTCGCACGAGCTTGCCGGCGCCCGTAAGACGGAAGCGCTTGGCCGTCGCCTTGTGGGTCTTCAACTTGAGTTTGCCGTGAGACTTCGCCTTTCGTGGCACTGCCTGACTCCTGAGATCCCGCTTGAAACTTCCCTACAGATGGCGCCGCGGACGAGACTTCCGTCCGCGGTAGATGCATCTGCGATGGTGGTCTTGCGCGCTGCGGTCTACTTGGCCTTTCCGGGCGCCAGCAGCATCAGCATCGTCCGGCCTTCCATCATCGGTGCCTGCTCGATCACGCCGAGGTCCGCCAGCTCTTCCGCTATCTGCTTGAGATCGGTCAGGGCGATCTCGGGGTAGGTGATCTCACGTCCCCGGAACCGGATTCGTACCCTGACCTTCTTCCCCTCTTCAAGCCAGCGCCGTGCATTGCGGACCTTAAACGAGCGGTGGTGGTCCGACGTCTTCGGCCTGAGGCGGATCTCCTTGACTTCGATCTTGGTCTGCGCCTTGCGAGCCTCCCGGTCCTTCTTGGCGCGTTCGTATTGGAACTTCCCGAAATCCAGAACGCGACAGACCGGCGGGGAGGAGTTGGGCGCGACCTCAACCAGGTCGAGACCTGCCTCTTGGGCAATCTTTAGTGCATTATCCGTCGACACGACCCCATGATTTTGACCGTCCGGCCCAATCAGGCGCACTTCAGGGACGCGAATGCTCTCGTTGATCCGAAACTCTGTTGTGCTGATCTTGTGCTCCTAGGGTCTTCCGGTCACGGTCGCCCACGAGGTTGACAGGCCAAGCCCATCAAGCGGGATGTTACCATGAGTTGAGCTTGAACGTCAAACCCCAATCCGCCTGGGGGGAGCCAGCTCGACCTTGCACGGCCGTGACCCCCTCCCCACCCGGAGGAGAGGCGAACCGCATTGGGCATCGAAGTTGTCCTATGTAGGGGGCCGCAGCCGACGTGTGGGCCGAGGTCGGGGAAGGCAAGCACTCCGCTCGGTCAGGCTCGCGGGTGGTCTCGACGCCCGATCAGCCAGGCCGCGCCGAGCGTGAATGCGAGGATGGCACCGATCCGCATGGCGAGGACCTCGGACGGCGGCCCAAGGTTGCCTTCCTCGGCGGGAGCACGCTCCATCCGTACTGTGCTCGATCGTGCATTCTGACTCAGGTAGGCGGCCAACGCCTGGCATTCCATCTCGTCAAGGTCGCCGGGCCGCTGAGGGGGGTGACTCGTCCACAGATAATCGGAAAGTTCTTCCTCCGAGGTGAATCGGGTCAGGCTGGAGGATGGCCCCATTACCGGAGGGATATAGCGTGGGATCCGGAAAGCCTGATCACCCGCCTTCCCGCCATGGCAGCCGCGCGACCAGCAGTCCTGGTGATCCTCTACCCATACCAAGCGCCATTCGTCGGTGAGCCCTTGCCCTTTGTCGCCGTGACACGGCATGCAGTTGTAGTAGTACGCCACGCGACCCACATCAAGAGGGCCGGGGTTTTCCGGCAGAGTGGGGATGGCCAGCCGATCGGGCTCAGGGGTTGGGGTCGCGGTCTGGGTGTCCGACGAGGGGGCTTCGCCCGAACTTGCCGGCGCCTGGAGGCTGAAACTGAGCCCGGCGACGAGCGTAATCGGGAAGAGCATGAACAGCCGAAGGGCGCCGGTCCGGAGCCCTGTTCCGCTCGGTCGTCGGGCGGCGGACATCGCCCTGCCTCTTCACCCCTCACCTCTTCGATTGTATCCGTTCGATCATCGATCGGACAGGAGCATTGTCCTGGCGCGGAGTGTCGAAAGGCAGAGTCAGAACCCAACCGATATCCGAGGGTTGTTGGCGATGATCCTCTCTGAGCAGAATGAGGGGGCATGCCGAGCGGAAAAATCAAGGCATGAGAGGGCCATACTCTGGGGCGGTGATGGCTTACTTTGGCTTGCCTCTCGCCGGATTTGAGGACCTGCCCTGGCTCGGGTACGGGCGAGGGAGGGAGAAGAACACGAGGGCGATAACGACCTGGAGGCAGGGGGAGGCAGGCGAAAGTCGGGCGAGGCGGGGATCCGGTTGACGCTCCAGGATCGGGCCGCGGGATGTCCGCCTTCGTCTGAGATCGTGTGCTCTGCCGTCCTTGCGTTGCATCTGGAAATCCTCTTCGGGATAGCGTCTGGTCGACAATTGCGGACGTCTGCCCATGTGGCCGGTGATGACTGCCTTCCTGATTCGAATGTAGCATACGTCTCCCCGCGTCGAACTTACAGCCACCTTTCGATCACCCGGCCTTCTGGGACTCCGGTACGCCCCCATGCGTACACCGCTCCAGCAGCAGGAGGTCTGTGCCGGGGAGTGGGCGTGGGTCGAGTGGGAATGGTGGTGGAGTAAGGCCGTTGGGTTGTCGATTTTTGCGCTGCCCGAGGGGGGTTTAGAGCAAAGATGGGCAAGATGACGGTTTGCCACGCGGGCTGAGGAATGATACTCGGCCTCAGTCCTCACGTGTCATCAACGGCCCGAGGGCTTCGCCCACCGGGATCAACCCGAGTGCCACGAACGGGGACACCGCCCAGGTCGCCGCCAGGGAGATCAGCCAGAGCTGGGTGGTCGTAGCCTCGACCTGGAGCGCAGTGGTTAGCAGCAGGTATGTCCACAGAGCCAGAAGCGGGAAGGCCGCCAGTGCGTTCAGCAGAAAGGCCGGGGTGCGGCTGGATGGATCCGGAGCCTCGGCGGCCCGGCTGCGCGTCCAGCGCCAGACGAGGGCCGACCAGAACGCCAGGCTATAGGCCAGGGCGACGAAGGCCAGGACCAGGAGCAGCCCCGGATCGGGCCTCCACCCTTCGATTTGTCCCCGACTGAAGAGATAGCTCGAGATGGCCAGGGCGTTGGCGACCAGGCCAACCAATCCGGTGACGATCAAGAAGGCGTTTGGACGACGCATGCCTTTCCCTCTCAGGCAGCCTGGCGGGTAAGGGGGAAGCACTCGCGCTGGATCTCGCGGAAAGCAGAGGTTGCCAGTAGCGAGTGCTCCGCCCCTACCGGCCGGGCGTTCGCCAGCATCGGCCAGCGGCCGTCCGTGCCCGGTGGTGGTAATACCCCAACGGGTCCCCAATAACTCGTCTGACCGAGAAGCCAAGTCTCGAGTGTGGACTGATCCACACCCACCGGCGCCAGCAGGCTCTCGATCGCGCGTATGAACAGTTGGAGATACGCCTGACGGTCGTAGGGGATCTCTCCCTGGATCAATTCCCAGGCGCGCGCCTTTTCCGGCCCTGGAACGAGAAGGAAACGCAGCTTTTCGCCCGGGCTGAGCGACACGCCGGCCTGCGTCAGTTCCAGAGCGACCCGAGCGGCGACGGTGCGGGCGATGTACTCATCGGGCTGGCGCGACAACCGGTGAGTGACCAACAACTCGCGAACGGGGACCTGGCCGGAGCGCAAACGATGCAGCTGACGGGCAGCGTATTCGATCGCCGCCGGCACGGCCGCCCGAAACCCGGCCACGCCCTGCCCTTCGGCCAGGATTGCCAGCATCCCTAGTTGGGTCTCTCGGACGAAGTTGGGTGTGTCATGACGGCGCGCCTCGATGCCGCGTACTTTGGTCGAGCCATCCTCGAAAGTGCCGAAATAGCGGTTGGCGACGGGTACACGCGCTTCGACCCGCGACGGCAAAAAAGCCAGCCAGCGGTAAACGCCTTCCAATCCGATTTGCAGCCCGGTTTGGGCCCGGATCTCGTCGAGGAGCGCCTCGTAATTGGGGCGTTGACTGGCCCCTGGTTTGTCGATCCACAGGCCGTCGACATACAGGTGCAGCACGCGGAAACCACGTGCCTCGACCAGCTCCTTGGCCCGCAGCAGCACCTCCCGCCCGTAGGCCGTCACCGCTTCGTGGGCCTCGATCCGGCCGAAGCGGGCGTTTTTGTAGCCCAGGTAGCCGAAACAAGTCACCAGCAACCACTTGTGGGCCGAGTAGCGCCGGCGGAAGATCTCCTTGCGCGGGTCGTCCTCCGGTAACTCGCGGATGCGCGCTTTGTACTGGTTGCGTTTTTCCAACAGTGGGGCCAGCGTCTCCGGCACCAAACCCTGGCGGTGGTTGCAAACCGGTGTGCCCAGCTCAGGCACCGGCACGCCCTCGCAGCACTTGGCTCCGACGGTTTCCGGCGACAGGTTGAAATGCACCATGATGCTCGGGTACATGGCGGTGAAATCGAGTTCGGCCACGTGCTCGTGCAGCCCCATCAACGGGGCGTAGACCAGACCGCCCTTGTCGGCTGCCAGCAGGTCGAGCCCGGTCTTGAGCGATTCGGGCTGGCGCTTCTGCCAGGGGACCAATACCCCGCGGCGCCAGGCGGTGGAAACCTGCATGGCGCTGATCCCGGTGCCGGTCGACACCCGCGCCACGGTTTGCACGGGCAAGCCGGACAAGCGGGCGATCTCCAGGGCTCCGTCCAGGCCGTAGTCGTCGCCCAGGAAAGCGTTTTGCCGGTCGACATGCCAGCGGCCGAAGAGCAAATGTTGTTCGTCGCTGAAGACAATCCGCCCGTAAGAGAAGTAAGAGCGGGCCGGTTTGTGGGCGATCGCCTGGTCGGGGTCCCGGTTCAGTGGTAAGGAGATGCCGTAGTGGCGCGCGAGTTCGAGCAGCCGGGGGAGAAGATAGGAATCGCCGTAGGCGGTAACGAGCACGTCGGGGTCATGTCGCTCGAGCAGATGGCGAATCCCCAGCACCATCTCACGGCTATGCTCGCGCTTGAACGGGTATTCCTCGCCCTCGACCTGGACCAGCAAGTCACCCCGATGGCCGCGGGCCGGGTTGCGCAGCTCTCCTCCCAGGCGCATCGCCATCACCCGCAGCGGAGGCAGGCGGTAGTCGATTTCCCAGGGCGTGTCGAGGGCCTGAATGTGGCGGATCTGGCCGGCCTCGTGCTCGACGGCGCAGTGAGCCAGCGGGAAAACCTGGCGGGTGAGCACATAGCGCTGCGGGAGCGGGATGTCGGCGTCGTAATAGGTCAGGTAAGGGTTGAAGTCGGCTACCTGTCGGAAAAGGCGCGGCAGCAAACCGGGCGAGCGCACCCCGACCCGCAGCACTTCGACCGGATGGTCAAGGAAGAGGTCGATGCGCTCCGTTCGATCGAGCTCGACCGGTTCCCGCCGGGCGCGCAGCATCTGACAGAGGTCATGCAGATCCTGGCGCGGGCCGCGCACGTAAAAGACCGGGGTGAAATCGTCGTGAAACATGTGGGCTTGCCCATCGGCATCGATCAGCCAGACAGCCATTCCCGTACCCGAAGGGTAGGCGTCGAAGAGCCAACCATACAGGGTGGGCTTGTTCGAGGGAGAGGCGATTGCCAACGGGCGCCCGGAGAGTTCGGTCACGGTTTCGAATGCTCCTGGCCGCGTCCTGTCTGTCCCCCGGACGCAGGCCGGGGGGAGCTTGTCGAAAGGCTGCGGGCATCCCAGCGTAAAGTCTCCAACTCCTCCCGCAGGCGGAGGACCTGTTTGTGCTCCTCGACCAGCATCGCCAGCAGCATGATCTCGAAGGGGAGCAGGTGAGAGGCATAGGCGGCTTCGGCCAGGTGATGGCGGGAGGCGGCCAGCAGGTCATCGAGCGCGCGTTGATCGTCCAGGCGTAGCGCGCGCCGGAAGCGGGCCAGTGATTGCTGTTCCTGGAGAAAAGTCTGGGTGATGGAAGGTAAGGTGCGGCCCATGTCAACCTCGTGTGCTTCGAATCGGGTGATCGGGATCAGGTTCCTGTTTCTTGCTCATTCGCGCGTTTCCCTTCTTGCGTCAAAAGAGGCTGGGTTGAAGAGGCCCGATCTCTTCCGGCGCGCGCAGCAGCCAGGTGGCGTCGGCGGCGGTCTGAAGCCGGTCGAGCAGTATCCAGCGATCCTTGACCAGGCTTTGAGGTTCGCGCGCTCCGACGATCACCGGGCCGGTCGCCGCCAAACGCTTGAGATGGGCGATCGTCGTTACCAGCAGGCGTTCGGTGTCGCGCAGCGGTACGCTCTCGTCGTAGAAAGTGGCCAGCAGATCCAGCACGAACAGCGGCTGCAGGTCGGTCGGTGTGTTCTCGATCAACTCGGCCATCTGGAAGCAGGTGAAGGCGCGCGACAGGCGGATGTGTTTCAAGGTGGTCTGGGGATCGGTGCTCAGGCGGCGCGCCAGTCGGGCGACGAAATAGCCGTCGAAGCGGTTGCCGCCATCGAAAATGCGCAACGCCTGGCCGCGCGCGGCCAGGGTCGTGGCCGCAGCCAGCAGGGTCCGGGTCGGCGTGTGGGCTCCCCAGAAGAGCGCCAAGCGCGGCTGGAGCAGTACCTCAAGCAGGGCCGGATCGGCGGCCGGGTAGGGCAGGCTCTCGGCCTGGGGGTCGATGAGGCTCGTCGTCCGGGTGGTCGCAACCGGTATGAGTTGCGTCTGTTCCTTGTCCATGGGAGACCTCCTATGGCAGGGACGGTGCGCTGGGAGTGGAAGGCGTGGAGGCGCTGTTGGTAGCGCACCATCCCTGACTAGAACATTTGTGCTAACAGTGTAGGCTGGAATGGGGGTGGAAGCCATCCCACTTTGGGTGGAATCGCGCGGGGGATCGCGATCTCCCCCGCGCGGGGGAGACTAATAGGACTACCGACCTTGCGGCGTGACTCAGAGGAGAGGAGAAGGAGTGCCGCACTGGGCGGCCGGGCTCATCATGGTGACTGGACACAATCGGCAATCGTCGGCAAGCGCAGCGACTGCAATGATCGGGGGATTGAAAGACGAGTCGGATCCGGCCAAGACCTGTCGGCCAAACAGGCGGTCAGGGGTGTCAATCCTGGAGCAGCGACCGGCGGGTCGCCGCATCGAATGGGTCCAGGCCATTCTCAAGCGAGACGATCCATGCTTGGCGGGTGGCGGAGTAGCGTGCATACGCAGAAGGATTGCCAGTCCGGATCCGATCAAGGAAGATCCGGAACTCGTCGATGGCTTCCAAGTGCCGGCCAAGCATGGCCAGGGCGACGCCCCGGCTGTCGTTGCTTAGGCCGGAGGGGTCAAGCCGGACCGCCTCATCGCAGTGGGGTAAGGCCTGGTCTGGCTTTCCGGCCAGGCTGAGATCCCAGCACAGGGCATTCTGGATACCAGGCGAGTCCGGCTCCAGTTCCTCTGCCTGTTCAAGCAACGCAAGGGGCTCATCGAAATCGTCCGGATTGTCCCGCAAGAGTGATATTGCCAAGTTCAGGTGAGCGGCAGAGAAGTCAGGGCCCCAGCCGATGGCCTTGCGAAAGTCGTCCTCGGCACGGGCGTGGTCACCCTCCTCAGCACGCTCGAGATAAGCCACGCCGCGATTGTTCAGGGCGGAAGGAAGCCGTGGGAGAAGTTCGATGGCCTGAGTGTAATATGCGATCACCTTGTCCAAATCAGGAGTGGTTTTCTGGGTCTCGAGCGAACCCAGGTAGTTGAATACCGCTCCGCGTGCCGTGGGATCTTCGGGGAGATTGCCGAGTGCGCGCTCGAAAACCGCCTCCGCCTTCTCCACCCGCCCTGCCCGGTAGTGAACCTGTCCCAGCGTGTACAAGGCCATCCACTGAATGTCTTGAGGCAGATCGGTATTGATGGTTGTGCTGAGTGCTTCGCTGGTCTCCAGAATCCAGCGTCGTTCCTGGCTCACCGTCGGAGCTCCTTCGCCCGGCGCCGTAACGTGAGCAATAACCCGTCCGCTGTCGTACTCACCCCAAATCACCAGGTCTGCGGCGAGCTGCATTCCGGACCGGCGGGCGCCGGCCTCATTCATGATTGTCTCGGGTAGGACCTCTATTCGGACCTGCTCGAGGCCTGATCCGCCAAAGACTTCGCGCAATGCCTCCTGAAGACGGCTAGCAACATTGAAGCCGATCTGCCCGCTGCCATAGTTTGCGAATGGACTGACGAGGATAAGAGTCTCATCGAAGGTCGCCGCCACCGGCTCCATGGGCGTACTGCCGGGGATCATCAAGCCAAGTCGGGAGGCCAGCGATTGCCAAACGTCAGTGGAGGTCAAGCCGATCACGAGCACGATCAACCCGGCAAGGGCGGCAAAGAGCCATCGCCGTCGAAGCACGGGTCGCAGAAAGGTGGCCGCGGCCGGCCAGGCAGGTCCGGCGGGAATATCCCGGAATGGCTGTTTTGGGTACTGAGTAGCGGGTATCGGTCCGACGTCGGTCTTGCCGACATCTCCGACCGGGGCAACAACCTCCGGACGAAATCCGGCTGACATCAAGAGCTGATCGCGCTCGTTCGCTTCAAGCCGCAGCTTTGTGGCGAGCGCGATCACATCTTCCCTATGCCGGGGGCGTTGCGTCTGACCCTCACGCCAGCGGAAGACCGTCTGACGGCTGACTCCCAGCCGGCGGGCCAACTCGGCGTCCGCCACACCGATGCGGTTCACGTATTCAGAAAGGAGCTCCGAGAAAGATCTCACTTTCCTCCGAGTACTGTACCGGCGATGTTGCACAGAATGTAACACACCTGGCAATTGAAGTGTACCGGAGCAACGAGAGAATGGGATCGAGATGCCCAATCCTATCTTTCGGAGGTTCCCATGTATCCACGAACGCGATTGCCATCAAGACTGCTCCCCTTGGTATTCGCCATGAGCCTGGTCAGTGGATGTGCGGCAGGTGTGGATGCCTCAAAGGCCTACAGCCGCGGGGTCATCAACCGGGGGGACATCGTCCCGGCCGAAGCCGTCCGCATCAATGAGTACCTCAACTACTACGAACAGCGGTTCCCGGAGCCGGCCGATCAGCCGCTTGGGCTCGACCTCCGCCTGGGAAACCCGCAAGTTCCTTCGAGTGGAGGCGAGGTGTGGGTGCAGATCGGGCTGCAGACCCGGAGCGACTCATCCGAAGGGCGCACACCCCTCAACCTGGCATTGGTGCTCGACACCAGTGGCTCCATGGTCAGTGAAGACAAGATGACCTATCTCAAAGAATCGGTGAGGGTGTTCCTCAAGAGCCTTGGCGCCGATGACTGGGTGAGCATTGTCGCCTACAACGATAGAGCCTGGGTGTTGCGCCATTCCCAACCCGTTGGGGACGGATCCTGGATCCAAGAGGCGGTCGAGCAGCTCCAACCTGGCGGCAGCACCAACCTGTATGACGGCCTGATGACCGGCTTCGACGAGGTGGACCGCAGCTTTGATCTCCGGCGCAACAACAGAGTCATCCTCCTCACCGACGGTTTGGCGAACGTGGGAATCACCAATCCGGAGAAGATCGCCGCCGATGCCCTGGTCTTCAGCCAAAAGGGAATTTACCTATCTACGATCGGCCTGGGGATGGACATGAATGACCCGCTCCTGGGGGTGTTGGCCCGGCAAGGCAACGGAGCATACCACTTCGTCGACTCGGCCCGCGAAATGGAGAAGGTCTTCCTCGAGGAGGCCGAGGGCCTGGTTGAACGCGTGGCGGATGATATCCGGGTCAGCATTCGACCTGCGCCGGGTGTTCAACTGTTGGCAGTCACAGGCATGGAAGGGCCCCCTCCGGCGGAAGGTGCACAGGTCAACATGCCACCGATGGGTGCGGGTGACAGCCAGGTCTTGATGATCAGGCTGCGGACCCGCCCAGCCGCGTCCGGGCCGCAGGCACTGGCGGAGATCGACGTCAGTTATGCCGACGCCTTCGCTCAGCGCACAAGGGACATCCGCCGACAGGTCGAGGCATCGGTCGTGCCGATCGACAACTATAACTCCCTGGCGGATATCGAGGTCCGGCGGAATGCGACGATTGTGCGTTCGGCGGAAGCCCTCAGGGTGATCGATCGGATGTTTGGCGAGGGTCGCTATGCCGAGGCGTGGCAGGTGGCGCACGCCATGGAGCAAGAACTGCGGTCGGTGGCGGCGATCGCCGGAGATTCCCAAATGGTACAGGACGCTGACTTGTTCCAGCGCTACCAGCTAACCCTGGCCAGCGCGCTGGGCTATGACCCCTCCGTCGAGCCGGCCGAGCCGCCTTCCGACTCAAGCGGCCAGCCTCAGCGGTGGGGCGCATCGCCTGTCCCGTTTGAAATCGTCCTTCCCACGATTGAGGTGCGCTGAGTCGGCTCGGGCATGCGGCACTCACAGGCGCTCGGTCAATCGCGCCGTCAGCCGGCTGGGATCGCCTCGGACCGAGGGGTCCCAGCCGCGTGGCGGCGGTAGCCGAGGATCACCGAGGCTCAACATACAAAGGCAGATTCGATGCACTGGCCGAACGCTGGGGACGGAGAGCTCAGGCGGAGAGAAACCCCAGCCCAAGGAGGACGTTCGCCAAGGCCACCAGCAAGAGCGGCGGCCGGTAGCGTTTCGAGACGAGGGCTAGGCCAAGCCCGAGAACCGCAGCAGGCAAGGGCAAGCGGCTCCAAAGGCTCCCGGGTGTGGAGCCCAGGAGAAGCGAGAGTCCGCCCAGACAGGCGGTGAGTGTAAGTCCCCAACCCCCGAAGGCCCCGACACCGCGCTCGGTCAAACCGCGTCCGAGCTGAACCATGGCCACGACCACAGCCGAAACCAGGCCGATCCCCAAGGTCAGGCGCACATTTGCGAAGGTGCCGGTCCACATGCCGGCGGCCAGCAGGAGAGTCGCCAAGCAGGCCAGCCCAACCTGCACGCGGTAAGACCGAACCATGGCGGCAAGGACGACCGCCACTGCGGAGGTGACCAGGATCAGGAGGGGACCGATCGAGAAGCCGGCCAGGAACGCCATCGCGTCCAGACAGGCGAGCAGGGTGAGCGCCGCCAAAGGAAACGAAGCCGTCTCACGGCGGCGAGACGACCGCACCAACTGCACCAAGGCGCCGATCGCGACCAGCACCAGGCCATAAAAAAGGAGCGTCAAGGGGTGAACTGGAAAGGTCGTCATGCGAGGTCAGGTCGTCGATGGTATCACCCCAGATTGGGGGTTGTGAAGCAAAAGACGCAGATCAGTGAGAATCTGGTCGAGGAGAGAGCGCGACCTGGACCGAAGCCGATGGCTCCAAGAGCTCGGCCACGCGGGGATGGTCGTAATACACGCCGCGATACTCAGAAGGCAGCATCGCTGCGATACGGCACATGACCTCATCCGTGTCGCGCCGCAGGGCGGTGGTGCGCTCACCTGGAGGCGGTGGCGACAGGTGGATCGGTTCGCCGACGCGCACTCTAATGACTTGTCTGCGCAGACGGAACAACGTTCGGATCGCGTCTTCTGTTCCGGAGTGCGCCAGCGGAAGGACCGGGACGCCGGCCTCGTGCGCCAGGTAAGCGACGCCGGTCTTGCCTCGGATCAAGGCTCCGGTTCGGCTGCGTGTTCCTTCCGGCGCAATGCCGAAGATCTTTCCCTGGCCCAGCCAGCAAATGGCTGCGTCGAGGGCCCTTCGGTCCACCACGCCGCGCTGGATGAAGATCGCCCTTCCCAGTTTGAGGATCGTCCCGAAGACTATGTGACGCTCCCACTTCTCGGCCGCCCAGCCGCTAAAGCGTTCGTCACCGATCAATCCGTAGATCAGAGCCGGGTCGTATAGGCTCAGGTGATTTGTCGCCAGGATATACGGCCCGTCCGCCGGAAGTCTCTCGAGGCCTTTGACATCGCGGACGGTGAGCAGCGCAAAAAGCGCGTTGAAGAGCCAACGCAAGAAGCGGGCTGTCACCCCGTGTGGGTTCCCTGCCTGCATGGCGGACAGATTGTAGGCGGTTTGGCAGGGTGTTACAATGGGTCGAACATCCTCCCGAGGCACCCGTGTTGAGCGTTGACCCCGTGGATGTCGGCGACCGACGTGATGTCGGTCGATTTCTGCATCTCCCTTTCCGACTTTATCGGGGACACCCGCTGTGGGTGCCGCCGATCATGATCGACGCCGCCGCCCAGTTGAGCCCAGCCAAGCACCCATTCTACGAGCACTCCGAGGCGGCCTTTTTTTTGGCCCGGCGCGCCGACGAAGACGTCGGACGGATTGCGGTCCTCAACAACCGGCCCTTCAATCACTATCATGCCCACCAGGACGCCCAGTTCTATCTCTTTGAGTGCATCGAGGACATCGAGGTCGCCCAGGCTTTATTCGAGAGAGCCTTTGCCTGGGCCAGGGGGCGGGGCCTGGATCGGATGGTCGGTCCAAAGGGCTTCGGGGCGCTGGACGGATACGGGATGCTCATCGAGGGTTTCGAATTCCGGCCGGCCATGACCATGATGAACTACAATCCTCCCTACTACCCGGCATTCATGGAGGAGCTTGGCTTTCAGAAAGAGGTAGATTTCATTTCGTGCTACCTGGGCGCGAACCAATTCAGACTTCCCGAGCGCGTGCACCGGATCGCCGAGCGAGCTGCGGCGCGGAGTGGGTTGACGGTGAAACGTTTCGAGAGCCGGAAAGAGCTTCGGGAGTGGGCGGGCCGGATCGGACGGATGTACAACCAGTCCTTCATCAACAACTGGGAGTACTACCCCCTTTCGGATCGCGAGATTGCGTTTCTCACCGACAACCTGCTCACCGTCGCCGACCCGCGTTTGATCAAGCTCATCACGCATGGCGATGAGGCGGTCGGCTTTCTGTTCGCCTTCCCTGACGTCTCGGCCGCGATCCAGCGAAGCCGGGGAAGGCTATTCCCTTTCGGCATCATCGATCTCCTGCTCGAGTTCAAGCGGACGAAATGGGTGGCGCTCAACGGGGCCGGGATCTTGCCCGAGTATCAAGGGCGAGGTGGGAACGCGCTGCTCTATTCGGAGATGGAGAAGACCATCCGCCAGGCGCGCTTCGTTCATGCCGATCTGACGCAGGTGGCTGAGACTGCCGTCCAGATGCGGCGCGACCTTGAAAATATCGGCGGTGTGCCGTATAAGAATCACCGTGTATTCAGCCGGCCAATGTGAGACGGTTCAAGATCAGCCTGGGCGTTCGGTCCCGGGCGGCGTGGTTATGGATGAAGTGTGAGGTGGGATGATGGGTGTGGCCAAAGAAGAGATCGAGGCGAAACATCTCCACACGTGGCTTCGGACGCTTCACGTAACCTACGTTCCAGGCCCTGAGTCGGCCCTAACAGCCGAGGTTGCCGGCGGGATCCTGGATCAATTCCGGCTCGCCGGACATCACCTCCAGCCCAGACCGGACGATGAGACGGACATCATCCTTACGACGGCCACCTTCGGGGAGCCGGTAGGCTGGCGCGATTCGCTGATGCTCTCGGCGCGCCGACGTTTTGGGCTGCAACGCTCGCCAACGATCTATACACTGCTTCACGTCACGCCGCCGCAGCTTGAAAGGACGCTGGATCACTTCCGCTCGGCGCTCTCGAAAGACCCACCGGATCCCGCCGATTTCGCCTTCCCGGGCATGGCCCCGCAGGCCTATCGGGTTCTGATCGAGCAAGGACGCCGGGGGGGGCCGATCATGGCCCTCGAGCGCCTGGTGCAGTCTCAGACCATGAGCATCCACGTCCTGCTCCTCGTCGGGGATGACACGCCGCACTATCTCTATCACTTCGACCTGGTAGGGGCGCACCCGAGAAGCACGGCCGACGACCCGGAGTCTTTCTTCCGCGATATCGTTCTGAGAATCGTCACGGTTGAAAGCACGCACGAGGTGACCGGGCACGAAGTCGCTGGGGACATGATCAGCGATTCGATCTGGAAGGGACTCGCCGCGCCCAAAGCGATGCGGGCGGCGGCGCTCGAGCTCGGCCAACGCCAATTTTTTACCGAGATGGTCCGTGTTGCCGATCTTGTTCAGGTTCCGGCATTGCATGAAGCGGTGGCGGACCAATACAGCGAGGGCTGTTTCGCAACATGGGAGCCGGCGCTGGGGGCGCTTGTGGCGACGGTGACCGGAAGCGCTCGACCGGTGGACAAGGGGAGGATCAGCGATGATGATCTCGCCGTGATCGTGGGTGTACGTCCGGACGGAAGGGGCGCGCTCATCCGTCAGGTTGAGGGAATCCGAAACGATCCGCCTTCATCGGAGGCGGTCGAGATGATGGAAATGGACATACGCCTGCCGAAGAGCGTCCTGGGTCCGGCGTGGGGACAAGGTGGCGAGGTCCCTGTCGCGCGCTCGAAGCTCCACGGACATCGCGGGGTCGCGGCCTACGATCCGCGTTACGTCGAGTTTCTTCCACTCGACCCTCCCTACTATCACTACCTGGTGTCTTGCGCCACGGAGGCGCAGGCCAGGGGGATCAAAGAGGCCTTTGCACGCTCGACCGCCCTCAATCGTCCGGAGGATCCGCGCCAATTAGCGTTCACCGTGCTCCCGGGGCATGGGGTAGTGATCGTCGAGAAGTGGATCCCCGGCAAGGCGCCGTTCCAGGTCATGTGGGAGGCTATGGACAGCGGGAGGCTGGAGATGGCCAACGCGATCCCTCAAGGACCGATGGAATTCGTAGCTGGCGAGGACGGGAGGATGGTCCTGCGCACCGGCTGACCGCCCGAAGTACTCGACTGCCGAATGAACTCGACACCTGGGCCCACGACCCGGGTGTTTTCTTTGGGGTCAGGCGGGAAGCTTCATCTTCATCCAACCGCTCGTATTGTGGAAATCGCTAACCGCGCTCCCGGGCGGGACAATAGCATCCAGCTCGCTAGTTGCCAGCGGATCAAGCTGCATCTCGAGCACAGCCAACGCCTCGGCAAGGTGGGCTTGTGTGCGCGGGCCGATGATCGGGGAGGTCACGGCCGGCTGATTCATGACCCAAAGCAAAGCCAATTGTGATCCCGGCATGCCGTACCGGCGGGCAACGTCTCCCACCTGCCGCGCCGCCGACAATCCGCGTTCGTTGACACGCTCAGCCGCCCAGGCTTGGATCCGAGCCGCGCGCGAGTCGTCGGGGAATTCACTGGCGGTGGCATAGCGCCCGGCAAGCATCCCCATCGCCAGAGGCGACCAGGGAAGGAGCGCCAGATTATAGCGCTCGGCCAGTGGTACGAGCTCGTTCTCGATTCGGCGGTCGAGTAGGTTGTAGGGAGGCTGCTCGGAGACGAAGCGTGCCAGCCCGTAACGCTCGGAGATGGCCAATGCCTCCATGATGCGCCAGGCGGGGTAGGTCGAGCAGCCGATATAGCGCACCTTCCCCTGGCGGGTGAGGTCGTCGAGCGCCCGAAGGGTTTCGTCCTGTTGGAGTTCGAAGACCGGGCGGTGCATCTGGTAAAGATCGATCCACTCCGTCCCGAGACGGCTCAAGGAGTTCTCGACCTCCATGAGGATGTGCCGGCGCGAGGCTCCCTTGTCATTGGGATCATCCGAAATGGGGAAATACACCTTGGTGGCCAGGACCACGTGATTGCGCTTCCCGCCATCGAGCGCTTTCGCCAGGACGCGCTCGCTGCCTCCCTCAACGTACACATTCGCCGTGTCGATGAAATTCAGACCGGCGTCGAGGGCCTTGTGCACGATTCGGATTGCCTCGGCCTCCGGCGTCGGACCGCCGAGATTCATCGTGCCGAGGCACAACGGTGAGACGTAAACTCCCGTCCGTCCGAGAAGACGATATTCCATCCTGACCTCCATTCGTCGGCGTTAGCCTCTCCGTTGGCTTGCGTCCTCCATCCACCGAACCCCCTGACCTTCGTCTCAGTACGGTTTGGCGGCACGGGGAAGGTCATCGGGGGATGAGGTTGACCGATGAGAATCTGTGCAGCGAGCCTGGCAGATGGTTAGCTCCTGCCCGCCGGTCGGCTCAGCCATTCGGCCAGCTCTATGTGGTCCTTGGCTCGGGCTACATCCTCCGGGGTCTGCTGATCATCGGTTTGGACGTCCGTTAGCGCTCCGCGCTCAACGAGGAACCGCGCCATCTCCGCGTCACCGAGGTCTGCGGCCTGATGCAGGGGCATGTATCCGCCGGTCTCAACGGCGTTGACATCAGCGCCCTGCTCCACCAGCCGACGCGCGGTCGCCCAGCTCCCGCCGGCTAGGGCGGCGTGCAGGGCTGTGTTGGCCAGATTGTTTGTCGAGCGCGCGTCAACCTCGGCGCCGCGCGCCAGCAGAAGGTCGACGACTTGCAGTTGACCGAAGTGGGCGGCGAGGTGAAGCGACGTCCACCCGTCGTGGCTGTAAGCAGCCAATAGCTCGGGCTGGTCATCCAGGATCTGTCGAACGCGTTGAGCATCCCCGAGCGAGGCTGCTTCGAAGACGGAGACGGGCGCGCCTCGTTCAAGCAGGAGTCGGATCAGATCCTCGGCGCGGTAATACGTCGCTACCAGGAGCGGCGTGTCGCCGTTTTCGCCAAGCCCTCCGACCAGGTCTGGCTGCTCATCAAGAAGCCTCCGTACCTGGTCGGCGTCCCCGGCTTTGATACCGGCCAGGATGGCGGCCATCCCTTCGACGAGCTCAGGGCGCGGCCCTTCTATCGATGGTCGTGCGCTCATGGTGATTGCTCCTGTGTGTACGGTCTGGTCCCGCCCTTCGGCAAGCTCCCCCCGGCCTGCGTCCGGGGGACAGGCAGGGCGCGGCCTTTTGGCAAGCACGGGGCGTTGCTCGGGCTTCCCTCGCATGATCGCTGTCTTGCCGCTCGGTGAGCCGTGAACCTCTCCTCGTCCATTCTAAGCACGAACCGGGGGGATATCAAACACGAGGGGTGTACTAAGGTGACTTGTGCGTGTCAGAATGCTGCTGGGCTTGCGCCGTTACTACCGGCCGCTTTCCCACCAGCGCACACCCAGGTCGAGGAGACGCACGCGCAGTTCTGCCTTGCTTCGCACGCCGAATTTCTCCAGGACGTGCGCCACGTGGGTCTTGACCGTCTCGGGTGAGATGATCAGGGCCTCGGCGATCTGGGGGTTGGTGTGGCCGCGAGCCGTTAACCAGGCGACCTCTTGCTCGCGCGGGGTGAGCGAAGCCAGCGCGGCTTCGGCCTGCGAACGCAGCCCATCCTGCTGCAGACCGCGGGCGATCAGGTCGGTGACCAGCCCGCCTACTGTCTGACCCCGGGTGCGCGCCTTCAGGCTGAGTTGGGCTGACAACTCACCGTCGATCTCGAGGGCAAGTCGATTCCCCCGAGGGTCTTGGGCCTCGAGTGAGTGTTCCTTCGACAAGCTCCCTGGCCTGCCGGCCTGCCTGCCCACCTGTGCCTGCGCCACCCTGGCCCGACCGCCAGGGCGGGCAGGTGCAGGCAGGCCGCTCCCTTTCGGCAGGTTCAAAACGTCCCCCTCCGGGGGGCGACGCCTGGCCGGCCTTCCTTCGACAAGCTCCCCCCGACCTGCGTCCGGGGGACAGGCAGGACGCAGCCCTTCGACAGGCTCTCCCCGACTTGCGTCCGGGGGACAGGCAGGACGCAGCCCCCCGGTAGGCTCAGGATGTGCTCCATCGGCGGGCTCAGGACGGAACCACACATAGACCTCCCAGGAAAGGTGTGTCATGATTATATAGAACAAACGTTCTGATGTCAAATGACATTGGACCGGTTAGACTCGATTTAGCTGACGAGGAGATGGCCATGAGACGAGGGGCGCTGACCACAGCCTGGATCGTGATCGTGCTGCTCGGCGGGTGCAACTTCCCCGGGCCGCAGCCAGCCGAGCCCACGGCCCTGCCGCCAACGCCCATGCCGCCAGCAGCCACGGCCACACCTCCGCCAGAGCCGAGCCCCACTCTGGAAAGCGCCACACCCACATCTGAGGCTACCGCTCCCCCGGTCAGCGGCGCTCAACCGGCGGAGGCGATCCTGATCCTTGAACCTGGGCCGGCCTCGCGCGTCACCAGTCCGGTTCACATCGCCGGGCTGGCAGACCCGACCTTTGAGCAGACGTTGGCCGTCCGGATCCTGCTCGCCGATGGGACGGAAGTCGCCACCACGCCGGTCACCATCGCCGCCGACGCCGGTCAGCGCGGCCCATTCGAGACCGATATGTTCCTCAACGTTCCCGGCGGAGGCAATATATTCATCCAGGTGTTTAGCCAAAGTGCGCGGGATGGAGGAACGACCCACCTGGCCTCGGTCGCGGTCGTCCTGGGCCAAAGCGGGCCGGCGATGGTCGTCCCGGGCCGACCTCACCCCGACGACATCAACATCGAGCAGCCCAGCTCGGGGCAGACGATCAGCGCTGGAATGCTGCACGTGCAGGGGATTGCGCTGGCCTCGTTCGAGCAGACCCTGTTGATCGAGCTGCACGACGCCGATGGAAACGTGATTGCATCTCAATCAGTGATCGTCAATGCGCCGGATTTGGGTGAACCAGGACCGTTTAGCGCCGACATCCCTTATAGCGTGAGCGCGCCCGGTCCGGGACGGGTGGTCGTGCGCGACCTGAGTCCGGCCTTCGGGGGCGATGTCCACCTGGCCAGCGTCGAGGTTGACCTGAACCCCTGACCAACCGCGGGGTTGTCCACCACAGCGGCGGCCGGTCGTTGGACCCACCACACCATGGAGAAAACATGACCCACGACACATCCGGCGGCCGGCCCAGGCCGACGGACGTCGAGACTGCACGCTCCGACCAGGGACAGAAGCCCAGATGGAGTGGGACTCGGCTGATTGCGGTCCTCCTCCTGATCCCGAGCATTCCGATGCTTCTCGGCTCGGTCGGCGCGTTAGCCTTGTTCTATGTTGCCCCCGTCCGCTTCGGAGGACTGATCGCGCGGCTCCCGGGGGACGAGTTCATTCAAACCGTGCTGTTCTTCGCCCCGGCGACGCTGTTCGCCGTGGTTGTCCTGGCATTCCTCTACGCGCGCGAGCCGGGGCCGGCGGTGGCTCTCACTCCGAGCCAGGTAAGCGCGGTACGGTCCACCCCGGCCCAGTCCGTCGCCCGGTGGGCGCTGGGCCTGATCACCCCCGCGTTCCTGGTGGCGGTCCTGGTTCTCCTCCTATCCCTCGTCGCCCCCGGCCGCTTCTCGAGGTGGATAGAACCGCTACCAGGTGATCGGTTCCTGCGCCCGCTCGTCACGGCAGCGCCCTTGCTCCTAATGATCGTTGGCGTCTTTACCGTGCTTGTCGCCTTCCCCCGTAGGAGGGCACAACCACCGGCTGCCGCCGCCGGCCGCTGGGCTCGGCTGGCGCGTAGGGCGGTCGGACTGATCCTGCTCTCGACCGTCCCGATGCTCGTCCTTTCTCTGCTTGCCCTGGGAACCTCCTACCTCGAGCCCGAGCGTTTCCAGCGCTTGATGAACCGCCTCGATCCGGACGCTTTCCTGCGACTGGCTCTGTTGTTCGCCCCGGCGATACTGGCCGCGGTCGTTATCCTGGCTCTGCTCTACCTGATCGGACGTACTTCGGGTGAGCCGGCCCACCTGGTTGCAACAGCAGAGACACAGGCCCGAGCCGCCGAGAGGCGATCGACGCTGGGTGTGTCAATCCTGGTGAGCGGGTTGGTGCTGTCGACGATCGTTGCGCTCGGCCTGCTGGCCGTGCTGGTCATCTTGCTGTTGCGATGATGGAGACGAGCATCCGAGGAGAATACGGGTCAGTAAGAGGATGTTGGCCGAATCCCGGTCAGGGTCTCCGCGCCAGGCGATAGACCCCCCCGCCGTAATCGACGACGTACACCGCGCCTTCGTGATCTGTCCCGAAGCCCGAGACACTGAAATGCGTATCGAAGAGCTGGTCGCTGTGCCAGCCGCCTCCGCCCTGCAACAAGCCCCAAATCAGGCCCGAGCAGTAGTCGCCGTAAAGAAAGACCCCCTGCCATTCGGGCAAGGTGGGATCTCGGACGACGATGCCCCCCGTGACAGAACAGCCCTGTGCATGGCTGTACTCGGTCACCGGATCGACCACCTCGGGCGCCTCTCCGCCCGCGAACTCGTGCATCCCCTCGCGCAAGTTCCACCCGTAATTCGCCGGGGGTGCAGCACGAGCTGGTTGGAAGTCAATCTCTTCCCAATTCCCTTGCCCCACATCGCCGATGAAGAGAGAACCGGTGAGCGAATCGAAGGCGAAGCGCCAGGGGTTGCGCAGTCCATACGCCCAAATCTCCGGCAACCCACCACCGTCGGCGAAGGGGTTATCCGGAGGGATAGCATAAGGATCGCCGGCGTCGACATCCACGCGGAGCATCTTGCCTAGAAATGTGTCAAGCCGTTGTCCGTTGCCCAGCGGATCCCCCGCCGACCCTCCGTCGCCAAGGCCGATGTACAGGTAACCATCGGGCCCGAAAGCCAGGCCGCCGCCGTTGTGATTGCGGTACGGCTGTGCGACCCTTAGGAGATTGACTTCACTGGACGGATCCGCCCGGTCCGGGTTGGGGCTCAAGCTGAAGCGCGAGATGAAGGATGCGCCTTCAGCTCCGGTGTAATTGACGAAGAACAGCCCGCTGCCCGCAAAATCGGGGTGGAAGGCCAGCCCGAGCAAACCTCGCTCACTCCCGCTGGCGTTGACGCGATCGCGCAAATCGAGGAAGGGCTCCGGGAGAAGTTCGCCGCCGCGCACGATCCGGATGACGCCGCCCTGCTCGATCACAAACAGCCGAGCGTCGCCCGCGTTCTGTAGGTCGACTGGAGCGACCAAACCGTCGGCGATCAGCACCCATTCGAATGCTTGTGGATCGGGAAGGCCGGCCGGTGGTGGCAGAGTTGGGGTGAAGGTCGGCTCGGGCGATGGAGTGATCGTTGGGATCGCCGACGAAGTCGAGGTCGGCGGGATCAAAGGCGTGTCAGCGGGCGTGTGAGTCGGCGTCGCGAGTGTTCCGTTGAGCAGAGTACACGCGAGAGAAGTGAGTGGAAGAAGCAGAACCAGTCGCTTGAGAGATGAGTTCATCGAATGCGCTTACAATAATTGTACCGTACCTCGGATGCGGGCGACCTGAGACTGAATCTCTAGAATTGCCTGCGTTCCCGCGATCCAGAGGTCACCAACCTGGAGCCGATGACAATTGAGATTCAGCCCCTACGGACCTGAAGCGGCCTTTGCGCTACAAGCGGTCAGGACGGCTTCGCGCTTTGTCCGCCACATCCAGAGGCACATGGTCGTGCCGAGCATGGCCAAGAACGACGCCTCGCCGGTGACGGTCGCCGACTTCGCCTCGCAAGCAGTCATCGCGGCTATGCTCGAACAGACTTTCCCCGATGACCCACTTGTAGCGGAGGAGGGCAGCGAAGCGCTGCAAGGCGCAAACGGCGCGCAAACCCTGAAGAGCGTGGTCGACTTCGTCACGCAGCTTCGCCCGGCTGTCGATGCCCGGGCGATCTGCGCCTGGGTCGATCGCGGGAAAGCCGCTCCGGCTGACCGCTTCTGGGTACTTGACCCGATCGACGGGACGAAAGGATTCCTTCGCGGTGATCACTACGCTGTCGCCATGGCGCTGGTTTGCTCCGGCCAGGTAGTTGTCGGCGCGCTCGGATGCCCGGGACTTGATCCTCTGGAGGGGAGCGCCGCCGCCGGGTCTGCGTATCTGGCCGTGAGAGGCCAGGGGACTTGGGCGGCCGATCTGGATGCCGGGAACCTTGCTCAGGTCCACGTGTCGGGTCGCGCAGATCCGCGCCAGGCCCGCCTCCTGCGTTCTTTCGAAGCCTCCCACACCGACGAAGGCCAGCTCGACCGCCTGGCGAGCGCCCTGGGTTGCCTGGCGCCTCCCGAACGGATGGACAGTCAGGCGAAGTACGCCGTGATGGCCTCAGGTAAGGCGGACATGCTCTTCCGTCTGATTTCGCCCGCGCGACCGGACTACCGGGAGAAGATCTGGGACCAGGCGGCCGGCTCGATCATCGTCGAGGAGGCCGGCGGGCGAGTAACCGACCTCGAAGGTAAGGCGCTCGACTTCACACCCGGGCGCGAGCTGGTCAAGAACACCGGCGTCCTTGCCTCCAATGGAGCGCTACACGACGCCGCCCTTCGAGCACTGGAGGAGGTCGGGGCCGTCGACGGACAGAGGATGGCGTGAAGTCGCGCATCCCGGCGGCAGGCGCAGGTCTGATCGCGATTGCCGCATTCTTCTTCTCGGCGTGGGTGGCCGACCACATCTACGAACGCCTTCCGCATCTCGAGGACGACTTCGCAAACCTCTGGCAAGCACATGTTATTGCCCGCGGGCACCTCGCCCTGGCGACGCCTCCCGAACCGAACTCGTTCCTCGTCCCGTTTGTCGTCGATTACAACGGCCTGCGTTTCACCAAGTATCCCCCGGGCTGGCCGGCCGCGCTCTCACTCGGGGTCCGCATCGGCGCTGGCTGGCTGGTCAACCCCCTTCTGGCCGCACTGGCGCTTTGGTTGACCTTCCGTCTCGGCTCGAAGGTCTGCGGACCCTGGGTTGGCCTGCTGGCGACCATTCTGATGTCGGTCTCGCCGATGTTCGCCATGATTTCCGGCTCATTGCTTTCGCACAGCCTCAGTTTGTTCCTCGGCCTGGCATTCATTCTTGCCTGGGTGGACCTCTTCCTTCCGCTGGAAGATCCGGCGGAGGCCAACCGCTTGCCGAGGTCGATCCCGGTGCTCGCCGCCGGCATGTCGCTGGGCTTGCTGGCTCTGACGCGGCCCCTCACCGCGAGCGGCGTCGGCCTGCCCTGTGCGGCTCACGGTTTATGGTTGCTCGTCCACGGCCGTCCCGCGCAACGCAAGAGTGTATTGAAAATCGCGGGCGTGGCCGTGGCGATCGCTGCCCTTCTTCCGGTCTGGCAGTGGGCCCTCACCGGGAATCCCTGGCTGAACTTGTACACACTCTGGTGGCCGTACGATCGCTTGGGTTTCGGAACGGGGATCGGTGTGACCGAGACCGGCCACAATCTTCGACTGGCTTACAGCAACGCCCGCTTCAGCCTGCGGGCCGGCGTTCACGACCTGTTCGGCTGGCCGTACCTCTCGTGGATCTTCCTCCCGGCCGGGCTGGTTGCGCTGCGAGGGGTACGAAGGGCATGGCTTGCTTTCGGCGTCTTCATCGGGCTGCTTCTGGTCTATGCGTTCTATTGGATCGGATCTTGGCTGTACGGACCGCGCTACTACTACGAGGCCCTGCCCGGCCTTGCGATTTTGAGCGCAGCCGGGATCACCTGGATCGGCGCGTGGAGGAGGCAGCCGGCGCGATGGCGCGGGTTTCGGCGCAGGGCCATGGCTGCGCTTCTCGCAGGGCTGATCGCGACGGATCTTGTCTTCTACCTCCCGGCGCGATTGGGCGTCATGCGTCATTTATACGGGATCTCGCGCTCCGCCATGGCCCCCTTCGAGTCGGCTGATCTGGGGCGGGCGCTGGTCATCGTCCACGTCGAGCAGCACTGGATGGAGTACGGCACTCTGCTCATGCTGGCACCCCCGTTCTCGGCCGATGATGACACGCTCCTGGTGATCGATCGCGACGGCGATCAAGACGCACGGCTGGCGCGCGCGTTCCCGGATCGATTGATTTATCACTACTACACGCGGGATCCCTCGACGTTCTACCGAATCGTAGAATGAGCGATCGGCTCCGCCGAGATCGCGATGACCCGCCGTATAATGTAGACCGTGGCGACGATCCTGGTTGTCGAGGATGATGCAACCGTGCGCGAGACCCTGGCGCTCAATCTGCGCGGGGAAGGCTACGAGGTCGAAGTCGCTGATGACGGCGAGACCGCGCTTGAGATGGCGCGCGCCTTGAAGCCGGATCTGTTGGTGCTGGATGTGATGCTCCCGGTATTGGACGGCCTTACGGTCTGTCGAGTGGTGCGAAAAGAGAGTCAGATGCCGATCATCCTGCTCACGGCCAGGGGGACGGAGACGGACAAGATCATCGGGCTCGAGACGGGAGCGGATGATTACATCGTCAAGCCCTTCTCACTGGGCGAGTTTCTGGCGCGCGTGCGGGCGGCCTTGCGCCGCGGACACTCAGCGGAGCCGGCGACGGCCCTCGTATCGGGCGATCTTCGCCTCGACCTTCTGTCACGCAAGTGTTACCTGGGGGAGGAAGAGTTGCAGCTCGCGCCGCGAGAGTTTGAGCTGCTGACGACGCTGGTCCGCAATCGGGGGGCCGTGCTCACCCGCGATCTTCTGCTGGCCACGGTCTGGGGCGACGACTATTTAGGGGACAGCCGGACCGTGGATGTCCATATCCGATGGCTTCGACAGAAAATCGAGCAGGATCCGTCTGCGCCGGTACGGATCCAAACCTTGAGAGGCGTAGGCTACCGCTTCGAGGGCTGATCCGTGGAAACGGCGATCATCCTGATGCTGGCCGCAGTTGCGATTGCCCTGGGCCTGTTGTGGCGCCGGGAAGCCGCCGAACGACAGGTCGCGGAGCGTCAGGCGCGTCTCTCGGGCGATGAGTCACACAGGCAGACCGAGGCTTTGAGGGCCGAGCTGGCCTGGGCGAAATCTGCGGCAGGTACGTCGGATGACCTGATGCTCGTTTGCGATCGCAGACTGTTTCTGCGTTACACGAACCTGGCAGCAGAGGCTCGTTTCGGGCAGGTCCCTCCCGGCACGAGTCTCATGGCCTACACCGGGAGTCTGGAACTCGAGCAATTAGCCCAGGACGCCCTGGAATCGCAGGCCGAAGTCACGGTTGAGCGGGTGATCCGATTGGATGATTCACCGTTCCAGGTGCGCGCTGCCTCCAATCCGGAGGGGGTCGCACTTTCGTTGAGCAACATCGCTGAGTTGCAGCGCCTGAGCCGCGCCAGGCAAGACTTCGTGGCCAACCTGTCTCACGAGCTGCGAACACCGCTGACCTCCTTGCGTCTCCTGGCTGACACACTGATGGGACAAGCCGGGAGCGGCTCATCGGGCGTCCGAGATCTGGTAGGAAAGATGGTTGTCGAAGTGGATGCCCTGCACCAAATGGCCCAGGAGATGCTCGATCTAGCCGCCATCGAATCCGGCCGTCAGGTCGTCCGTCTTGTGCCGATGGGTGCGCCTGAGGTGATCTCAATGGCCGTCGCCCGTCTGGCGGATCAAGCCAGCCGCAAAGGCATCGATATTCTGATCGAGATCCCGCCCGAGCTCAGCCTCCTGGCAGACGCCGAGCAGGCCGGACGCGCCGCGCTGAATGTCCTTCACAACGCCCTGCGTTTCACCCCGGAAGGCGGCCAGGTGCGGATCGCCGCCCGCGCCGACCCGTCGCTCGAGATGGGGGTAATCTCCATCGAGGATACCGGGCCCGGGATTCACCCTGGAGACCTGGAGCGGATCTTCGAGCGCTTCTATCGCGGGGCTCAGCCGGCAAAGTCGTCCGGCACCGGTCTGGGGCTAGCCATTGCCCGGCACATCATGAAGGCCCACGGTGGGCGGATCTGGGCTGAGAACCGCAGGCCTCCCGAGAAGGGGGCCATCTTCTACCTGTCGTTTCTCCTCGCTTAGCCTCCTTGAAGTTCGAACACCTCTTAACCCGCCGCCGAGTTAAGCCACCTTAACCCGGCCTTGACCGTGGGTTAAAGGGCCCGGGATAAGCTCACCACGATGAAGAGACAACAAAGGAGGAGATTCAGAATGCGTTCGTCGCAGCGTGTCCTATTTGCCTGCTTTCTTGTAGTTTCTCTTGTTCTGACGGCTTGTGGTCCGGCCGGGCCGGTAGCCGAGCCGACGGCCGCTCCCGCGCAACCCACCCAGGCCCCTGCCTCGGATCCGATGGCCATGTATGAACCGGCCGCCGTGACGGGTGACATCATCGCCGCCGGCAGCTCGACCGTCTTCCCTCTGAGCGAGGCGGTTGCCGAGCTCTTTCGCGACGAGGGATATGGCGGGAACCTCACCATCGACAGCATCGGCAGTGGAGCCGGCCTGGAGCGTTTCTGTAAGACCGGGGAGACGGATATCGCCAACACCAGCCGCGCCATCAAGGACTCCGAGGTCGAGTCCTGCCGCGCCATCGGGCGCGAGCCGCTGGAGATCCGTGTCGGCACGGACGGTCTGGCCGTCGTCGTGAACACGCAGAACGATTTCCTGACCGAGATCACCCAGGAGCAGTTGGCAATGGCGTTTTCCACCGCCGAGACCTGGGCCGACGTTGATGCTGCGTGGCCGAATGAGCCGATCCTGCGCTTCAGCCCCGGCACCGACAGTGGGACCTTCGACTACTTCATCGAGGTCGTGATGGATCCGATGTATGTCGTCGATGCCACGGCCGATGCGGGGAAAGGCGAAGAGGCGCTGCTGAACGCCTCCAACCTCCAGCTGAGCGAGGATGACAACGTCCTGGTTCAGGGCGTCGAAGGCAGCCCGTTCGCCATCGGCTACTTCGGCTACGCGTATTACCAGGAGAACGCCGATCGGCTGACGGTGCTTGCCGTGGATGGCGTGACCCCTTCGGCGGAAACCGTTGATAGTGGACAGTACCCTCTGGCCCGGCCGCTGTTCCTATACACCACGGCCGAGATCATGCAGGAGAAACCGCAGGTCGCCGCCTTCGTCTACTTCTACCTGACTCGAGTCAACGAAGTGATCGACGAGGTCGGTTACTTCCCGGCGGCGCAAGACGCGCTCGACGCCTCGCTCCAGGCCTGGCGCGACGCGACCGGGTCGTAAGAGTCTATCCACGCATGCCCGGCCCATCCGGACGAGCACTCCCCCCAGAGCATAGGGAGGGGCAACTCTCCCTGTGCTCAATGTTTGGACGGATCTCACAGTACGGTCCTCGGCGCCACCATAGGCCCCGCTCGAGGAGAGGGAAGTGATGGAGAACACTGCGGCGGCGCATGCCCCATCGTTGGATGCGGGAGGTCCGGCGCCGCTTCCGATGGTCCTGCGCCGACGTCTGCGAATCGGGGAAGGGATCATTCAGACCTTCCTGTTTTTCGCCGGTGCCCTGTCGATCGTGACCACGATCGGCATTGTCTTCGTGTTAGGAAGCGAGTCGCTGCTGTTTTTCCGCGATCCACGGGTCGGCCTGGTCGAGTTCCTCACCGGCACCAGATGGCAGCCAACGATCCTCGAGTTCGGCATCTTGCCTCTGACCAGCTCCACTCTGATCACCAGCACGATCGCGTTGGTGGTCTCTCTTCCGCTGGGACTGGGGGCTGCGATCTATCTAAGCGAGTATGCTTCCCAACGGGCGCGGAGCGTGCTGAAACCGATTCTGGAAATCCTGGCGGGGATCCCGACCGTGGTTTACGGCTACTTCGCCTTGACCTTCATGACGCCCGGGTTGCGATCGATCTTTGGGGCTGAGACCGTCCAAATCTACAACATGGCCTCCGGCGGGATCGTGATGGGGATCATGATCCTCCCGCTCATCAGCTCGATGAGCGAAGATGCCCTGAATGCTGTTCCGCGCTCGTTGCGGGAGGCGGCCTACGCCGTCGGGGCAACCCGGCTGGAGACCGCCTTGCGCGTCGTCGTGCCGGCGGCCCTCTCCGGTATCGTGGCGGCCTTCATCGTCGGCATGTCGCGTGCCCTAGGCGAGACGATGATCGTGCTCATCTCGGTGGGTGCCGGCCCCGACCTTACCTTGAACCCTTTCCGGGGCGCCGAAACGATCACCGGGCATATCGCCCGAATCAGCGGGGGCGACCTCTCCTACAACAGTCTGGACTACAACAGCCTCTTTGCCCTTGGATTGGTGCTGTTCTTGATCACTCTGACGCTCAATTTCGTCAGCCGCCGGATCGTCAGCCGGTTGCGTGAGGTGTACGAATGACCTCCCCAATACCCGGCGGCGTGACGGAACGGTACCGCACGGATGTGCCTGCCCGGCGCCGGCGTGGCCGAATCATGCAGGGGGTTTTCCTGATCTCCATGGTCGTCGCCCTGGGAGCCCTCGCCGCCCTGGGTTACACGGTCTTCAAAGAGACATTTGGGTTGGTAGCCATTGAAGACACGCTAGAGCCTGGCGAGCTCTCGGTGAGCCCACTGGAAAAGATTTCGCACGATGAGCTTGTCGCCATCCTTCAGTCACACGTCTCACCCGCGGTGTTCCGCCGGCTGGACGGGGAACGCCCGTTTGCCGAGCGGAGTCGGCAGGACGTGTACGACATCGTCATTGATCGCGTGGTCGAGCCGGAGGTCGTAGGCAGCTGGCCTTTGAACGAAGCGCTGTTCCAGCGCTCCGCCATTGAGACTGAAACTGCCCACGACCATCCCCAGGCCAGGCTGCAGTGGAAATCATGGGTGGGGGCGGAGTTCCTGGCCCGGCCGATGTCCAGCGACCCGGCGCGGGCGGGCGTGCGCACCGCGTTGCTCGGGTCCTTGTGGATGATCGCGATCACCCTCGTCGTCGCATTCCCGCTCGGCGTGGCCTCGGCCATCTACCTCGAGGAGTATGCCACTCGTAGTCGGATGAGCCGCCTGATTCAAACCAATATCGATAACCTGGCTGGCGTGCCCTCGATCATCTACGGCATGCTCGGCCTGGCCGTATTCGTTCGAGTGCTGGGACCTCTGACGAGTGGAGCCGCCTTCGGGATCACCGATACGAACGGCCGAACCGTGCTGTCGGCGGGATTGACGATGGCCCTTCTCATCTTGCCGGTGATTATCATCAATGCCCAGGAGGCCATCCGGGCGGTTCCGAGTTCTCTGCTCGAAGCTGCCTACGGTCTGGGGGCGACGAAGTGGCAAACCGTATGGGGGCACGTGTTGCCGTACGCCTTGCCGGGCATTCTGACCGGGACGATCCTGGCAATGTCGCGCGCCATTGGTGAAACCGCGCCGCTCATTGTCGTAGGTGCCTCCACCTACATTGTGGCCGATCCCAGTGGGCCGTTCTCCAAATTCACCGCTCTGCCGATCCAGATCTACAATTGGACCTCCCGCCCGCAAGACCTGTTTCGTGACATCGCCGCCGCCGCCATCGTGGTGCTCCTGGCGACCTTGCTCTCCATAAACGCCGCAGCGATTCTGCTGCGAGACCGATTCAGTCGACGGGTGCAGTAACCATGTCCGAGACTCTTCGTCGTGTGCTTCCCGAACTGACGACCTTCGCCGCCTTGCGCGCCGTTCCGATCGAGCGCGTCGTCGCCCACACCGTTGCCGGGGTGGACTACGCCATTCGGGCACGGGGCTTGAAGGTCTACTATGGCGACTTCCTGGCGGTGAAGGACATCGACCTGTGCATCCAGCGGCAGCGCATCACCGCCGTCATCGGCCCCTCTGGATGTGGCAAAAGCACGCTCCTGCGCTCGTTCAATCGGATGAACGAATTCGTGCTGACCTCGCGCACGGAAGGTGAGGTGCTGTTCGGTGGTCAGAACATCTACGATCGGGCGATAGATCCGGTCTCGCTGCGCCGCCGGATCGGTATGGTGTTCCAGAAGCCCAACCCATTTCCCAAGAGCATCTACGAGAACGTCGCCTGGGGGGCCCGCATCAACGGCTTCCGGGGGAACTTTGACCAGCTTGTGGAGGAAACTCTGCGGAAGGCGGCCCTGTGGGACGAAGTGAACGACAAGCTTCAGCAAAGCGGTCTGTCGTTGTCGGGCGGTCAGCAACAACGGCTGTGCATTGCCCGGGCGCTGGCGGTCGAGCCGGAAGTCATCCTGATGGATGAGCCCTGTTCGGCCCTTGATCCTATAGCTACCCTGAAGATTGAAGAGCTGATGCGGGAATTGGCCGCCAGCTACACGATCGTCATCGTCACCCACAATATGCAGCAAGCGGCGCGCGTCTCCGACTTCACCGCCATGATGCTGATGGACGAAGACCGGGCCGGTACAGTGATCGAGTTCGGCGACACGGACACGATCTTCACTC
>Ga0209641_10000608_pt1 | contig 33221 bp, 27 predicted proteins | sample RifCSP16_1_FD_184022 | JGI IMG/M metagenome (GOLD analysis project Ga0209641, IMG submission 184022) | Soil microbial communities from Rifle, Colorado - Rifle CSP2_sed 16_1 (SPAdes) (version 2) | ecosystem: Environmental > Terrestrial > Deep subsurface > Rock core/Sediment | place: Rifle... | reverse complement strand
TCTTTTGGTGGGTTGTGAGAAACCAGAGATGGAAAGTTCTTTGGGGTTTCATGATGACATTGGGATTAATGGTGGTCATCTCGATAGCATTGGTTCCTGATTGGATAATCGGATTCATTAGAGCTTTTAGAATTGAGGCAGCCTACAAAAATTATTTAACTACACGGTTAATCCTGTCAGAATTAATTCCAGGTTTTGGCACCAAATTGGCTATTTTGTTTACAGGATTAATATCAGCAATAATAATTTATGAGTGGTTTGTATTAAAGAAAGGAAATTTTAATTGGTTTTTTTGGACTTGCTCTCTAACGATCAGTTCAATTTCATTAGTGGGTTTCCCTGTCCTCCCCAACAGCACAATTATCTTGATCATTCCATTTGTTTATATTTTTGTAATTGTTTCGCAAAGAATGAGAGGGAAAAATAAATGGATAAGTCAAATAATAATCCTCTTTTCGGTCTTTTTGTCAGCGTGGGGATTATATCTCTTTTTAATTGAAAAGAATTTAATTCATATTTTATTTTTAGTGATGTTCATAATAATCCCCTTTGTATTAATAATTTGTTTATATTGGATACGATGGTGGGTGGTTAAATATTCGATATTACAGGTTGAACTGTGATAAACGATAGTCGTATGTCTAATGGTTTTAAGAATAAGTTGTTGATTTTAATGGTATTAGCATTAGCGATTTCAATATTGATTTCCATATTTCAGGAATTCCCTGGATATATGGATGCTGATTATTATTTCGCAGGCGGAATTCAACTCGCTGAGGGAAACGGGTTCACAGAACCATACCTTTGGAATTATTTTGACCCTTCAAATAAACTTCCTCATCCATCCCATGGTTACTGGATGCCTCTAACTTCCATTATTGCTGCTGGCGGTATGGTTATCACAGGTGCTCAAACTTGGGTAAGTGGACGCTTGGGATTTTATCTTATTGGAATGTTTATTCCAGCTCTGACGGCAATATTGGCATTTTCTTTTACAAAAAGAGAAGATCTCTCGTTGCTATCCGGAATTTTAGCAATTTTCTCTGGATATTACTCCGTTTATATGCAGACAACTGATTCCTTCAGCATCAACATGATTCTTGGTGGACTATTCTTCTTGATTGCGCATAGAGACAATTATAAGGTTTATTTTCTATTAGGTTTGCTATCAGGGCTTTTTCATCTTGCGAGAGCTGATGGAGTTTTCTGGCTTGGTATCTCATTATTAATTGCCAGTATTAATAATTTTAAGAATCATCGCAATTTTCGATGGTGGATTATTTCTTATTCCACGTGTCTTTTTGGTTATATATTGGTCATGGGTCCATGGTTTTTCAGAAATTACCAGGCATTTGGTTCGCTTCTTGGTCCTCAAGCTTCGAACATGATCTGGTTAACACACTATAACCAAGTATTTTCCTATCCTCCTAATATCAATTTTAACCAATGGTGGATCCAGGGTTTATCTACGATTGTGACTACGATGATTTCTGCATTGAAAGTCAATCTACTAAATACTATTGCTGTTCTAGGAAACATAATTCTCTTTCCATTTATTTTGATCGGTTCCTGGAAACTTAGGAAAGATGTTCGGATTGGCTATTTACTGACTGCATGGATCGGGTTAATGTTCTTAATGAGCTTAATTTACCCATTTGCGGGTATGAGAGGAGGATTTTTTCATGCCGGAGCTGCGTTGCAGCCAGCGTTATGGGCGATAGCGCCCGTAGGATTGGAGATAGCAGTTGAAAAATCAAGTCAAAAAAGAAGATGGAATATTGAGAATTCTAAAAAAATATTTTCGTTGAGTCTGGTTGCATTTTCATTATTGATTACTGTTTTTATCACGTTCAATAAACTCTATGACTACAAAAACCGTAAATTAATTTGGGGGATGGATGAAAAACGATATCAAATAATAGGTGATGTTATTAAATACAACAATTCTGAAAATTCCATAGTCATCGTGGGAAACCCCCCTGGCTATTACCTGGCAACTGGAGGACCTGCCATAGCAATTCCGGATGGTGATTTAAATAATCTCTTAAAAGCTGCAGATGATTTCAATGCTGATTATTTAATTCTTGAACCAGGAGGTTTCCCAAAAGCATTGGATGAATTATTTGCTGGTAATTATGCCAATGATCAGATTGATTATTTAAGTGAGATTGATGAAGTCAAAATATATAAGATCAATCATAACGAATAGAATAGAATTGGCTCGGATATTACTTCTTGGAGCCATCTCGCTTTTTTCAATTGGTGTCTACCTATTAATTAGTAATCACCAATATCGTATTGGATTTCCATTGGATGACGCGTGGATCCATCAAACCTATGCAAAGAATATCGCATCAGGGGAATGGGCTTTTATTCCAGGAGTGATATCTGGAGGATCAACTTCGCCTTTGTGGTCTTTAATTTTATCGATCGGATATTTAATAAAAATTCCATATCTAGCGTGGACATTTGGAATAAATTTTTTCATCTTATGGGGTATGGCAATACTTGCTGAAACCTTTATTAGAACCGAAACTTCATATACAGCCAGGATGCCATGGATAGGTTTAATATTCATTTTCGAATGGCATTTGGTTTGGTCTGCAGCTTCGGGAATGGAAACTCTAATTTTTTCAGCCTTATTAATGTTTTTCTTCATTTTAATAATAAATGAAAACAAATCGTTCTGGATGGTCGGATTAATCATTGGTGTGAGTATTTGGTTGCGTCCAGAAGGAATAACTCTTTTAGGTCCTGCTCTTCTTATCTGGTTGGTGGATCACAAGCCTTTAAAGGATAAGCTATCTGAGTTGGTAAAATTATTGTTACCCATAGGTATCCTGATCTTTTTGTACACGGTATTTTTTGATCGGTTGACAGGAAATCCTTTGCCTACAACTTTTTATGCCAAGCATGCTGAATATCAATCACTGACCTCTCTTCCATTTCTTAACCGGTTTGGTTTTCTCGGACTCCAATTGCTGATCGGTCCTGTGGTAGTCCTTATCCCGTGTTTCTTCATAAACATCTTATATTCAGAAAAAATGCAAAAATGGGGTTTGATCTCAGCTGGACTTTGGATCGTGGGGATGATCTCACTTTATGCGATGATTTTACCTGTAACTTATCAGCATGGCAGATACATGATTCCATGTATGACAATTCTCCTTCTCTTCAGCTTGTTTGGAATGGTTAAATATATAGAAATTAAGAAATCTACTTTTTCAATAACAAAGTCTGCCTGGGTTATTTCATTAATAATAGTATTGATGTATTTCTGGGGTTCAGGAGCAACAGCTTATGGAAATGATGTTTCGTTTATCGAACATCAGATGGTGGATACAGCCATATGGACAAATAATAATATTCCGCCAAATCAGACCATAGCCACACATGACATTGGAGCAATGGGTTTTTTTGATGACCACAAATTGGTTGACCTGGCAGGATTGATTTCTTCCGATGTTATTCCAATCATTGATAATGAAGATCAATTGATTGAATATCTAAATAATTCCAATGTATCTATTGTGGTGTCCTTCCCTGATTGGTATCCAAAATTAACAAAGGGATTAAATATCATATATTCGGGACCTGCTGATAACGATATATATGACAGGACAATGAAAGTATATAAATGGGCGGCACCTTAATAGAATCTTCCAACCTTATAATTCATAGACCCATGCTATACTATTTATTACGAAACCCGTTTTATTTATATGTTAGCTTTGTTTTTTGGAGGAAAGAATGATTTCAAATATTCAACCTGTGGATGAGAATTCCGAATTGGCTGAACCTATTGATTTTCATTCAGAACTTGCTGAGACAAAGAAAGCAATTAAAGAAATTGAATTAATGCTCGAACAAAGTAAGATCGAATCTGGAAGGTTATCACAACGAAATGCGGCCATATCAGCCCATTTACAGCAGATTCAGAACCAGTTGGATAGTTCCTCAAAGGAAGAAATTAAATCAGCTTATGTGTCTGCCATGGAGGCTCAACAACGACTTTTTATCATGCGTGGTCAATTGGAAAAGCTGCAAAGTGATCACACCCATTTAGATCGGTACCTGTCCATTTTGGAACATATTATAAATGTTGAGTCTCAAGGAAATGCTGAGGCAAAAGAAAATAGCACATCTACCAGCCTTGAGATGCTGGTGAACATCCAGGAAGCAGAAAGACAAAGGTTGTCCAGGCAAATGCATGATGGACCTGCCCAGGCACTTTCGAATTTTATTCTTCAATCAGAAATTGCGATGAAATTTCTGGATATTGATCCTAAGAAAGCCCAGGAAGAATTGGTTACACTAAAATCATCAGCTATGAGCACTTTCCAAAAAGTCCGAAATTATATTTTTGAATTACGACCGATGATGCTGGATGACCTGGGAATGATCCCAACCATGAGGAGATACGTGGCCATGGTTGCTGAGCGCACTGGAATCGATATTAATTTGACAGTCACAGGTACGGAAAAAAGGTTGGAAAATTATATTGAGGTTATGCTTTTCAGGTCTCTGCAGGAATTTATCGGTAATTCAGAAAGGCATGGAAAAGCAACAATGATCAAGATCTTGTTGGATGTTTCAGAAGACTCGGTTAAACTAAGTGTTGATGACAATGGAAAAGGATTTGATGTCGAGAGTTATTCTGAAGACTCAAGTTTGAACCTGAGAATTATTAAAGATCGGGTTGAAATGTTAGGTGGAAAATTGCTATTGGATAGCACTCTTGGCAAGGGAACAAAAATATCTTTATCGGTTCCAGTGCAATAAATGATTTCAACCAAATAACAAAACTGTAATGGGAAAAATCTTGAAAATCAAGTAGAATAGTACTATATCCAGGTGGCTCCTGGTAACAAAACTTAGAAAGGAGACGAAACATGTTATTTTCCCCGAAAGAAAAAGGCCAAGGTTTAGTTGAGTATGCGTTAATTCTTGTTTTAGTTGCTGTTGTTGTTATTGCCGTTCTGACATTCTTAGGTCCGATCATTGGTAATGTCTTCAGCGAAATTAACGAAGGACTCCAATAATCTTAGTCGAATATATAAAAGATTAGAGCCCTGAATTTTCAGGGCTCTAATCTTTTATCGAACTAACACCAACTTTTTTGTATATTCAGTGATTATTATTTACTGTATAATAAATTAATATTGATTCCTGAATTATGAGAAGGAGTAACCCATGCGACGTGGAAGATTATTCATATATATTGCCCTCATTCTGATTGTTGGAATGGCTCTCGTCTATTTCTTCTTCTTTAGAGGAGGCACCAGCGGTGAAGGATCTTCAAATCTCTCCGGTGATCAGGTTAGCATTGTAGTAGCCGGTAGAAATGTTCCTCGGGGAAATTTGATAACACTCGAAGATCTTAATTTTATTAATATTCCAGCTGAACAATTAATTGCAGGTGAATTTACTGATATCTCTCTTGTGGTTGGCCGCTATGCTAAATATCCGCTGGATCAAGGCGTGATCATAACGGAATCTGTTCTAGGGTTGGAAGCAAATACACTCGGTGAATCTGGTTCTTCGTGGGCTGCATTAATTCCACCAGGCATGACAGCTGTATCCGTGCCAATTTCAAGATTAACCTCAGTTGGTTATGGCATTCGTGATGGTGACCATATCAATTTGATCGCTTCAATGTTAATGGTGGATATTGACGCAAATTTCCAATCTAAGACACCAAATACAACCGCTGGTTTGCTTGCTTCAGGTAGTGGGTCTTTCTACAGCAATGGAGAATTCCTGATTCCCGATGGCGATAATATAACTGCTCAAACAGTATCGGGGGGTGACTCATCTCCTCAAGGACGCGTGGAATTGGATCCAAATTTCCAGGAGCCTTTTTACATTGTCCCATCTGAAAGTCAACGTCCAAGATTAGTTACGCAAATGGTTCTTCAGAATATTCTTGTCTTACATATGGGAACTTTCTTGCTGCCAGGTGAAACAACTGCAACCACCACAACGAGTAATGACCAGGTAGTGATACCAAAACCGGATATTGTTACTTTGGTAGTGACACCCCAGGAAGCGATAACACTAACTTATTTATTGAATAGCGGCGTTCAAATGACAATGACTTTGCGTGGTCCCAGCGATGATGTATCCCGTGTGGATACAGAGGCAGCTACATTGCAGTATTTGTTAAGCCAATATCGTATACCTGTTCCACCAAAACTTCCATATTCGTTGGAACCCAGGGTAAATTCCCTTGTTACGCCTGCAATACCAAGGTAATTTTGGAATATTCACCAACATTGAATCCGCGAATATCTATAGTTGACTTTGAAAGTTAATGCAAGCCTTCAAGAAATTCGCGTAATATATTCGGCGGAGTTAATTTATGGCTGAAGGCGAGAAAATTCGAGTTCTCGTGGTTGATGATATTTCAGAAACCCGTGAGAATATCAGAAAACTTTTACAATTTGAAACTGACATTGAAGTAGTTGGTGTGGCAAGATCTGGAAAAGAGGCAATTCAACTCGTTCCGGAAACAAAACCAGATGTCGTTTTAATGGATATCAATATGCCGGATATGGATGGGATCACTGCCACCGAAATTATCCGAAAAGAATCTCCCTATTTGCAGGTGGTTATTCTTTCTGTCCAGGGCGATCATGATTACATGAGACGGGCTATGCTGGTTGGCGCAAGGGATTTTTTAACCAAACCACCAACAGTAGATGACCTGACATCCACCATTAGAAGAGCTGGAAAACTGGCACTTGAAGAAAAAGCGAAGAGGGCTCATATTGTAAGTGCTCAATCGAACAGTGGCTTTCCTTCTTACCCACTTCCAGCACGAAAAAACGGTAAGGTGATTATGGTTTTCAGCCCGAAGGGGGGGGTTGGAAGCACTACAGTTGCTGTCAATCTGGCGATATCCTTGCATAATGAAGAAACAAGGGCTGCAATAATTGATGGTGACTTACAGTTTGGGGATGTGTCCCTTTTTCTGAATGAACATGGAAAAAACTCTATCCTTGACCTTTCCTCTCGAGTAAACGAATTGGATGATGAGATTGTTGAAAGTGTAATGATCAAGAATAAATTAACCGGTTTGGATATCCTGTCATCTCCTTTAAGACCAGAATTGGCGGAAAAGGTAAATGCAGATCAGGTTTCCAAGCTTTTACATTACCTAAAAGCGATTTATTCATACATAATTGTAGATACCTCATCAAATATCGATGATATTACACTATCTATACTTGATGTTTGTGACCTGATTGTTCTTATTTCCACGCAAGATATCCCTTCCATCAAAAATAACCGGCTGTTCCTCGAATTATTAGCAACATTAGATTATTCTCGCGAAAAGATAGTTTTTTGTTTGAATAAATTTGATCGAAGAATAGCAATTCCACCAGAAAAAATTGGTGACCATCTTAAGTTGAAGATTGATGCGATAATACCGTTGGATGAACAAGTTGTAATACCTTCAGTAAATAGAGGAGCACCTTTTGTAAATACGCACAGGTCACAGCCAGCCGCGCGAGGCATTATTTCTTTAGCTGAGGCTGTTCGTTTCAGGTTGATCAAGAATGTTAGTAACTTGGTTATAACTCCATAGATCAAGGAGTACAAAAATGTCTTTATTAAAGAGAATTGAACAAGGTCATGGAAATAATGTAGATGAACCTAAAAAAAGTGATGAAGGAGGAACTGATAATAACCGCCTCTCATCCTTACAAACTCGTCGTGTTAGTGCTCCTGATACACAACCACAAACCGGTACGTATTATGATTTAAAAACCCGAGTTCAGAATAAATTGTTATCTGAATTAGATCCTTCCATGGATATTTCCAGGACAGAAGAGGTCAGGAAGAATATCCAGGATCTATTTGAACAAATATTGAATGAAGAAAATATTGTTTTATCCCGCCCGGAACGAGCAAAATTATTTGAACAAATTGTTGCAGAGATCCTGGGTTTGGGACCTATCCAGTCATTATTGGAAGATGGATCCGTAACTGAAATCATGGTTAATGGTCCAAATAACGTCTATGTTGAAAGAAAAGGAAAAATACACCGAGTACCCATTTCTTTTGAAGATAATGACCATGTTATGAGGATTATCGACAGGATTGTAGCACCTTTGGGTCGAAGGATTGATGAATCCAGTCCTTATGTTGATGCAAGGTTACCTGATGGATCCAGAGTTAACGCTGTGATCCCCCCAATATCTCTGGTAGGACCAACAATCACAATCCGAAAATTTGCTGCGAACCCGATCACTGTTGAGCAATTGATCCAGTACGAATCAGTTACACAGGAAGCAATTGATTTCTTAAAGGCTTGCGTCGAAGCCAAATTGAACATTGTCATTTCTGGAGGTACCGGCTCAGGGAAGACAACTTTATTGAATGTCCTATCCGGATTTATTCCAGCTGATGAACGGATTTTAACAATCGAAAACGCAGCCGAATTGCAATTAAGACAGGAACATGTGGTTACACTTGAATCCCGGCCGCCCAATATTGAAGGATCAGGTGAAATAACCATCCGTCAACTTGTGATTAATGCTCTCAGAATGAGACCAGATAGGATCATAGTTGGAGAAATTAGAGATGAAGCGGCTTTGGATATGCTTCAGGCAATGAATACCGGTCATGAAGGGTCTATGACGACATTGCACTCTAATTCGCCCAGGGATTCCCTGGCACGTCTCGAGACAATGGTCCTTATGGCAGGTATGGATCTTCCCTCAAGGTCCATTCGAGAACAAATAAAATCAGCCATCGATCTCATTGTTCACCAAGAAAGGTTATCTGATGGTTCCAGGAAGATCGTTAATATAACAGAGATCAGTGGAATGGAAGGAGAAGTGATTACCACCACGGATCTATTCGTATTTGAACAAACGGGTATGGAAGGTGGAAAGATTGTGGGAAGAATTAGACCCACAGGATTACGGCCAAAATTTATTGAAAAGATGGAGGCTGCGAATATTCACTTGCCGCCATCTATCTTTGGAGTTAGTGAAAGAAGAAGGCTTTAGTAGTACAAACGAAAAACAACAGGTGATTTATGTCAACATTCTTCCTTATTAGCGGCATTGTTATCGTTTTCCTGCTCATCATTGGAATTTATCTATCAGTAACCAGTGAACGAGCTTTGGTGGAGGAAAGATTAGGTAAGCTTCTTGATGAAGAACAACCTTCCTCTGGTAAAAAGGCGAAAGGTGATTCATTACTTACAGAGTGGGTTAATCGAAGAGTAGAAAAAACATCACTTGGTGATCGTATTGCCAAAGATCTAGCCAGGGCTGATCTGAAAATAAAGCCAGGAGAATACATTGCCTTATACTTCATTGCGATCGTTGGCACAGCATTTATCGCCTGGTTGATTGGGGGACAGGATTTAATTTCACCCATAATAGGTGGAATAATTGGATCATTTCTTCCTCGTCTGTATATAAGAAGACAACAATCACGAAGGCTTATAAAATTTAACGATCAATTATCGGATATGTTAAATCTCATGGTAAATGGTCTTAGAGCAGGGTTTTCAACGATGCAGGCAATGGAAGCAGTAAGCAAGGAATTACCTTCCCCGATAAGTGATGAGTTCAGACGGGTTGTGCAGGAAATGCAGATCGGCATATCCATGGAAAAAGCTTTGGCGAATTTGTTAAGAAGGATCCCAAGTGATGACCTGGATTTCATCATTACAGCGATTTCCGTCCAAAGAGAGGTTGGAGGCAATTTAGCAGAAATATTGGATATCATCAGCTACACAATTCGGGAAAGGGTCAGGATCAAAGGCGAAATTCGCGTAATGACTGCCTCAGTTATGACTTCGGGAAAAATCCTGGCAATTATGCCGGTAATGCTGGTATTGGTCCTCTGGTTTATTAATAAAGAATATATCATGGAGTTTTTTAATCCGGAACGTGGGATATGTGGATATATTGCTCTTATTGTTGCTGGTGTACTTATTATTATTGGTTATTATGTTATGACTAGAATTGCAGATATTGAGGTTTAGCTTATGAATACTTGGATCATTGTTGTTGGAGTTTTGGTTATCCTCTTTATTCTTCTGGTTATTGTGGCCAGTCGGAGGAGTCAGGAATCTGAAGAAGATACTTTGCTTGATCGTCTCGCAGAAATCAGCGCTGAAGGAACACCTGACAGCCTTGAACAGGTAGAGCTGTCCCTACCGTTTTATAACAGGGTGGTGGTTCCAATTCTAAAAAAATTAGGTGACCTTTCTTCCCGATTCACCCCTCAATACGCACTGGATTCAACAGCAAAGAAAATCGAATTGGCAGGGAATCCGGGAAATATCGGTGCAGCATCATTCCTGGCAACAAGGTTTATCGCAGCCGGTGTTTTTGGTGTTTTATTGTTTGTGATTTTTCTTGGATCTTCAACGTGGCCTGTGAGTCGTGAAATTCTTGTCACAATATTATTTGTCGTTTTGGGATTCTTTTTTCCCCAACTTTGGCTGCGAAGTAAAATTGAAAGACGGCAAAAGGAGGTTCGAAAAGGACTTCCCGATGCTTTGGACCTGTTGACCATTTGTGTTGAAGCTGGATTGGGATTTGATGCTGCCATGGCTAAGGTAGGAGATAAATGGGAAAATGAAATTTCTCTCTCTTTTGCTAGAGCTTTGCGTGAAATCCAATTGGGAAAAGCCAGGAGGGATGCATTAAAGGTTATGGCAGATAGAGTAGATCTTCCAGAAATGACAAGTTTTGTCGCTGCTATCATTCAATCAGAAGCGTTGGGTGTTAGTATGGCGAGAGTATTGCGAATCCAATCTGACCAGATGCGGATTAAACGTAAACAACGTGCTGAAGAAGAAGCGGAAAAAGCACCTGTCAAAATGATTTTGCCAATGGGAATATTTATTTTTCCTTCTATATTGATCGTATTGTTAACACCTGCCTTAATGCGCATAGTTACAACTTTTGGCGATTTATAATCAATAAGTGAGCAGCCATTTCTTCAGATTTTACAATTTCATCTGGAAATCTCTTGATTGGTTGTTTCCTCCAACCTGTGTTAATTGTGGGAATGTCGGATCTCAACTATGTTCAAAATGCAAAGAAGAGATTTCATATATTAAATCTCCTTTGTGTATAAAATGCGGAATTCCTGGCAATTTTGCATCGGTATGTAATTCATGTAAAACTAATAAACCTGCTTTTGAAATACTTAGGTCTATGGCTGTTTATTCAGGACCGATCAAGATAGCAATCCAGGCTAATAAATATCGAAGGAATATTTCGATTGGTATCGAATTATCCAAATTGATCGTTGAATATGTCAAGGGTACAAATATCGATTTTGAAGTCATAATCCCAATCCCTCTTGGTGAAAATAGATTAAAAGAACGAGGATACAACCAGGTAGGAACTTTTGCATTCCCATTATCCTTGATTGTTGGGGTTCACTATTCAGCCAAGTCTTTGAAGAGAATTCGGGAAACAAATCCGCAAGTCGGATTATCAGCTGCCGATCGTCGTATTAATGTAGAGAATGCATTTTTAGCTGATCCTGAATTTGTGAAAAATAAAAATATTCTTCTTTTAGACGACGTTGCAACCACCGGGGCGACATTATCTTCTGCTGCTGAAGCATTGCAAAAAGCGCAAGCAAATAAAGTTTATGCCATGACAATAGCACGGGCTTTATCAAGAAATTGATTCTCGTATAGTAAAATACAACTGGAAATAAAAATTCACAAGGAGGATCTACATATGTCTTATGAACTAGAAATAACAGCTCGGAATATGGAGGTCACTGATCGGATTCGAGATTATATTAATAAAAAAGTCTCTAAACTTGATAGATATCTTGGCGATATAGATGAGATCAAGGTGGATCTGGCTTTTGTGAAATCTGTTAGAAGTTCAACTGATCGAAATGTTGCTCAAATAACAGCCCGTGGAAAAGGGTTCATATTGCGAGCTGAAGAAAGATCTGAGGAGATATTCGCAGCTTTTGATATAGCTTTGGAAAAAATGCAAAGACAGATAGAAAGATACAAGGGAAAGAGACAGAAAAGTCGGATTGATAAAAGTACTTCTGTCAGGTTTGAAAAACCATTGGAGGATTTTAACGATGGTGTAGAAACGGAGGTTATTGCCAGGAGAAAGGAATTTGAATTGGTTCCGATGAGTGAAGAAGAAAGTTTGGAACAAATGAAACTTCTTGCTCACGAGAACTTCTTTATTTTTTTCAATATCAATAGAAATGCGATCAATGTGATATATAAACGGAGAGATGGTTCGTACGGAATTATTGAACCGACTGTACGAAAATAACTTAGACAGTCGATATTAGAAACTCCTCAATTTTGCCATAACAATTAAGGGAATTTTTACATGGATTCATTTGATAAATTAGAAGAAGATATTTATCTCGATTCAAATAATGATGGTATTGACAAAGAGGCAATTCAAAGATCTATGGCAGAGCTGCTTTCTGCTCTAGGTGAGAATCCAAAAAGGGACGGATTGATTAGAACACCAGAAAGAGTTGCAGATATGTATGGTGAATTATTATCTGGTTACAATATTGACCCCAAAAAATTGGTAAATGATGCCTTATTTGACGTTAAATATGACGAGATGGTCATTGTCCGTGATATTGAGTTTTACAGCCTTTGTGAACACCATTTATTGCCTTTTATGGGTAGGGTTCATGTGGCATATTTTCCAAAAGGGAAGGTCTTGGGGCTATCGAAAATTCCCAGGATTGTAGATATGTTTTCCAGAAGACTTCAAGTTCAAGAAAGGTTAACCAGGCAAATAGCTGATTTCGTACAGGATACCCTTGATCCCCATGGTGTGGCTGTTGTTATTGAAGGGCTGCATCTTTGTATGATGATGAGAGGAGTCAAGAAGCATAATGCCAGGATGACAACATCTGCCATGCACGGTGCATTCCGCTCTAATATCGCCACCAGGCAGGAATTTCTCGATAATATTTCCCGCGGAGCCTCAAGCTTACAAATATAATAACTATCTCTCTATTTGAACTCCTGCAGATAATATGGCAGGAAGAATTCCTGGTTTTTCGACAGTAACCATGGTTTTAAGAACACCCTCGGTGGACAAACAGACATTGGCGATATCTTCCGCAAGAGCTTCAAGTGTGAACCTATTGGAAGCTTTTACCAAGTCTTTTACTTTATCTGTCAGAATCTCGTAATCGATGCAGTCTTTAATATCATCTGAAAATGCAGCTTTTTGCGTGTCTGTATAACATTTGATATTGATAAGAATATCCTGTTCAACTTCTCGTTCCCAATCATAAACCCCAATAAATCCTTTTACTAATAGATCTTTGATGAATATTGAATCCATGGTGCCCTCATAATTAATCAATTACTTATTATCATTTAATTCTTACGTATTTTACTTTGGAAATTGTTTGCAATTCATTCAAATTTCGCCTAAACTTAAATTGTGAAGCAAATAATCAGCCATCAAAGGATTTCCCAATGAACGAAACACAAATACGATTTATTGGTATTGATCCATTTGCGAAGGAAGGATCCTTCACATATTCAATTCTGGATGAAGAATGTCAAATGATTGTTATTGATGAAAGTGATATAACCTCAATCCAATCAATTATTCCCTTAAAAAGGCAAGTCTATGTAGCTGTCAACGGTCCAAGAAGACCCAATCTGGGCTTGGTAAAAAAGGAACTTTCCAATCTGGAACTATTACCTGGACAAAAAAGAGGAAATGATCTACGAATGGCAGAGAAATTAATTCGGGATATGGGGATTAACATTTATGCAACCCCATCGAAAGAAGAATTGTGCCCTGAGTGGATGCATCTATCCTTTTTGATCTTTGATGAATTGACCAGGTTGGGTTTTTCTCCATTTCCAACAATAATGAATGATTGGCAATGGATGGAAACTCATGCGTCAACTATTTTTTTATCTACAATCGGGCAAAAACCTTTACCGAAATCGACCATTGAGGGAAGATTGCAGCGTCAGTTGTCCCTTTTTGACTCTGGAGTGGGTATTCAGAACCCGATGATGTTTTTTGAAGAAATTACAAGACATAAATTGCTGAAAGGATTATTTCCATTCGATATTGTTTATTCTCCTGAACAATTGGACTCGTTGTCAGCAGCCTATGTGGCATTTTTAGCAGCCAGCAATTCGAATTCCATTGAATTGGTGGGGTCAGAGGAAGAAGGATTAATAGTAATACCTATACAATCCAAGGCAGCCGATAAACCAACGGGTTGACATTCGAACAAGTAATATATATCAATAATCTTTAATTAATTTTGAAATTATCTATTTATGTTCACATGTAAAGAATATTTCTATTTGGTCCGGTTAGTAGAAATTTTGAATAATTATTCAAGATGGTAAAATTCAATTTTCAGAAATAAATATAGGGTAACTAATATGGTTGATCATAACCTTCAGGATAAAGCAATTAATACATTAAGATTTCTCTCAGCTGATATGGTGCAAAAAGCTAATTCAGGCCATCCCGGTTTACCGATGGGTGCTGCCGCAATAGCCTATACTATTTGGACTCGCCATCTACGCTATAATCCGAATAATCCAAAATGGAATAATCGTGATCGTTTTATTCTTTCCGGAGGGCATGGTTCGGCATTACATTACTCTCTTCTTTACTTAACCGGTTATGGAATATTAAAGGACGATCTTGAAAATTTTCGACAGTGGGGGAGTTTGGCTGCGGGTCATCCGGAATATGGATTAACTCCAGGAGTGGAAGTTACAACAGGACCATTAGGGCAGGGATTTGCAAATGGAGTCGGTTTCGCAATTGCAGAGAACCAATTGGCTGCTAAATTTAACCAAGATAGTTATTCCATAATAGACCATTATGTTTATACCATTGTTACTGATGGTGATCTGATGGAAGGAATTTCTTCGGAAGCAGCTTCACTTGCCGGTCATTTAAAACTTGGAAAATTGATATATCTCTATGATAACAACCACATATCAATCGACGGTTCGACCAACATTGCATTCACAGAAGATAGAGAAGCACGTTTCAAAGCCTATGGATGGAGAACTATAGTAGTAGATGACGGAAATGATGTCGATGCGATAGATAGGGCAATTAATGAAGCAAAATCCGATGAGCGTCCAACATTGATCCTTTGCATGACTCATATTGGTTATGGACTGCCTACCCGTCAGGATACCAATAAAGCGCATGGTGAACCACCTGGTATTGATGAACTAAATGCTGCCAAGAAGAATCTTGGGTGGCCAATTGAACCTTGGTTTTATGTTCCTGAGGATGTCTTGAATTTCTATCGCGGCTTTGAAGATAAAGGACAAGGTCTAGAAGATGAATGGAACACTCGATTTAGAGATTATCAAAAGCAATTCCCAGATTTGTCAAAGGAATTATTCAGGAGATTGAATCGAACTCTTCCAATAGACTGGACACAATCATTGCAGATATTTCCTCCTGACTCCAAAGGGTTAGCCAGCAGGGTGGCATCTGAAAAAATCATTAATGAGATAGCGGAAATTTTGCCTGAATTAACTGGCGGTTCCGCAGATCTGACACCATCAACAAAAACATGGATTAATAATTCAACTGATTTCCAATACAACAATCCAAGCGGAAGGAATTTTCACTTTGGAGTGCGCGAGCATGCTATGGGAGCCATAGTCAATGGGATGGCTATCCACGGAGGGGTAATTCCTTATGGAGCATCTTTCCTGATTTTTTCTGATTATATGCGGGGTGCAATCCGCCTTTCAGCTCTGTCAAAATGCCATTCAATTTGGGTTTTCACCCATGACAGCATCGGATTGGGAGAAGATGGACCAACCCATCAACCAATTGAACACCTCGCTTCCCTAAGAGCTATTCCAGGATTATCGGTTATCAGACCCGCTGATGCTAATGAGACCAGGGAAGCCTGGATCATGGCTATTGAAAATAAAGATCAACCGACTGCGCTCGTTTTGTCCCGCCAGGCTCTACCTACAATGGATCAACGTGGCAAGAATCTCGCAAAAGGACTTAGACAAGGGGCTTATATTATCGAAGATTTAGGAGATGGGGTTCCTGAGATAATATTGATGGCATCAGGTTCAGAAGTCTCTTTGATCATCAAAGCAGGCAGGATCTTATTTGAAAGAGGTGTTAATGTAAGAATGGTATCTTTTCCATCTTGGGATCTTTTCAAAGAACAACCTGATGAATACAAAGAGATGGTATTTCCAAAGAAGCTCAAGAAGCGCTTGGCAGTGGAGGCTGGTGTATCCCAGGGATGGGAAAAATGGATTGGCGACGAAGGGGAGATAATCAGTATAGAACATTTTGGAGCCTCGGCTCCAGCAGAGATCCTCTTCCAGGAATTTGGATTTACTGTCGAAAATATTATCAAAAAAGCGAACCTGCTAGTTTCCAAACATGCAAATGAAATAGATTGAGGTAGTGTTAATCCAATTAATTGCTATTGAAATATTCTCTTAATGGTTTGTTTTCGAATAATTGAATTTATCTTCCCGAAAAATCTTAACACAAAAAGGAAATTGGAAATTTCCATTGTTATCTTTTGAAGAATTGATTCAAGAAGATTCAATTCAGGAAGGAGAGGAACAATTTCGGAGAAATCAGAATCTTTTCCTCTGATTTTGTACGAATACCGATTTGTCCTTATCACTTCTGGATCTTCCTCAAGGAAACTCATTATTATTTTCTTTTCTTCAGACGAATTTAAGTGGGGAATATCGGATGTTGCTTTGTAATTTGCGATAACTGCCAGAGATTGCAATTGCCCTTTTTGATATTTATCTAGAGAATTACCCTCGTTTTGAAAATATACAACATCCGGGTCAGTTAAGATTAAAGGCTGCAACCATAGTCGATTTATACTCGTCCTAATGGCATTTTGCACACCTGGGACAGAATAATTATTCATAAGTTTATTTTCCAAAAAAGGACTCCATACGCCTGAAACATCTGGCCCTATTCGCATAGCATCACATAAACCAATTGACGGTATGATAGGGGTTCCACATGTGAGCAGAAACGCATCCCCCAATGCTTCCCTTATAGTCTGTAAACCAAGGCGAAACGCATCCTCTCGTGGGATATTCAGATGGCGAACGCCATTTAATGCACCAGCATAAAGAAAATCTAATTTAACATATTCAAACCCCCACCTCCGAACTTCTTTCATTAAATCGGTCAACCATTCCAAAACCATGGGCATTGTTGTATCCAATGCGAATAATCGTTCATTCCAATTGAATCCTGCAATGATTGGATTGCCATTCTCGGATCTTAACAACCAATCCCGGTGTTCCTTATACATATTTGACGAAGGGGTAACCAGAAGTGGAGCAAGCCATATTCCAGCTTTTTTACCACTCAGGCAGATTTTTTCTGCAAGCGCTTCCATCCCGGAAGGGAATTTATTGTTGGGTTTCCAGTCTCCAACCTTTAGCTGCCATCCATCATCAACCTGAATAACATCAAAAGGGTAATCATGTAAATCCTCACAGACCTTTAATAAGAATTCTTCACTAATTTCCTCATACAGGCTGTACCATGAACACCAAATTCTCGGGCTTTTGGTTATCTTTGTCTTTCCAAGTTTTTTACTTAGGATAGACAAGTAACTACTGAAAACTTCATTTTCTTTTCCAATTGACATGAACCATTTCCCGACCTTTGTTTCATTTTTTCCAATAATATTTTGACCGATCAATTCTACATGTGAACCCAAATCAAGAGAACCAATAAAAAGGATTTCTCCTTCAAAATTGGATACAGCTCCTAACCAGGATCCATTTGGATGATCCAATTCAGCATATTGAAGATCGTTTTGCATGACATTTAATGATTTTGGATATGAATTACCCGGGTATATACTTGGGTCAAACCATGCTGTTAAACTCCATGATTGCCATCCATGTTGATAAAATTCCTTGATCTTAAAAGGAACATGTATAGAAACTTCTTTGCCGTAAATGAATGAACCCTCATCACTTTGTTCATATCGGTCAGATTCGAATTCGATTAATTGACCTGAAATATGCAATCTGTTTGTCATGATGAATCCTTCTAAAGTGCAACTAATGGTTTAAACGATGATTCAACAGTTTTTCAAAAGAGTATTTTCGTGTTGACCTGATGTCCCTATTATGGCATAATTTGCATAATAAAATATAGCTTTGATGGAAACGAGTAGATCACCTTCAACTGGCAGCGAATCCGGGATTAGTGTAAGCCGGAACAGGTATGGTGATTGAAAATCCTTCCGGAGCTGCAATCTGAAAAAGGTAAGTAAGAAAGCCGGTGTCATCTCCCGTTAGAAGGATGCGAATATAAACCTTATTAGTATTCGATAAGTGTCTGGTTGCCAGGAAACAGAGTGGTACCGCGTGAGTTTATTTTAACTCTCGTCTCTGAAAAGAGATGAGAGTTGATTATTAATAAAATGAAATTATTATTGGAGGTTACATGTTTAACGCTGTTCCTGCAAAATTAAATGTACCTGAAATGGAAGAAAAGATACTCAAGATTTGGAAGGATAATGATATCTTTTCAAAGACAACAAAAGAGAGAATAGGAAAACCGGAGTACGTTTTCTATGAAGGACCACCAACTGCCAATGGAAAACCTGGTGTCCACCATGTTGAAGCCAGGGCTTTTAAAGATATGTTTCCAAGGTACAAGATCATGCAAGGGTTCCATGTCTCCAGACGTGGAGGTTGGGATACCCATGGATTGCCTGTGGAGATCGAAGTTGAAAGAAAACATGGGTTTACAAATAAGCAGCAAATTGAAGATTACGGTATTGCCAGATTCAACCAGGAATGCCGAAAGTCAGTTTTTGACTACATTCAGGATTGGGAAAAACTAACTGACCGGATTGCTTTCTGGGTTGACCTCAAGGATGCATATGTTACTTTTGAGAACTCATACATAGAATCTGTTTGGTGGATATTAAAGAATTTTTGGGAGAAGGGTTTATTGTACCAAGGATATAAAGTGGTTCCATATTGCCCAAGATGTGGGACGCCCTTATCCGATCATGAAGTAGCACAGGGATATGCTGAAACAAAAGATCCTTCTGTTTATGTTCGGCTTCCGCTGGTCAATGATCCTTCTGTTTCACTGTTGGTATGGACAACCACACCATGGACGTTACCCGGTAATGTTGCGGTTGCAGTGAACCCGGATGTTGACTATGTTAAAGTCGAATTGGAAACTAATGATGGTGGAAAGGAACGTCTTATCCTCGCTAAATCCCTTTTGGAAAAGGTGTTGGGAGATCAGGAATATAAGGTTATAGATAAATTCAAAGGGAAGAAACTAGATCACTACCAATATCAACCTCTATTCACCTTTTTGCCTCCAGACAAACCTGCTCATTTTATTGTAATGGGAGATTTCGTAACAACCGAAGATGGGACTGGGTTGGTCCACATGGCTCCGGCTTTTGGAGCAGAGGATATGGCTGCTGCTGGCATTTACGATCTTCCAATATTAATGACTGTTGCAGAAGATGGAACATTTATACCTGAAGTTACTCCATGGAGAGGAGTATTCGTAAAAGCTGCTGATCCATTGATTGTTAAAGACTTGGATTCGCGAGGATTGTTGTTTCGTTCTGAACAATATTCACACACATATCCATTCTGTTGGAGATGTGATACCCCTTTGTTGTATTATGCACGAAGAACATGGTACATCCGCACAAGTCAGCTAAAAGACAGGCTGGTTGAAATAAATCGCGAAAATATCAATTGGGTACCTGAACATGTTAAGGAAGGAAGGTTTGGAAATTGGTTGGAAAATAATATCGATTGGGCTTTAGGGAGAGAGAGATTCTGGGGAACCCCACTTCCAGTTTGGCAATGTGAAGATTGTAACCACCACGAATGTATCGGTTCAGTTGAAGAATTATCAGAGAAGACAGGTCAAGATCAATCCAAATTGGATTTACACAGACCTTTCGTAGATGATGTGATTTGGACTTGTTCAGAATGTGGTGGAACAATGAAGAGGGTTCCGGAATTGATCGATGTCTGGTTTGATTCAGGATCTATGCCTGTTGCACAATGGCATTATCCATTTGAAAATCAGGAAAAGTTCAAAGCTCAATTTCCAGCGGATTATATCTGCGAGGCTGTTGATCAAACAAGAGGCTGGTTTTATTCATTGCACGCCATATCGACAATGTTATTCGATAGCGAAAGCTTCAAGAATGTATTATGCCTTGGTCTTGTTTTGGATAAAGATGGACAAAAGATGTCGAAAAGCAGGGGGACAGCTGTAGATCCATGGGATGTAATTAATGTCAACGGAGCAGATGCGTTCCGATGGTATTTTTATACTTCGGGACCACCTTTTGCAGAGAGACGATTTTCACCTGACATGGTGACAGATATTGTCAAGAATTTCACGTTGACTCTTTGGAATGTATATTCATTTTTTATAACCTATGCTAACCTGGATAATCCTTCTGTGAAAGAGAATTTTCTTCCAGAAAATGATCTGGACAAATGGTTGTTATCATCTTTGAATGTTTTAGTAAGGGATGTAACCATTGCTTATGAAAATTATGATGTACCTGGTGCAACCAGGCCTGTTGAAGGATTTGTAGAAGTTCTTTCTACCTGGTACCTTCGCAGAAGCAGAAGAAGATTTTGGAAATCAGAATCAGATTCCGATAAACAAGCTGCTTATAATACTTTGTATACTGCTTTAGTGACTTTGAGTAAACTTCTTGCACCTGCGATGCCATTCTTTGCAGAGGAAATATATCAGAATTTGGTAAGGAATATTTCAACAAATTCTCCGGAATCGGTACATTTAGCCGATTGGCCAACAGAACATGAATACCTGGTCAACGAGAAACTCAATTCAGAAATGGCGCTTGTTATGAAATTGGTTTCTTTGGGTCATTCCTCCAGGCAAAAAGCCAACCGAAAAGTTCGCCAACCATTATCAGAAGTTGCTATCTCGGTGAGAACTATTGAAGAGAGAGTAGCTATCGAATCCTTCTCAGATATAATCGCTGACGAATTGAATGTAAAAAAAGTTCGATTAATGGATACCAGTAGTGAAGCAACTTCATTTAAACTAAAACCATTACCCAGGCAGCTTGGTCAAAAATACGGAAATCTATTCCCTCAGCTGGCTAATGCTATTAACTCATTGGAACCTGAATCAACTGCCAAGACTTTGTTGGCAGGAGAGACTGTATCTGTGCAGGTTAATGGTAAGGAATTCAAAATAAATCCTGATGAAATCGAAGTCCATGCAGAAGCAAAACCTGGATTTTCTGTTTCCTCTGAAGGGGCTTACCTGGTAGCTCTTGTAACCGACCTCACACCAAAATTGGTAGAAGAGGGGTTGGCTAGGGAGTTTATTCGTAGAGTTCAGGATATAAGAAAAAAAGAAGAACTTGATGTGTCTGACCGAATCGATTTGTTTGTGGATTGTTATACCGGTCTGCATAATGCGATCTCCGAATACATCGAATACATTTCTGTGGAAACGTTAGCAATGAATATTCAGTTTATATTGCCTATTGGAGAAGAATCTCCCCACGTTGAGGAATTCGATGATGGAACTGCAAGGATCATTATCCATAAAAGAGAAAATTAAAAATCAAACCTCCCTGGTTTACTTCCAGGGATGTCTTGTAAGGTTCTGCTTTCATGAATATCCAATATTTGTTGAGGTTTTATATGAAGGATGATTTTGAATTCAGTTATAAACCGGTGAAGAAGGATCTATGGGATGACATGGAAACCTTATTTGGTCCGCGGGGAGCTTGCGGCGGATGCTGGTGCATGTATTGGAAACTTTCTCCCAAAAAATATAATGAAAATAAGGGCATTAAGAATAAAACAGCACAAAGAGAAATTGTATCAAGTGGAGTGGTACCCGGTTTGATCGCATATATGAATGGTGTCCCGGTTGGATGGGTCGCTATCGAATCTCGAGATCAATATCCACGGATGGAAAACTCAAGGATTCTCAAACCAATAGATGATGATGAAGTATGGTCGATTTCATGTTTCTTTATTGAAAAAAATTTCAGGAATCAAGGAATTTCAACCAAGCTTCTAATTGCAGCGGTTGATTATGCTGCCAGCAAAGGGGCAAGAATTGTTGAAGGTTATCCGACAGATCCAGGCGAGAAAAATATGCCAGCCCCATTTGTTTATACAGGGCTGGCAAAGGCATTCTTAAAAGCAGGATTTGTCGAGGTTGAACGAAGGTCTCCAACGAGACCGATTATGCGTTATTTTATTGACTGATAGGATATATATCCTCAATAAGATCCATGGGCATTACAGCAACACCAACAATCCCTGGGCCGGTGTGGACTCCAAGAACAGGCGAGATACGCAGGATTTCCATCTTTTGAATATTTAATTTTTCACTGAGAGATTTTGATAAGACATCTGCAGTTTCTGCTAATCTTCCGTGAAGAACAGTTGCCCAAATTGGGATTGACCCATACATATCCACAATATGATCCGTAATTGTAGCCAGGCTTCGTTGGATGGTTCGGTTTTTCCCAACAGTACTATATTTCCCATCTTCACGATCGACCCTGATAACCGGTTTGATTTTTAAAACAGATCCAGCCAGGGCTTGAACTCGCCCGATACGACCACCTCTTGCCAGGTATTCCATGGTTTCCAAGGTATAAATTACTTCCGTGGAGGCACGGATCTTATCAAGTCGTTCCAGGATTTTATTTATGGTCCATCCTGCCTTATCTGCCCAAGCAGCAGCCAAAACCTGGAAACGCTCTCCACCTGATAAGGTCATCGTATCGACAGCGATAACTTCGGCAGATTTTACCTGTTCTCCTCCCTTTTTTGCTGTGTGAAATGTTCCGCTCAAACCTGATGAGATGTGTAAAGACATTATTTGTTTACTGGTTTCAGCAAGCTTGTTGAATATCCCAGCAAAAATTCCTTCCGATGGCAGCGAAGTTGTAGGGACTTCCGGTCGCATAGCTTCAAGGCGATTGTAAAAATCATCTGCTGATATGTCTGCAGAATTTACTTCACCTTCTGGAAATTGAATAAATAATGGAGCTTCCATAATCCCAAGGGACTCTCTTTCTTCAACAGGCAAATCAGCTGCGCAATCTGTAACAATTTTCATCAGTACTCTCTTTCATAATAATTTGTTGCATTACTCGATTATTTAATATATTCATTATACATTATTGAATAGTTATTATACATAGAATAATCTCCTTTTTTCGAAAAATCATATCTTGGGTAAATAGGATAAAATATCACTTATGCAAAAACCCGACCAGTCCAATTCATTTGACCCTGAAGGAAGACCAACGAGAGCAGAAGTCAATCTCAATATCCTGGAAGATAATCTCAACGCAATTAGAGAGAAAGTGAAGCCCTCCAATGTCATGGTGGTATTAAAGGCTAATGCTTATGGACATGGGTTAAAAGGAGTTGCGGAATTTCTAGGGGACAAAGCTGATTATCTTGGAGTTGCTGTTCTCGAAGAGGGAGTTTTCCTGCGAGATTTGGGAATAAAAACACCGATCCTGGTTATGGGTGGTGTTTGGAGCAGCCAGATACCACAATACATAAAATATGAATTAACCATCACCGCCTCATCTGTAGAAAGGCTCGAGCAAATTAACCAGGCAGCAGAATCAGTAGGTAAGAAAGCTCGAGTCCACCTCAAAATAGATACCGGTATGGAAAGGATCGGTGTTCACTATTATAGTGCTGAGTCCTTATTGAATGCATCATTGACTGATAAGGATTTTATTGATGTGGAAGGTATTTATTCACATTTTGCCAATGCAGATGCAGCCGATCTTTCCCATGCATACCTTCAATTGGAAAGATTTAATGAAGTTTTGAGATTCTATGATAAACATGACTTGCCCTCCCCAATTCGCCATATCGCCAATTCTGGTGCTGTTCTACAAATTCCCGAGAGTTATTTAGACCTTGTAAGACCAGGAATTATTTTATATGGCGTATACCCATCGTCAGAATGCCAAAAAACCATTAAAGTAAATCCAGCTTTATCGATAAAATCCCGGGTTGTTTATTTTAAAGTAGTGAAACCAGGCCATCCAGTGAGTTATGGATCTACGTGGGGTAGTGATCATTTAACGCGGGTAGTAACCATACCTGTTGGTTATGGAGATGGATATTTTAGAAATATGTCAAATAAAGCAATGGTAATCATCAATGGGGATAAATATCCTCAGGTAGGAAGCATCTGTATGGATCAAATCATGGTGAATATTGGATGGGGGACAGCTTATAATGGTGATGAGGTTATCCTACTCGGTGAAAGCAAAGGAGAAAGAATCTCAGTCGAAGATTTGGCTGCATGGGCGGAAACCATTCCTTACGAAATCCTGACCAATATCAACACCAGGGTTCCTCGAGTTTATATTAAGTAGAGAAAATAATAAAATTAGGAGTTGCAATTTCCAATGCAAAAGAATTTCAGGAATTATTTAAGTGCGTACGTTTACTTATTCATAGTATCAGGAATGATTATTGGGTTGGATCAATACACCAAGGAATTGGTTCGTCAGAATATTCCACTTGGGAATTCCTGGATGCCGTTGGAATGGTTAAGCCCTTATGCGAGGATCGTAAATTGGTTCAATACTGGTGCCGCATTTGGTTTGTTCAAGGATGGTGCCCTTTTTTTTGCGATCCTGGCAGTCATTGTAATGGTGTTGATTCTCTATTATTTCCCAAAGATTGGAAAACATGAGACGATTTATAAAATTGCCCTGGCGATGCAATTTGCGGGAGCTGCTGGAAATTTCATTGACAGGATCAGATTTGAAGGAAGAGTGACAGATTTTATTTCGCTGGGGAATTTTGCTGTATTCAATGTTGCAGATGCAAGTATCACAGTAGGGTGCGTGGTTTTGTTGCTTGGTTCCTGGTATAAAGATATTAAAGAGAAAAGAATAAGGAATTTGCAGTTTTCATCAGATACAAGCGAGTCACACAGAATCCAAGATAAAAATGATGGATGAAAGAATTGTCGAATTTACAACCGACCAATTTACAAATGACAGGCTTGACAAAGTTTTGGTACCATTATTGCCTCAATTTTCAAGGGTTCGGATACAGTCACTGATAAAAAAAGGCTTTGTCACTGTCTCGGGAATTATTGAGACCAAAGCAAGCTTGGTTGTGGGAGATAATGTTCAATTAAAAATTGTCATACCCGCTTCAGAACCGACTGATATTATTCCAGAAAAGATACATTTGGATATCATTTATGAGGATGAGGATGTACTGGTCATAAATAAGCCTGCAGGTATGGTTTCTCACCCATCCGCTGGCCATCAGACGGGTACATTGGTTAATGCTGTCCTGGGATATGCACCTGGTATTGAAGGTATTGGAGGAGAGGAGCGTCCCGGAATAGTTCATAGGTTGGATAAGGAAACTTCTGGAATCATTCTTGTTGCAAAAAACGAACATACTCATAGGTGGCTTCAGGATCAATTCAAATTACGAAAGGTGGTTAAAAAATATCTGGCGTTGGTGGATGGCCACCCTTCAACAGATTCGGGAAGAATCGAGGCATCCATTGGCCGAGATCCTTCATTTCGGAAAAAAATGTCAATAGTTTCTGAGCGTAAAGGAAGGGAGGCGATTAGTGATTATAAAGTAATTGAAAAATTCAAAGATCATAGCTTGCTTGAATTTCATCCATTAACTGGCAGAACCCATCAGATACGACTCCATTGCAAGTTAATTGGTTGTCCAATCGTAGGCGATAAGATTTATGGCAAAAAAAATCCCACTATTGATATTTCCAGGCATTTTCTTCATGCATGGAAATTAAATATATCTCTACCGAGTTCTGAACCAAAGGAGTTTACTGCAGAGTTACCTGAAGAGTTGAACATTGTTCTCAGAAAAATTCGATCTGGTGAGTAACAGGAGAAGATGTGACTATTGTTGACCTTAGATCTGATACCGTAACACAACCTAACCAGGAGATGCGGGAAGCGATGATGAATGCTGCCGTGGGAGATGATGTTTACGGGGAAGACCCAACCGTTAATGAATTACAGGATATGGCTGCAAAAACTATGGGAAAGGAAGCCGGGTTATTTGTACCTTCTGGAACCATGGGCAATTTAGCTGCAATGCTTGTGCATTGCCAGAGAGGGGATGAGGTCATACTTGGTAATAAGGCGCACACATTTTTGTTTGAAGCAGGGGGTATTTCTGCATTGGGTGGAATCCATTCACTCCAATTATCCAATCAAGCGGATGGTTCATTATTACTTGATGATATCAAACATTCAATTCGGGGTGATGATCCACACGAACCCATAACTAAATTAATTGCACTCGAAAATACCCATAATCGTTGTGGTGGCACATATCAAACGCCAGAATATGTTAATAGCGTTTGTTCTTTTGCTCACGAAAAAGGTTTGATCGTTCACATGGATGGAGCAAGAATTTTTAATGCAGCAATAGCAAACAATGTTCCTGTAAAAAAAATTACAGAAAATGTAGATTCTGTAACATTTTGTTTGAGTAAAGGTTTATGTGCACCAGCGGGGTCAGTTTTATGTGGAAATAACGAATTTATAAGAAAGGCAAATCGTATCAGGAAACAATTAGGTGGTGGTATGCGTCAAGTGGGAATTCTCGCTGCTGCAGGCAAGGTATCCCTTGAGAAGATGACTGATAGATTGGTTGAGGATCACATTCACGCCATGAAACTTGCAGAAGCACTTGTAAAAATTCCCGGCATCATATTAAATTATGGAGAACCAAAAACAAACATGGTGTTCATTCAGTTTTCAGATGAAATACCTTTTACAACGGAAGAATTCACGCAAGAATTGAGCAAACTTGGGATTCGTATAGGCATAGTTGGTGATCGCCAGTATCGCATGGTTACTCATTACTGGATAAAAGATGAAGATATCTCCCTAACGATTGAAGGATTTCAGTTCCTAATAAATAAACAGCATAAATGATGAAGTAAACCGGTTTTTAACAAATTATTGGTGCGATATAATTAAATGATTAATTTCGCATATATCGATAAGGAATAATATGACATTGGATATGGATCAACTCGAAAGGACGGTTGATTATATAAACGATAGGTTACAGGAAAAACCTCGTTATGGAATTATCTTGGGAAGTGGATTGGGTGAAATTACTGAATCCGTAAAAAATAAGAGTATCCATCTTTTTACAGAAATTCCTGGATGGCCAATTGCAACAGTTAAAGGACATATTGGGGAACTTGTTTTAGGTAAAATTGAAAAGACATCAGTACTCATAATGAATGGAAGAATCCATTATTATGAAGGGTATAGTATGGAAAGGGTAACTTATCCCATACGAGTGATGCAGAAATTAGGTATTATCAATCTCATTATTACGAATGCTGCGGGTGCTGTGAATCCTGATTTCCAACCTGGAGATGTAATGCTGATAACCGATCATATCAATCTTATGGGGATGTCAGGTAAGAATCCACTTAGGGGAAAGAATATTGAACAATTCGGACCGCGATTTCCTGATATGAGTCAGGCATATAACCGTGAAATGATGAAGATTATCCGTAATGTAGCTTTGGACAATAATTTAGAGTTAAGAGAGGGAGTTTATGCTGGTTTGAGTGGTCCATCGTTTGAAACTCCAGCTGAACTGAGATTTTTAAAAACTATCGGAGTTGATGCAGTTGGAATGTCAACTGTTCCAGAAGTTATCGTGGCACGACACGGGAATATGAATGTACTGGGCTTATCCGGAATAAGTAATAAGGCCAATCTTAATGGTGATTCGGTGACGACCCATGAGGAAGTTTTACAAGCTGGTAGGATTCTCTCACCGAAAATTGAAAAACTTATTGAAAAGTTTATTAAATATAATAATAATTAGCTATGCTTGAAATCGTAAAATTCCTTTCGCAATATTCAACATGGATTTATTTGAGTTTAATTATTATTTTCCTGGTTGGTGTTCGCAATTTATTGGCGGTCTTAAGTAAAAAGAGGGAAATTGTCTTTGGTTTGGAAAGAGATTTAATCCAGCAAAAAATGAATCGAATTATTACCTTTATGGTTTTGTTGTTTCTTCTAATTATAGGGGAATTCTTAATGGTTACTTTTCTTGTACCAACCTTACCTTCGGCAAGCCAATTAATAACTCCAACAATTAATCCTTTGTTATCCTCTCAAATCTCCCCATCTCTGAATTCATCGGAAACTCAAAGTACTTCTATATCTCCTCTTGAATCACTGCCTGAAAATTGTGTTATTGGTCAGGTGATGATCTCTGAACCTATTCCTGATCAGGAAATTAAAGGAGAAGTGACAATAAAAGGTACGGCTGATGTTCCAAATTTTGGATTCTATAAGTATGAATATACTTCAGTTGGAAGTGAGAATTGGACAACCATACTTGCAGGAAGAAATCCAGTTATTGATGGTGAATTAGGGATATGGGATACGTCAGAACTTACTTCAGGTGATTATCGCTTGCGCCTTGTCGTTTTTATCCTGATTGTTCCATAACAATAAGGGTAATTAATTAAAGGAATTCGGATGTCTGGTCTAAAGATTAGGATTGCAGTTGCCACGGATATTAAGGCGATTATGGAGTTTGATCATACGGTAAAAACCGATTACGTCTGGCAATTTGACATGAAAACCAGTGAAGATCAAATCTCGGCATTATTTAGAGAAATTCGATTACCCAGATCTGTATTAATTCAGTATCCAAAGATTCTTACGACGCTGGTTGATGATTGGAACCGCGGTAGTGTAATGTTTGTGGCACTCTATGAAGATACCCTTTGTGGATATTTGCGCATAACAGAAAATGCAACACCAGTAAATTCCCTTATAACAGATCTTGTGGTATCTACACCATATCGCAGGCAAGCAGTTGCAACAAATCTGATTTTCACTTCTCTTAAATGGTCAGCTGAACGGGGAAAAACGAGAATTAATATTGAGACTACCTCAAAAAACCATCCATCAATCAACCTCTTCAAAAAACTTGGGTTTTATTTCTGTGGGTATAATGACCAATATTATGACTCTAATGATGTTGCTTTATTTTTTGGAAGAGAACTCCGATAACCCATACCCCAAAGGTCTAAATGGAAAGTAATTGGTTGAATGATCTGTTAGTGGGAATAATAACCATAAATCAGATTCTTACAGCAGGTATTGCTATCACGGCTTTTTCTCTATTTTTCTATTCCCTTTCGTTTAATCTCCGAAATCGAGTTGCCCGATCATTTGCATTTATTCTTCTTTGTGTCGTGATCGTATTTACAAGTGAAGCACTTGAAAGTTCGTCTGTTTCTCCAGAGATAATCACATTTTTTCTTATTTTAGAATGGGTTGGAATAATATTTCTTCCAGCTGCATATTTACACTTCTCTGATGCTATTTTGGTAACGACAGGTCGCCCATCAAAGGGAAGACGAAGATTTGCAGTTAGGTTATTGTATGTAATCTCTTTTATATTCCTGGTTCTACTAGCTACAGGAAATTTGCTTGGTAAAGTAATCCTGGATAACAATCCAGCTCCGCACTTGGAAAGGACGATTTTTACAGAATTCTTCACTTTATACTATGTTGGAGTAATGGCTTGGGCTTGGATTAATTTTACCAGGGCATTCAGGCATACAATAACCCGTTCAGGTAGACGGAGAATGATATACCTTATTGGTGGAGCGACAGCCCCTGCTATTGGTTCCTTTCCGTTCCTGCTCTATGGCTCAACAATAGCTGAAGAACACGCATACTTGTTCTGGGGAATTGCCCTCCTAAATAGTTTGATTGTTGGCGGATTGATCATTGTAATGGCATATGCTGTTGCATTCTTTGGAGTTTCCTGGCCGGATAGAGTTATTAAGAGTAGATTATTTAAATGGATTATGAGGGGACCGGTAACCGCTTCGGTGACTTTGGGTGTCATGACCATTGTCAGAAGAGTGGGCGAACTTTTCGGTATTCCATACTCAAGCGCTGTGCCTACATCAATGGTTATTGTCGTATTGCTCATGGAGCATACAATTACATTGATTGCCCCCTTATGGGAGAGATGGATTTTTTTCGGAAATGATCGAACTGATCTAATGCTTTTGCAGAAACTGGAAGATCGTTTGATCACAAAAGGAGATCTAAGGCAATTTCTTGAAGCGATCATTGCTGCTATTCGTGATCATTTGCAATCTGGATCAGTTTTTATCGCAGCTTTTAACCAAGGGAGAATATCAATGTTGATCTCGAATGGTTCACCTCAACTTATAAGCGAAGATAATTTGGATGAAGCGCTTGAAGTGATCACTTCAGGTAATAAGATCAATGGTGATTATTATTTATGGAATGATTTTTGGATATTTCCTCTTTATCAAGATATGGAAGATGAGCAAGGAGGAAAACCCATGATCGGTCTTGTGGGAACCTCTAAAAAAAGTAATCCTTCTATACAACCTGAACAGAGACAATCATTGGACTTACTTTTACAAAGAGCTTCCCAAGCCTTACAGGATAATGTTTTACAAGAAAATGTTTTCAATTCTTTACAAGATCTTCAACCTCAGATTGACCAGTTTCAAAAATGGAGGGCAGTGGGTAGGTTTGATAGTAAGTCCAGTCTGCTATTGGATGAACTGCCACCAGAACCAGATTTTGCAAATTGGGTTAAGGACGCCCTATCACATTACTGGGGTGGACCGAAATTGTCACACAGTCCTTTATTACAACTACAGATTGTTAGGAATGCAATTGGTGATAATGAAAATCCTGTCAATGCTCTCCGGTCAATCATTAAACAAGCGATGGTTTCAATTAAACCGGAAGGTGAACGTCGTTTTACTGCTGAATGGATTCTTTATAATATTCTGGAGTTAAAATTCATTGAAGGCTGGAAGGTAAGAGATGTTGCTACAAGATTGGCAGTGTCCGAAGCTGATTTCTACCGGAAACAGCGTGTTGCTATTGAGGAAATTGCTCGCGTTATCCGGGAAATGGAAAGCCAATCCAATTAATGAATGGAAAATTTATTGAATTGAATAATATAAATTCTTTTACGGAATATATGTAGGGATTTATGACTCCTAAGAAGGAAACTGGAAATAAAAAACAAACAACGCAACCGGTGAAAATTCAACCAGGTTTTGAAGAATTAATCAGTAAATTTACTGCATTCAAATCCCATTTTGGAAGATTTTTATGGGATATTGTTGGTATCGGGTTGATCACAAGTGGATTGTTATTATTAGTTGGATTGTTTGGTTTTTCAAAAGATACCATTCTCGTAGTTGTTTCTGAATTCATTTCAACCTGGGTGGGTTGGGGCATGTATTTGTTGATCCCAATATTGGTTTATTCAGGTATTTCAGCAATAAAACAAGGACGGGATGGGTGGCAAATTAAATGGAATCGGTTTTTATGGTTGGAATTATTCAGTTTCCTTTCACTGGCTGTACTTTCAATAACTGGTAGTTATTTATCCATAATTTCTCAAAATGAATTACTTGGTGGTCGAATTGGATGGTCCTTGGTTTTAATTTCACAGAATCTTTTTGGACATTTGGTAGGGAACGTAGTAATTTCCTTATTGTGGTTATTGGCTCTCATTAATTCTTTTGAAGGTTGGACATTAATTGAAAAATTTTTAAGAGATCAAGCTGGGGGTTATACGGAATTATCAAAAGACGATAAGAGAACGATTGAACCAGAAATTGAATCATTAAATGTAATAGCTGAAATTAAGAAACCGACAGTATTAAAAGCAGATCGGAAAAAGAATCTCCCTGAAAATAAGCCAGCTCAACCGATCAAAGATCTAAACGATAGATATACCAGAAATGTCAAGCGCGGAGAAGACTTGCCTCCTTTGGAATTATTGATCAAAGAACAAAATTTTAGAGCTGACGAAAGGAACATTAATCAAACAGCAGGGTTATTAGATAAGACATTGGCAGATTTTGGAATTCCAGCGAAAGTTGTTGGTTACAGGGTTGGTCCCACAATCACACAATTCGCAGTGGAACCTGGTTTTTATGAAAAAGGGGATTCGGAATCGGGAGATCTGAATAGGCAGAAAGTGAGGATAGCACAAATAGCAGGTCTTTCACGCGATCTTGCACTCGCACTTTCAGCACTAAGGCTAAGAATTGAAGCTCCTGTTCCAGGAAAGTCCTACGTAGGCGTAGAAGTGCCAAACTTGAAAGCAGCAGTTGTCAGACTTAGACCGATTTTGGAATCAGAAAGTTTTAATAAAGTAGATTCAAAATTAGCAATTGCACTTGGAAGAGATGTATCTGGTTTACCCGTTGTAGCTGATTTGGGAAGGATGCCTCACTTATTAATCGCAGGAACTACTGGTTCAGGTAAATCGGTTTGTATCTCTTCAATTGCTGTTTGCCTGGCAATGAATAATTCCCCTGAAGATCTCAGATTGATCATGATCGATTCAAAAATGGTCGAGTTGATAAGATTTAATGGTTTGCCACATTTATTGGGTAAGGTGGAAACCAACGTCGAAAGAATTATGGGCGTTCTTCGTTGGATTGTAAAAGAAATGGAAGCTCGGTACAAATTGCTGGAAGAATTAAAAGTCAGAAATGTTGACAATTTCAATAAGAAGATGATAAAGCGGAAGGATGGAAAAACCCTACCGAGAATAGTTGTATTGATAGATGAATTAGCTGACTTGATGATGTCTTCACCGGATCAAACTGAACATAACCTTGTTCGCTTAGCTCAAATGGCGCGCGCCACCGGAATACACCTTGTTGTTGCAACTCAACGACCGAGCACCGAAGTGGTGACTGGTGTGATTAAGGCTAATTTTCCAGCTAGAATTTCTTTTGCTGTCTCATCTGGAATTGATTCGAGAGTCATACTGGACACAACTGGAGCTGAAACCTTACTGGGAAATGGAGATTTACTCTTTTTGAATCCGGAAATAGGAAATCCAGTCAGAGCACAAGGAGTTCTTATTACCGATAAGGAAATTGATGATGTAATAACATTTTGGCAGGATAATATTATCGACCAAGATAATCTACCACCTTGGGAAAAGATCATGTCTGATATGGACAATGATGACGACGATCAATTAATTGACCTGGCAATTGAACTAATAAGAAAAGAGAAAAGAGTAAGTGCATCTTTACTACAGAGAAGATTAAGGGTTGGTTATCCCC
>Ga0209641_10000606_pt1 | contig 33246 bp, 27 predicted proteins | sample RifCSP16_1_FD_184022 | JGI IMG/M metagenome (GOLD analysis project Ga0209641, IMG submission 184022) | Soil microbial communities from Rifle, Colorado - Rifle CSP2_sed 16_1 (SPAdes) (version 2) | ecosystem: Environmental > Terrestrial > Deep subsurface > Rock core/Sediment | place: Rifle... | reverse complement strand
TCATGGCGCGCCACGAACCCGAGCGAAGCGAGTGGTTTGTGGTGCCCCTGGAAGGAATCGAACCTTCACAACCGGTTCCGAAGACCGGGACTCTATCCATTAAGCTACAGGGGCTAATCAAATTCTAAATTCAAAATTCTAAATTTAAAATTTCATAAGCTTATATAACATATATAGTGACAAATGAGAAAATTAAACATCATGTATTGAGTCTTTTTCTTAATTTTAATTTCGGCTATGATCCCAACAAATAACGCGGATAGCATGATGCCGAAAATACTTGCACCTGTGCGAGATCGGGCAACATTTACTGCAGCTGCCAATGCAGGCGCAGATGCAGTGTATATGGGTATTGGTGAACTCAATATGCGCTTACACCATCGTGGCATTGATTTGAATCAATTACCAAGCATTGTGACGTCAGCACATGATAGAGGCATGGAAGTCTACGTGGTGCTCAATGTCATCGTGTATGACCATGAAGTATCGCGAATCGATGAGATTGTCCGGGAAATTAAAAGTGCAGGAGCAGATGCCATCATTTGTTGGGATTTTGCGGTGATTTCTGCCTGCAAAAAACATGCCATTCCGTTTCACGTTTCGACACAAGCAAGCATTTCAAATTCATCTGCTGCAAAGTTTTATGAGAATCTTGGAGCAAAATGTCTTGTCCTTGCCCGCGAATGTACACTGGAACAAATAAAAGAAATCAAGCACAACACATCATGTACTATCGAAGTATTCTGTCATGGTGCCATGTGCGTATCGGTTTCGGGACGTTGTTTCATGTCGCAATTTCTCAACTGCACATCAGCCAACAGGGGAGAGTGTGCACAGCCTTGTCGACGGGAATATCACATCACTGATAAGCACACAGGTGCAAAGTTGGATATAGGAGATGGTTATGTCATGAGTCCAAAAGACTTGTGCACATTGAATATTTTGGATCAGGTAGTGGCTACCGGAGTTGATGTTCTCAAAATAGAAGGACGAGCGCGATCACCGGAGTATATTGCAACAGTAACAAAAGTTTACAAACAAGCTCTCCTCGCTGTAGAACAGAAAGCTTTCACGGATGAATGTAAAAAAGATCTCATGAAAGAACTTGAAAAAGTCTATAATCGTGGATTCTCAACGGGATTTTTTCTCGGCAGACCAGCTGAAGATGGTTGGGCACATTCAGCTAACAGTGTAGCAACAGAGAAGAAAGAGTTTGCCGGTTTCGTTTCTAATTATTTCAAAAAAATACATGTAGCAGAGATCACACTCAAGGCAGGAAAGTTGGTCGATGGAAATAGCGTCTACATTCAAGGAAAAAAAACGGGTGTCGAGCGTATCGAAATCAATGGCATTAGATACCATCCCGATAGCACTATTACTTTTCCCTGTTCTCTACGGATAAAATCTGGAGATGAAGTATATAGGATAGTCCCTAACAAATCATGACAGCTTCTTTATCAACTTACAGAAAAGCGATAGATCGCATTGATGACAGACTTTTTACTCTTATAAAAAAGCGCATTATGTTCGTGTGCAAAATATGGCGATACAAAAAGAAGAAAGGATTACCAAAGTATGACAGAGTAAGAGAAAAACAAATGGTACGTGTAGCAGCAGAAAAAACAGGGCTCCCTACATCACAGGTTCAGAAATTATATCAGGTTCTTTTTGCATTACAGAACAGAATAAAAAAATAATTCATGTTTTGTTTTTGTTCAACTTTTTGATATAAGAAAGGCAGGAACATTTAATTTAAGTAAATGAAGCACTATAAATACTTAGGTATCATTCTGGCTTTATACATAACCTTTCAACTTGTCTCTGATGTGAGCGCTGGTAAAATAATCTCACTCTTTGGACTTCCAGTTTCAGTGACAGTTTTGTTTTTTCCAATTACATATATATTCGCGGACGTGCTAACAGAAGTATACGGTTATGCTCACGCACGTAGCGTGATCTGGGCAGTGTTTTTTAGTTCGATCATTGCTGGATTAATTTATCAATTGGCAGTTTATTTACCTCCTGCAATTGGCTTCGCTGCTAATGACGCTTATACCAGAGTACTAGGATCTATTCCTCGAATTTTACTCGGTGGTTGGATCGCAGTATGGACAGGTGGCATGCTTTACGATTACATACTTGCAAAAATGAAAATATGGACCAATGGCAAATATCTTTGGACTCGCACTATCGGCTCAACCATTGTCGGAGAGTTTGCCAATACGGTTTTATTTTACGTCATTGCTCTTTATGCTGTCCTGCCCAATGACCTATTGCTTGCTTCAATCATTTCCGGCTGGCTCATCAAAGTAGCAGTTGAAGTTATCCTAACTCCATGGACATATTGGGTAATAAACAAATTGAAACGTGTCGAACATGAAGATTTTTATGATAGTCATACCAACTTCAATCCTTTTATCATTGAAGCACCTAAGTTTTAAAATATGCCCAAAAGAGTTTTCATTGTTCACGGTTGGGGTGGTTACCCGGAAGAAGGGTGGTTCCCATGGTTGAAAAAGGAACTTGAAGCTAGGGGATTTGAGGTATTGGTTCCACAGCTTCCTGATTCTGATAATCCTAGAATCCATAATTGGGTACCTAAACTTTCTGAAATGGTAGGGGTGCCAGACCAGGAAACTTATTTTGTTGGTCATAGCATGGGATGCCAGACCATTGCACGTTATCTTGAATCTCTGCCCGAAGAAGTAAAAGTAGGCGGTGTCGTTTTTGTGGCTGGTTTCTTTAAAAGATTAACAAACATTGAGGACGATACAGAAGTGAAAGAGATTGCTAAACATTGGTTAGAAACTCCTCTTGATCTAGAAAAAGTAAAAAGTCATCTTTTTAAAAGCGTCGCTATCTTTTCTGATAATGATAAATATGTGCCTCTGGATAATAAGGATGATTTCCACAACAAATTGGGATCAGAAATAATTATTGAACATCACAAAGGTCATTTTAGTGGCGCCAGCGATGGAATCACCGAACTTCCTAGTGTTTTGGAGGCAGTTTTAAAAATTGCCCAATAGCTTCTTCAAATATTGTCCTGTATACGACTTCTTCACCTTGGCTATTTCCTCGGGCGTACCCTCAGCTAAGAGTTGTCCGCCGCCTTCGCCGCCGTCGGGACCGAGATCGATGACCCAGTCGACACATTTCACCACATCGAGATTGTGTTCGATAGTGATGACGGTGTTGCCACCTTCAACTAATTTGTTTAAGACATTCAGCAAACGTTCGACATCAGCAAAATGGAGACCGGTTGTCGGTTCATCTAGGACATACAGGGTGCGTCCTGTACTTCTGCGAGCTAGCTCAGTAGCTAATTTGATACGTTGGGCTTCACCGCCAGAGAGAGTATTGGCTTGTTGCCCAAGTTTAATATAACCAAGACCAACTTCCAGTAAGGTGTCTAATATTTCTTTGATCCTGGGAACAGGGGAGAAAAACTGTTGCGCTTCTTCAACCGTCATGTCGAGAACCTGGGCAATATTTTTGCCCTTATAATGAATCTCTAATGCCTCGCGATTGTAGCGCTGGCCCTTACATTCTTCACAAGGCACATAGATATCCGGCAAGAAATGCATTTCGATACGCACTATGCCGTCGCCATGACAGACTTCACAGCGACCTCCTTTGACATTGAAACTAAAACGACCTGATTTATAGCCACGGGTGCGAGATTCTTGGGTGGCAGCAAAGAGTTCACGGATATCAGTGAAAACACCGGTATATGTGGCAGGATTGGAGCGGGGAGTACGACCGATTGGTTTTTGATCAATACTAATAATTTTGTCGATATGTTCAAAACCCGTACTCTTGCCAAAAACACCGGTAGGTTTATTGCTTCTATTGATGTGATTTGTCATTGCCTTCACCAGAATTTCATTGATCAATGTTGATTTACCAGAGCCAGAAACACCCGTGATGGCAATAAATTTTCCGAGAGGAAATTCGACAGTGATGTCTTTGAGATTATGTTCTTTGGCACCGTGAATATGAATGCTCTTTTGATTGCCTTGCCGGCGCATCTTGGGACAAGAAATGGCTTTATTTCCAGACAAATATTGTCCGGTTATTGAGTGTGGGTGTTTCTTTATTTCATCTGGAGTGCCTTGGGCAATAATTTGGCCTCCGTGCTTACCAGCACCTGGTCCGATATCAACAATATGATCAGAAGCGAGCATCGTATCCGCATCATGTTCGACGACGATGACGGTATTCCCTAAATCTCGCAGATTTTTGAGTGTAGTGATGAGGCGATCATTATCTTTTTGATGGAGACCAATAGACGGTTCATCCAGGACATAGAGAACACCAAGTAACTGGGCACCGATTTGCGTAGCGAGACGAATACGTTGTGCTTCACCGCCGGAAAGAGTGCTCGCTGAACGACTCAGGGTGAGGTAGTTTAGACCAACATTATTCAAAAAGGACAAACGATCATTGATTTCTTTGGTAATGCGTGAGGCGATCATTTGTTGATAATGACTTAATCTAAGAGTTTTGAAAAAAACAGTCGCAGAAGCTACAGAAAATTCGGTGACATCAATAATTGATTTCTTATCTAGTGTAACTGCCAAGATCTCTTTTTTAAGTCTCTTACCATCACAAGTGGGACAAGTGAGAATCTGCATGTATTTCTCTATATCACGACGAACATAATCTGAGTCAGTTTCATTGTAGCGGCGCTCGAGATTTGGAATGACTCCTTCATAAGTCACTTTCATATTTCCTTCAAAGTGATAATCACGGACATCTTTCAGATGGTAAACCTCACTACCAGTACCAGCGAGAATAATCTTTTTAGCTTCATCGGACAATTCTCTATAAGGTGTATTCAAATTAAAGTCATGAAGCATCGCTACTTCAGTCAAAATGCGATTGTACCAACTAAGACGCGAAGCGGTCTTGGCCCAAGGAACAATAGCTCCTTCAGCCAATGTGAGACGTGGATTAGGAATAAGTAAATTCGGATCAACCTCTAGTTTCGTTCCCAATCCATGACAGTCACTACAAGCGCCATGAGGACTGTTGAAGGAAAAACTTCTGGGAGAAATTTCAGGTAAACTGATATTGCAGTACACGCAGGCAAAATGTTCACTAAAAATAGTCTCTTCCTCAGTATCCATATTGAAGATCGACATCATGCCCTCACCCAGTCCGAGAGCCAATTCAATGGAATCAGCTAAACGGGTCATATCTTCCTGTTCATATTTTTCTTTGCTGACCAGGCGATCCACCACCACATCGATTGAATGACTCTGATTTTTGTCCAAATGCAGCTCATCAGAAATATTATAAACTTTGCCATCGACGCGCATACGGACAAAGCCACCCTTGCGAATTTGATCAAAAATTTTCACATGTTCACCTTTACGATCTTTTACCAGGGGCGATAGCAGCATAAGTTTGGTACCGGGCTTGATACTCGCTACCTGGTCAGTAATTTGTTGCACCGTTTGTTTAGTAACGGGACGGGCACAATTGGGACAATGTGGTTGACCAACTTTGGCAAATAACAAACGTAAATAATCATAAATTTCCGTCACTGTACCTACCGTAGAGCGGGGATTGCGAGAGGCGCTTTTTTGATCGATAGAAATAGCAGGGGAAAGTCCTTCGATCTGATCGACATCAGGTTTCTCCATTAATTCCAAAAATTGACGTGCATAGGTAGAAAGACTTTCTACATAACGACGCTGCCCCTCAGCATAAATAGTATCGAAGGCTAAAGATGATTTACCTGAACCAGATAAGCCAGTGATTACAATAAGCTTATCTCGAGGTAATTCGAGATCAATATTTTTGAGATTGTGGACGCGTGCTCCACGAATCACGATTTTATCGGAAGGCACAGAAAAATAGCGTTACTAATAGTAATTCAGTAACTGACAGACTAACTGGTCACTTACTTACCGTCAAGCTAGTTCTAAATTCTAGGTTCTAAGTTCTAAGTCAGAAGCAACTTAGAATTTAGAACCCTTCGATTCCACTCAGGGCAGGCTTTGAACTTAGAACTTATGTGTCCATTCCATTCTTTTGTATTCTTTGCCAATCGTAAGAGAGACGATGGGTTTCTAGCGCGCGAACCAGAGAAGCAAATGCAGACCAGGGCGAAAGATAATTGTACAAGAAGCTATTCCCACGTTCGAAGACGGGATCATAGTCCACCAAGTCAGTCTGCTCAAAAAAAGCGACAGGAATAAGTCCATACTGTAACACGGATCTGACGAAATTAGTTGGACATGATGGTGGCAAAAGTATGATATCAGCACCACCTAAAACTTCATGAAGAAGCTTGTCTGTAGGCTCACGATGTATGAATAGAGACAGTAAAACATCTTCACATTCGCTCTTTTTGCCTACGACAACGACATGGATGTCTAAAAAACGCATCGCCTCCAACATTCGCTCGAGGAATTCACGATCTTGATCATTAACAAAGAGGGAAAGCAAAATCAAAACAATTGGTTTGTTCGTCTTCTTTGTATCGATGTGCAATGTTTCAGCTAAATGTTTTTTGTTCTCCTTCCTTTTTGTCAGCGTCCTTTTACCGAACTGTACCGACAAAAATGCATCTTCTTCCGGAGAGAAAAGATTGTTTTTATTCAGCAAACGTCCTATTGGATCTTTGGCAGATGGACTGGCTTTGCGGAGTAGTCTCAGCGGTAAGGGTTGACGAGACATAGGATGAGCAAGAAAAAATACTAAATCTCATAATTATAACAAATGCAGGTACTTGAAACCATCCACAAGAGGCGACATAAGCCTATTTTGGTAAAAGAACATTTGACAGGAACCAAAACAGATGATAAATTACCGTCTTTTAAGTCTTAACTTCACTTAAACATATATGTCTCTTCGTACACCTACATCCCCCAAAAATGTGTCTGTGTTCACAAAACTCGGTAAGGCTGCTCGTAGCAGGATAGCCCAATTGGGCCTTGCTGCTGGTTTAAGCGTTATCGCATATTCTGCTAATGCAGAAGCTCAAGAACGTCCACCGTTTTGTGTAGCTCCCGATGGTGGTGCTCCAGTACCATGTCCAGGAGGGACTGAATTAGTTCCCGGGCCACGTGTAAGAACTCGCTCAGCTCCACGTCCTCGACCGGACAGTTGTGGTGATTCCGGCGCACATAGCCCAGTTGCCAATGTTGATGCATACCTCCGTGATCCAGTGATCGCTGGTCGTATAGCTCGCGTTCATCCGGGACTCGATGTATCTCATGGAGCTGTGTATACAATCACTGTTCCTGTTTCTGTTTCTCGTCTTACATGGGATGCAGCTCGCGCTGAACCACGTACCGATAGCCGCACTTTGGCCGCTAACACTCGCGTGTATGGCGTACGCGTCAATGATGCAGGTGCTTATGACGCAAATGGTCGTCAAATCCGATTGGTATTTGATACCAATTGTGGTGATGTGATTAATGGTACGGTTTCTGTAGACAATGCTTCGGTACCTGTTGCCGCTGCCTCAGAACCAAGTCGTGACGCGGGTGAAACAGACACTTCTCCTGATGAACCTCGACGTGAAGAACCAAGTCGCGTACGTGATGATGTAGAAGTACGAAGAACTTCTGGAGATGATCCAAGTGAAGGTAGAGCTGCAGATGCTTATGCTCCTGCACCAGAACCAGAGTCACGTATTTTCGGTGGTTTTTCATTAGGTGTAGGTGGTGCTTATGGTTTAATGGGTACACAAAGGACTGAGAGTTCTTCAAGCCCAGATCTGTATTCTATTTCTGGTAGCTGTCGTCCTGAAAATCCAGGTAACCCAACCACGAGAGAAATTTGTACTACAACGGCTACAGGTGCTAGTAGAGAATTTACGATAACTGGAGGAGACGGAGTTGAAGTATCACCCGCTACTGGTGGAAATACAGCGAATAGGACTTTGGTTGTAAATGCTCCTAATCAATGGAGAACAGTTATGATCAATGGTGAAAGACAAGATATTATGGTTGACAGCACTGGTCGCCTCATTACAAGAGAAGGCACTGGCAGCTCAGTCTCTAGAACTACATACGGTCCTGCCGCTACTATTTATGCACCTATTTTAATAGGTACTTTGGGTATTCAATGGATAAATGGGGTTCGTGTAGCATCTCATACTGGCTTAGGACTTGGCTTTACTGAGGGAAACCCATTTTTGTCGCATCTTAGTGAAAGACTTTCTCTTAGTTATAGCCCAATAAATGAAATTTGGGACCTAGGGATCAGGACCGGTCTTCAGATCGATAATGTGAGTGCATCTACCACACCTATCGTTAGTGTTCCTGTCGAAGCTTCCTTAAGTATATTCTCAACTCCAATAAGTCGCGACACTGCCAGATTAATAGTAACTATGTGGGGTGGAATTTTTGTTCCTGTGAGTGGATCACGCGGTAACGGTGCTTGGGATATTGTTCCTCAGGGTGGAGTATCAATCGGTTTTCAAAGATAATATAATCCTTTAAAAAAATTGTTTTAATTTATAATTCACCATCAAAACTCTATGTTTTCTACCACACCAAACCAAATAGTCCGCAAACTTGCGATATTTGGTTTATCGATTGCCACCTTGGTGCAATCATTGATCCCTGGCAGTTTACTGTCATCGTTTATTCCTCAAGTAGAGGCAGCCTATTACAACACAGGCTTTGTTAATCTACTTACAGGTACCAAGCTAGCTCCTTCTGAAGCTACTACCATTGATAGCCAATTCCCCTTGAGGGTAACTGGTGGCAATGGCAGAGTATACCCACCCGAAATTACTGGTTTCAATGGTTCTGATATGACCTTGGGTGTCAGCAGAATGACACCAAGAATTTCAGTTGGCCTTAACCTTCCTGCGGGTACTTATAGCGGAAATATTACCGCTCGTTATGGTAGAAATGGTGGAACAGAGAGCAATGAGAGCATTCGTATCCGGGCAGGCGACGCTACAGTAGATATTCGCGATCAAGGAGATAGCTTCTTCTTTGAGATGTACGATTTCACTGGGCTTACTGTCGCATCTGGTGTATCTGATATTCAAATCGAGGGACTTGATGATGGTGAAGTAGAATTTGGTGCTCTTCGTATTTATGGTGATACGAATGGTGGGACCACTGGCACAACTTTGAGTGCTTGTTCTGTTGCAGTAAGTCCTTCAAGTGTACAAACAGGGGAGAATGTTTCTCTCACTGTAGGTACGACTGGAGGTACTGCACCTTTTACGTATGCGTATGACTTTAGTAATGATGGTACTTTTGAGACGACAAGCAGCTCTTCAACTGCTAGCACAAATTATTCTACTGCTGGTACATATACAATAAATGTTCGTGTCACTGACAGTGTCGGTGGCTTAGTCAATTGTCAAAATTCAGTTGTTGTTACAACTCCAGGAACTACACCAACTCCTACACCTACAGGCAATCGTGCTCCTGTGTGTATCGATGTTACAGCTTCAAATACGAATCCTGCACAAGGAGAACTCGTAACTTTTACAGTTTTGGCTTCTGACCCTGATGCTGATGATCCTCTCACGTATATTTTTGATTTTGGTGATGGCGTAACTGCCGGACCAATGGGTGCAAATAGCATTGATCATGCATACGCTGATGCGGGTGCTTATACGTTTGAGGCTCGTGTCTTGGACAGTGCAGGTCATGTCACTGTTTGTACGACAACACGAACAATCACTGTTCGCCTCGTACCAATCGTTGATCCTACTCCAACATGTCGTTTGATCGCGAGTGATACCAATCCTTTGGTTGATCAAAATCTGGACTTTATCATATTGGCATCAAGCCCAGTTGGTAGTCGTTTCACGAATTATATTTTCAATTTTGGAGATGGTGCCAATCGTACAGGTTTGGAAAATAGTCGAAGCCATTCTTATAGTGCAGCTGGTGCTTATACGGCAACAGGTGAAGTCTATGATGAAGCGGGCAGACGTGTAGACTGTGCTTCAGTGACGATCACTGTTCGTTCTTTACCTCCTCCTGCGGACTTAAGTCCAGTTTGTACAAATTTTTTACCTTCAACCTTCAATCCCGTTGTCGGTGAAGAAGTTGAATTTACTGTTCTAGCTACTGATCCAGAAACTCCAGAGACTCTTACATATTTCTTCACATTTGGTGACGGTCGAACTGATACTTCTCTTACTGGTACTTCAAGACATACATATACGACAACCGGTGCCTATACAGCATCTGCCTCTGTTCGTGATCATGCCGGTCGTACAGTGAATTGTCCTGATATTACAATTACTGTAGGAAGTGCTCCTCTGGACTTCAGTCATCGTCCAGTATGTCAATTTTTCAATGTCAGTCCTACTGATACACGACCATTAACAGATGTAACGTTCACGGCAATTGCTCGTGATGAAGATGCAGGAGATACTTTGACGTATCTTTTCTACTTTGGAGATGGAGTAAGTACCATGAGTCCTACCAATTCAGTCACGCATCAATATGCTGCGCCTGGAGTTTATGTAGCTCGTGTGCTTGTGACAGATAGTGCTGGTAATATCGATAGTTGTATCGAAACTCGTACTGTTACAGTAACCAATCCAGCCAACTTACCTCCTGTATGTACAACATTTACTGTTGATATTCCTGAGCCAGTTGTTGGGGTAGCAGTTACTTTTACAATAAATGCTACTGATCCAGAGGGTGATGCACTGACATATACAATAGATTTTGGTGATGGCGTCGGACCTATTAGTACTGGTGCTACCGCCACACATAGTTATGCTACTCCGGGACTCAAGACTGTACGTGCTACAGTTTCTGATCCTACTCATACAATAAATTGTTCAAATGTTACGGTGAATGTTCGCGCTACGAATCGCGCTCCGGTTTGTACTGGTGTAAATATTTCAAGTGCTGATGCATTGACTACCGATACTCTCACAATCACTGCAAATGCGAGTGATGCTGATGGTGATATCCTCAACTATAGTTTTGATTTTGGTGATGGTGAAATGATTGCTGGCACAAGTAATAATGTCACGCATCGTTTCCGTACTGCAGGTGCTTATACAGTCAACGTGACGGTGACCGACCCATCTGGCGTAACAGACAACTGTTCTGCCAGTGTGATCATTCGTGATCCGACCAATACACCTCCAGTCTGTGAAAGTTTCTCAGTTGATCGTCATACGATCACTGCCGGTGAAACTGTTCGCTTTGATATAGCTGCAAGTGATATCGATAGCGAGACTTTGACCTATATCTATGACTTTGGTGACGGTACGGTTGTTTCTTCAACTGATAGCCATCTTGATCATACCTATACAACTGCTGGTACATATACTGCGAATGGCAGCGTTCGTGACCTTGGTGGTAATGTTACTCCTTGTCGAGCACTCACCGTGATTGTCAATGCTGCCCCAGTGAATCGCGCTCCTGTTTGTACTCTTGTCGCAGTAAGCAATACCAACCCACAAGTTGGTGACGATGTTGAATTTTTTGTCTTAGCTACTGATCCTGAGGGAGACACTCTCACATATACATTTACATTTGGTGATGGAGATACAACAACAGGCACAACAAACCGTGTCATTCATCAATACCGTGCAGCTGGTGCATATACCGCTTCAATAAGTGTCAACGATTCTGCAGGTAATACTACTCGCTGTGCTGACCAAACCATTACCGTGACAGCTGTGCCACCAGTCGTGAATGCTGCTCCAGTATGTTGGATCGTTACAGCTTCTGATAGCACACCGAATGTCGGTGATGATGTGATTTTCTTTGTTCTTGCTACTGATGCAGAAGGTGATGCTCTGACATATGCTTATGATTTCGGTGATGGTGTTAGTTTTTCTTCACCACTCAACAGTGCTACACATCGTTATACTGTCGCTGGTGTCTTCAATGCCCAGGTACGTGTCAGTGATGCTATAAATACCACTGCATGTACACCAGTAACTGTAAGCGTTACTACTATTCCCCCTCCAGTAAATAATCCTCCTGTGTGTTTCAGCTTTACTGCTGACAGAACCAGTGCAACTACTGCTCAAGATATCAATTTTAACGTGGTAGCTACTGATCCAGAAGGAAGCTTGCTCGTCTATACATTTGATTTCGGAGATGGTTCAGTAACCACTTTCGGTAACTCTGTTGCCCATCGCTACGCATTACCCGGCGCATATCGCGCTCAAGTAAGCATACGAGATACAGCTGGCAATGTGACAGATTGTACTCCAATCGACATTACTGTTTCTGCTGCCCCAAGCACCAATGTTCCTCCCGTTTGTAATTTTGTGACTGTGCTACCAGGAACTACACTTGTTGCCGGATCTAGTGCTTCTGTTGTTGTTTCAGCAACTGATGCCAATGGCGACAGCTTAAGCTACACATTTGATTATGGTGACGGTACTACTGAAACTGTTACTTCTTTTATCCGCAGTCATACATACGTTGCTGCCGGTGCTTATACACTCGCTGTATCTATCAGTGACGGTATCGCTCCTGTCGTAAACTGTGCCAATATTGTGATGACTATCACTCCTGCTCCAGCGAATCGTGCCCCAATCTGTGATCGTGTGATCGTAGTACCTGCACTTCCTGCTGTAGGTGAAGATGTTGCTATCACTATGTTAGCTTCTGATCCAGACGGTGATGCTCTCACGTATGATTTCACTTTTGGTGATGGTTCATCTGCATTAGCAAGTTCCGCTAATAGCCAAGTGCATCGTTATGCTGCTACCGGTACGTATGCTGTAAATATTACTGTACGAGACAGTGCCGGAAATAGCACCAGCTGTGGTACAACCAATATAGTTGTTAGCCCAATAGCACCTGCGAATCGTGCTCCTGTTTGTATCGCTCTTGTTCCTAGTGATGTAACCACTACTGCTGGTACACCAATCGACGTTACCGTCATTGCTAGTGATCCAGATGGTGATGTACTCCGCTATACATACAATTTCGGTGATGGCTCTGCACTTATTTCTTCTTTTGTAAACCGCGAAACACATACATATGCACTTGATGGCACATACAATATTTCCGTTGATGTGAGTGATGGTGTAAATCCACCAGTTACTTGTGATCCACCGGTCACTATCATTGTAACAACTGTGCCTTTACCAACCAACAATCCTCCCGTCTGTTTCTCATACAGCGCAGTTCCAATGACTGTTACTACTGGTACACCAATTACCTTCAGTGCTGTTGCTGCTGATCCAGATGGCGATACTTTGACGTATGAATTTGATCCAGGTGATGGTTCACTCTCTGTGTTCACCATGGCTAATACCCGCACTTATGCTTACAGCGTACCGGGATCATATGACTCATTCGTAAATATCTATGATAGCTTTGGTAACATTACTTTCTGTGGTCCTGTCACAGTAATTGTCACCGCTGCACCAGCTAGTAATGTTGCTCCTGTTTGTTTGATATTCGGAGCTTCTATGACTTCTGCACGCGTTGGTGAAAATATCACTTTCCAAACTGTAGCTACAGACGCTGATGGAGATTTACTCACATACAATTTTGACTTTGGTGATGCTGTGACCACAAGTGGTAGAGCAAATACTGTCAGTCATGCATACGCTAGTGCTGGTGCATATCTTGCATCTGCTTCTATCGATGATGGTGTAAACCCAGTAGTCAATTGTGGCAGTGTCACAATTACGGTGATGTCTTCTCCTCCTAATCGCGCTCCAAGTTGTACATTCCTCTTTGCAAGTGATACCACTCTCGCTCCTGGTGATACAACGACTATTTTCGCTTCAGCTTCTGATGCTGACGGGGACACTTTGACCTATACATTTGATTTCGGTGATGGTACTGCTCCTGCTAGTGGAAGTGCTGCTAGTAGAACACATGTGTATACAACTGCTGGTGCTTACAATGCTCAGGTAACTGTCAGTGATGGCGTTAATCCTGCTGTTGATTGTGGAACTATCGCAATCACTGTAACAAGTGTTGCACCTCCAGCGAACAATCCTCCTGTTTGTCTCAATGTGACTGTCGCTCCTGGCTCAGGTGATACCACAACTCCTATCAATGTTTCAGTATTAGCTACTGATGCAGAAGGTGATGTACTCAATTACACGTATGACTTCGGTGACGGTGCTACGAGCATTACTGCTGCAAACAGTGTTTTCCATACATATGCAGTAGCAGGTACATATACTGTACGTGTGACAGTTCGAGATAGCTTTGGTAACAGCACTCCTTGTGCTACTACTCCTTCTGTCGTCATTTCTGCTGCACCTCCACCTCCAGCAAATGTTGCACCTGTATGTGTTGCATTTATCGTAAATCCAGTAGATGTATTAGTCGGTGAAAATGTGAATTACACAGCTATCGCTACTGATGCTGATGGTGACCCAATCACGTATAGCTTCACATTCGGTGATGGCGTGGGTAGCACCGGTCCTGCCAATAGTGTCAATCATGCATATACACTTGCAGGTACCTATACTGCATCTGTTCAGATCAATGATCCCACAAATCCTGCAGTTAATTGTGGTACAAGAACCGTACGCGTGACCAGCTCAAGCATGCCAAATCGTGCTCCAAGCTGTTCATTCCTCTTTGCCGCACCAAATCCAGTCACTCTAGGTAGTGCAACCAATATTTTTGCTTTTGCTTCTGACCCAGACGGTGATGCTCTTACCTATACATTCAATTTTGGTGATGGCAGCCCAAGTGCTTCAGGTTCAGCAGCTTCTCGTCCATATACGTACGCGGCAGCTGGTGCGTACAATGCCTCAGTCAGTGTATCTGACGGAGTAAATCCAGCAGTGAGTTGTGGTACGGTAAGTATCACAGTGAGCTCAGTCGCACCTCCTGCAAATCGTGCTCCTATTTGTTCAAGTGTTACTGCAAATCCAGGTAGCGGTACAACAGCTACTGATATCACCGTAGACATTCTTGCTTCTGACCCAGATGGTGACACGATTGTCTATGAAGTGAACTTTGGTGATGGCTTCATTACGACTTCACCTGCAAATAGTTATGTTCATCGTTATGCTGCGGCAGGAACATATACCGTTTCAGTCACAGTCATCGACAGTGCAGGAAACAGAACTACATGTACTTCTCGCCCTTCTGTAACAATCGCTGCAGCACCTTCAAATCAAAATCCAATTTGTAATTCTTTCACTGCATTACCAAATAGCGGCACAACTACTACTATAATTAATCTCCAGGCTACTGGTTCTGATCCAGATGGAGATACTCTCACCTATACATTCAACTTCGGTGATGGAAGTCCTGTTGTCACTGGCGCTGCTAATAGTGTCAGCCATGTCTACAGCTCTGCTGGAACATACACAGCATCTGCTTCTATCAGTGATGGTCGCGGCGGTTCAGTCATCTGTGCAAATACTACGGTGACTATCAGTGCAGTACCTCCACCGGTCAACAATGCTCCTACATGCGCTTTGGTTTTTGCTTCTCCAAGCACCACTACTGTAGGTACACCGGTAAATCTCTTTGCTTTCGGCAATGATCCGGAAGGGGATACAATCACCTATGTCTTCAACTTTGGTGATGGTAGCCCAACTGTTTCTGGCACAAGCCAAACTCAAACTCATGCTTACGGAAGTGCAGGCACATACACAGTAAGTGTCACAGTCAATGATCCTGCACATGCGCCTACGCCATGTACGAGTACGGCTACAGTAACAGTAAATACTGTTCCACCTCCACCAAGCAATCGTGATCCTGTTTGTACTTCAGTCACTGCATTACCAAGTCTTACAACGGTTGGTACACCGGTAACTGTTCAAGTAATTGCTTCAGATCCAGACGGTGATGCCCTCATCTACAGTATTGATTTCGGGGATGGAACATCACAAACATCAGCCGCAAATACTGTATCTCATACCTATACTGCAGCAGGAAGTTATACTGTTCGAACAACTGTGATCGATAGTCGTGGTGGTTCTACAATATGTGGATCTACTCCTACCGTAACTGTTTCTGCTCCAAGCAACCGTGATCCCATCTGTACCAGTGAAAATGTCAACCCAAATCCAGTTCTTGCTGGAAATCCTGTCACATTCACCGTAACCGGTGCTGATGCCGATGGCGATGCTCTTACCTATACCTTTTTCTTCGGAGATGGAACGAGCACGAGCAATGGAACAGGCAATGCTGTTCATACCTACGTCACTTCCGGTGTCTATGTCAGTCAGGTACAAATCACTGATGGGCGTGGTGGCATAGCGAACTGTGCCAATGTGCCAGTATTAGTACAGGCACCAAGTGGTAGCGGGACTAGTGATGTGTGTAACACTCTCGTAGTTTCTCCAAACCCTGCAACTGCGGGAGCGACAGTAAACTTTACTGCTATTCCTACAGATCCATCTGCTGGTCCATTCTTTGTTTTCTTTAACTTTGGGGATAGCACTGGGTATTCTAGTTCGGCAATTGGCACTACCCATGCTTATGCGTCAGCAGGAAGCTATATTGCACGAGCGGTAATGGAAGATGGTGTTGGTAACAGCGAAGCTTGTCCCAGCCAAGTAGTAACTGTGCTCTAATTCTTTAATTCACAAAAAGATCCGGGAGATTTTCTCTTCCGGGTCTTTTTTGTATAAAGAGCAAAGAGTGATCATTGAGGAGTAAGCATATTCCTGCTTTAATGATCAATGACTACTCTTTAATGATTAAATATAATGCACGAACTCAAGGTTCAATTAGATAGCATCAACACTAAACTCTCTCATTTGAGAGACTATCTTTGATGTCGCTAAACTAGAAAAAGAAAAATCAACTCTTATTGAAAAAACCGAGAACAAAGATTTTTGGCAAAATCCTGAAGGCGCTCGCGATACCAATCAGCAAATTCACCGCATTGAGAAATTGCTTGAAGGTTTACTCGCATTAGAAAGAGAGAGCAAAGAATTGACTGAACTGATAGCAATAACTTCACCCGAGACAGATCCTGAATTGGCGGCAGAGTTGCATAAAAAAATACCAGATTTAGGCGTACGAGTAGAACACTTTGAAACTACAACACTGCTGAACGGAAAATATGATTCGTCCGATGCACTTCTCACTATCCATGCCGGTACCGGTGGCGTCGATGCCCAAGATTGGGCTGAAATGCTCTTTCGTATGTATTCACGTTTCTCAGAGCATATGGAGTTTACGGCCAAGTTAATCAACCTCTCACCCGGTGAAGAAGCGGGAATCAAGACTGCAACGATAGAGATAAAGGGACTTTACGCTTATGGACTTCTCAAGAGCGAAACCGGTGTACACCGACTCGTTCGTATTTCTCCCTTCAATGCTAAACATTCTCGTGAAACCTCATTTGCACTTTTGGAAGTTATTCCAATAATGCCAGAAACAGAGCATATAGACATTGATCCTGAAGAATTAAGAATCGAAGTTTTCCGTGCAGGTGGCCACGGCGGTCAGGGAGTAAATACCACTGATTCTGCTGTACGTATTACACATTTACCCACTGGAATAGTCGTGCAATGCCAAAATGAGCGCTCACAATTACAAAACAAAAACACTGCTATGAAAACGCTCAAAAATCGTTTACTCGCTATGCAAATCGCCGAGAAAAAACAAGAATTGAAAGAACTCAAAGGCTCACATCAAAACACATGGGGTCATCAGATTCGGTCGTATGTCTTACATCCCTATACGATGGTAAAAGATCATAGAACTGACGTAGAAATGACCGATGTGAAGAAAGTACTCGATGGCGGACTTATGCCATTTATTGAAGGATACTTACGACACAAATAATTAACAATTAACAATTGAAAATTAACAATTATAAACTCAATATACAAAAAGCTTTTTCTAACCATTTTCATCCTGGAGATACATTCATTGTCGGTGTTTCAGGGGGAGTCGATTCGATGACATTGATGTATGTGCTGAATAAATTAAAAACTTATCACTTTATTATTGTCACTATCGACCATGGCATGAGAAAAAGCAGCAGCGATGATGCAGAGTTTGTACAAAAAGAGGCGAAAAAACTTGGTTTCAGATGTTTCGTGAAAAAAGTAAAAGTTCCATCGATTGCTAAGCAACAAAGGAAGGGGATGGAGGAAGCTGCGCGTGATCTCCGTTATGAAATTTTTAAAAAGTATCAAAAGAAACTTGATGCAAAAGCCATTATTACGGCCCATCATCAAGATGATCAAATTGAGACAATCTTATTTCATCTCCTTCGAGGCAGTGATCTGCATGGCCTAATTGGCATGAAGGTTTTGAATGAACATCAAGTGTTCCGACCATTACTTTCTATCGAGAAAAAAGAAATTATTGTCTTCGCAAAAAAGCATAAGATACCCTGGCGTGAGGACCATACCAACCAAGAAATTGATCTTACGCGCAATCTGATTCGTCATAACATTGCTACAGAATACCCACATGCATTGCTTTTGCAGATGAGTATACAGGCACAAAAAACTATTGGAATTATGGATGAATGGGTACATCAGTGGATCAAAAAGTTCTGCACAATAGAGAAAAAGAAGCTCACATTTCATAAAAAAATATTCAAAACACTGCCTTTATACTTACAATTTTACCTTCTCCATCATTTCACGAAGCATTATCTGCATATTCACCATCTCAGTTTTAGTTGGCTCAGTGGTATTTATCAATGGATAGTGAACGTCAAAAGCACCGGTAACTATACTTACCAGCATAGAATTATTTATGCGTACAAAAAAGGAATGATAATTCTTTTTCACAGAAAATGAGTTTTATTTAACTTAGAATTTAGAATCTAGAATTTAGAATTCCATCAGGGGCTTGCACCTGATGGGTTGTTTCCAGTAGTATTTGCAACGTATATTTTCTTAATAAACACGCATGGACAGACAGAAAAAGACTACACGTCGTAGTTACTTAACGATCATTATTTTTGCGCTGCTACTTTCTTTTGTTGCGATCTTCTTTGGCAATGAATTTATCGGTCAAACGACCAAAGAAGTAAGTATCAATGAGATTTACAATCTCAGCCCTGACAATATCGACAATATTCGCATCGAAGGTAATAGCGTGCTTGCAAAACTCAAAGACAATTCTTTATTGCAGGCTACAAAAGAGTCCGAGGATATTGTACGTAACCACTTTCCACCTGATGTACAGATCTTTGTCCAAGACGGCAGTCGCAGCGAATTTATTCTGAGTTTACTGGGTAATTTATTACCGATTGCAGCATTAGTATTCTTCATCTTCCTGATTTTCCGCCAGGCGCAAAACACCAACACTTCAGCTCTTTCTTTCGGCAAATCACGAGCACGACTTTATAACAAAGAAAACAACCGAATCACCTTTGCCGATGTTGCCGGCTGCAAAGAGGCCAAAGAAGAATTGATGGAAGTAGTAGATTTTCTCAAGAATCCTAAAAAGTTTCTCAAGATTGGGGCCAAAATTCCTCACGGGGTCATTCTCTTTGGTTCACCGTAGCAGTGGAGGCAAATGTTCCATTTTTTAATATTTCCGGTAGTGAATTCGTGGAAATGTTTGTGGGTGTCGGAGCCAGTCGTGTACGTGACTTATTTAATAAGGCCAAGAAGAATGCTCCGGCAATTGTTTTTATGGATGAAATCGATGCTGTTGGTCGTCAGCGTGGAGCAGGTCTGGGTGGAGGTAATGATGAACGTGAACAGACCCTTAACCAAATACTTGTAGAAATGGATGGTTTTGACACGAATGCGAATGTCATTGTGATAGCTGCCACCAATCGTCCCGATGTCCTTGATCCAGCATTGTTGCGTCCAGGTCGTTTTGACCGTCGCATTGTCATAGATAATCCAACCATGATTGATCGTCATGAAATCCTCAAAGTTCACACACGTAATAAACCCTTGGAGGATCATGTCAATCTCGAGAAAATTGCCAAGCAAACACCGGGTTTTAGTGGTGCTGATCTGGCTAATTTAGTGAATGAAGGTGCGATTTCAGCTGCTCGAGAAAATCGGGAAATGATTAGTCAAAAAGATTTAGAAATGTCCATCGAAAAAGTGATGCTTGGTCCAGAGCGCAAATCAAAAGTTTTGACCGACGAGGAAAGAAAGCTCACAGCCTATCATGAAGTCGGCCATGCCCTGGTGGCGAAAATGCTCATGCATACTGATCCTGTGCATAAGATATCGATCATTTCTCGCGGCCATGCTCTAGGTGTCACTTGGTTTCTGCCTGACCGAGATAAAGCTCTGGAATCAAAAGCTCATTTTGAAGATGAAATTGCAGCATCTCTAGGCGGCAGAGCAGCTGAAGAATTGATGTTTGGTAAGGACTACATCACTACGGGAGCTTCCAATGATATTGAAGCTGCGACAAATCTTGCTCGTAAAATGGTTACTCGTTTTGGTATGAGTGATAGCGTCGGTACAGTTGCTTATGGCAATCCTCACGCCGCTATTTTCCTCGGACGAGAGTTGGGCGAACAAAGAAACTATTCAGAACAAGTTGCTTACCAGATTGATCTTGAGATCAAACGAATTATCGAAGATGCTTATAAAAAGGCACAAAAGATCCTCAAACAATATAAGGATTTACTCTCTCAAATCGCCGAGGAGTTGATCAAGAAAGAGACATTGGACAATCAAGCTTTTGATGCCTTTTTCGAAGGTGTTAACGTACCTTCCAAGAAATCCCTGCCTCAACTCATCGCTTAATCTGCCGTATGAACTTTTATCCCCATCTGGTTCAGGCATACCAGGTTAGTAAGAAATTCCATGTATTTTTGATCTCTAATAGCCCTTGGATATTTTTATTGCTTATTACTATTTTAGTTTGGGGAATATGGTCAGAAAGTTTTTTTAGTCTGCTCAAGAGTACTCTCAGCAATACCGAAATTTCCCCAGAAGCGGTTGAGACACTCTTTACTCAAAGTAAACAGATCAGTAAATGGTTATTATTTTTCTTACCTTTATTTTTAATTATTTGGCGTATCAGCCAGCCTCTTACATTGAGACTTTTGAGTACTTCGGAAACTAATTTTCTCGATGGTTTTTGGCGCATTTTTTTGTTCGATATCGTCAAAGTGCTGATAATTTTTCTAGCAATAAAAACATCAATGGTGTTTTTGCAGGATAAAGATTTATTAGCCATTACTGCAACAACCATTACCACATTGATCGGACTTTCTTTCGTACATTATTTTCAGACAGTATATTTCGTTTCTCCTCACAAACATCTTTTTTCAGCTTTTATTAGAACCTGGATTCATCATTTTCCCGAGATACTTTTTCTCCACTTTATAGACATTTTTGTTCTGATCATTACCTTTTGTCTCAGTGGTATTGTTCTAGCTTCCTTCATTTATCTTCCCTTCTTCCTCTTCCTCTTCATCTCCATCTTAGTTATTTATCTTTTAGGTCGTCTCTTTATCATATGGAAGGGACTATGGGCATATGCTGCATTGAGTCTCATTACCGATCGCACATAATATGAATTATCCAGAGATCTTAAAACAGGCCTGGGCAATGACTACCGAGCATCGTTATTTGAGAATCTTGGGAACCATTGCTTCACTTTTTGCAACATTGCTTGGGATTTGGCGCATACGCTATGTTTTACAGGAACCAGTTCTCACAGGTGGTGAAGTATGGAGTTGGTTACAAGAAAATACGAATAACCCTCTCGGCTGGGCAATTACCATAGTCATTGTGCTGGGAGCTATTTATCTCGTAGCTTTTTTGCTTAGCGTATTGAGTGAAGGAGGACTGATCAGTGCTATCGCGAAAATATACGATCAAAAAGTAGAATTAGATCTCAGTAAAACTATTGCGCTGGGTCTTCAGAGTTTCTTGCCGCTTACTGAATTTCGAGTACTTACCAATATATTTCATATCGGTGCATTTATTCTATATGTCTTGTTTTTTCGTTTTTACATTAATTATTTTTTCCCAAACAATACGATTGTTCAGGACCTTAGTCCTTTACTTATTTTTTTGGCAATCGTCATAGCAGTAACGACTTTACTGCTTACCTATGCTGACTATCATTTGGTCATCTACAAATCCAGTGTTTTCGAGTCTATTCGTAAAAGCGTGACATTGGTCATTTTCCATTTTCGTGAGACTTTGCTGATGAGCGTGTTAATTCTCCTTGTAGCCATCAAAACCATTCTCAATGTGCTTTTGATTTTTGCAATTCCGGCATTAGCTGTATATGTGGTCACTTTTACTCAACTTTTCTTACCGGCTACCATAGCACTCGCTATCGGTATTACTTTTGCAGTCATGTTGTTTTATTGGGCGGTGGTTATTGTCGGCACGTTATTAGTATTTACCACAGCAGTATGGACGCTCACCTTTATGGAATTAGAAAAAAAACAAGAACACAAAATTCTAAAAAATGAACCGGATATCATACCATATGGCCCATCAGAACCCACTGAAACTTCTTAAACGTATCATTACATCTGCCAGCTTATTATTAGCAGCGTCATCACTGATAAGCAGGGGACTCGGTCTGATACGTGACCGCTTACTAACGCATTCCTTTGGTGCAACAAGAGCGGAGGGCGGTATCAGCGAGCTCGACGCCTATTATGCTGCATTTCAACTACCAGATCTGCTCTATCAGATTTTGATTCTGGGCACCATATCGGCTTGTTTTGTTCCTTTCTTTATCGATGCATATAAGAAAGATGAAAAAGCAGCCTGGAAATTGGCAAATAATACAATGACAAGCATATTGCTCCTGATGATTATCTTAGTCATCGGAAGCTTTATTTTTAGCAAGCAAATACTTGGTTTGTTCACAGTCGGGTTACCAACTGATGCTCAGAAGTTGGCGCTTACGCTGACTCACATCATGTTGCTGTCACCGCTTTTCTTTAGTTTCAGTGCCATCACCGGAGCTATTTCTCACAGCCTCAAGCGCTTTGTGGCCTTTGCAATTGCTCCCATCATATACAATCTCTCGATTATTGCCGGCATACTTTTCCTTACGCCATATTACGGTATTCACGGTGTCAGTATCGGCGTCGTCATCGGTGCTCTGCTTCATGCCTGTGTACAGTTTTATTCTGCTCTCAAGGGGGGATTTCGTCCGCAATTTTTCCTCGATTGGGAAAACAAAGACTTTCTACAAATGGTACGCAGTGCTTTACCACGAATACTGTCTTTAGCAGTATCTCGTATCAATATTGTTGTTGATACAGCCTTAGCTTCACTCCTTATGGCAGGCAGTATTACGATACTCAATCTTGCCCAAAATATGCAGAGTCTGCCAATGGGGGTCGTAGGCGTATCTATTGCAGTTGCCAGTTTTCCCATCTTCGCTGATTTAGCCAGTGAAAAAAATCAGCAAAAACTTCATGAATTATTGTGCAAAAAGACTCGAAAAATTATTTACGTGCTTCTGCCTCTGACCATCATCACCATTCTGCTTCGCACTGAAATTGTTCGTTTATTATTCGGCAGTGGAAGATTCAATTGGGTAGATACCATAACAACCGGAGATACTTTGGGTCTCTTTGCCATCAGCTTTATCGCCCAGAGTTTACTCCCGGTACTCACCAGAATATTTTATGCCTTCAAAAATACTGTTTCCCCACTCTATATCTCATTCATAAGTATTATTGTAAACGTCGTATTCAGTGTGATGTTTATATTTCTTATCAAGGGTGAAGTAGAATATTTGGGTCTTTCCTTCACTATCGCGAGCTTTGTACAGTTGTGCTTGATGTTGTATCACATGAATAAAAAGTATCAGCTTACCATTTTTGAGCCTCATGATACGGTATTTTATGTAAAAACACTGTTTGCCACCATTGTGATGGGCATTATTGCACAGGCGACAAAAGTCAGCTCAGGACTCCTTTTCGACCCACTTGATACATTTGTAAAAGTACTAGGCAAGGTAAGCTTAGTAGTAGCTATTAGTCTGGTTGTTTACTTACTTGTTCAAGCATTTCTCAAAAACAGTGCAAACAAAGTGTTACTTGCTGATTACAAACAAGTTCAGAGTTCAGAGCGCTGAGTTCTGAGTTAACTCTGCATTCTTCACTCATAACTCTGCACTTTTTTAGGCAGTTACATGTACAAATGTCTGCTTTCGCACGCTACCGTCAAAACGACGACGCTTCTTCTCTTGGAAACTGACCACCCCATCTTTGAGTGCAAAAATAGTGAAATCACTACCCACACCGACATTTTGACCGGGAAAGTATTTACTACCTTTTTGGCGAATGATGATGCCACCGGCACGAGTCACTTGGCCAGCAAACAGCTTCACACCGCGACGTTTCGAATTCGAATCACGTCCATTTTCCGTCGTACCACCAGCCTTTTTCGTTGCCATATATCAATGCTTTAATAACTAAGACGGGGGGATTATAGCATGTGATTGCAAGATATCAATACCATCTTATTGCCCGAGAAGCATATCAAAAAAACGTTGGTAATCATCATTGGGCTTCAGGGGTTGCCCTCTCAAGGCAGCTAATGTCCTTCTCCTTGCTTGTAAAATCTCTTTTAAAAAATGGTCATTACGATGACCAAACTTGGGCTTTACATACGCCCTTTTTAAAGCCGACAATGTCCTTTGGAACACCTGTTTTGCTTTCTTTATTGTTACCCCAGCACTGAGTGCAATTTCATGCCACTGTTTTTCTAGGATAATTTTATCCTCAAAAATTGCTATTTCCTTCGGGTTAAGTACCTCCATCATTGCTTCACGGATGCGTTTTGCATAAACGGTATCTAATAGCCTGGCTTCAACACTATTTGAGGTATCATCGGTGTATATTTCATCACTAAACACTTGGGCATTTTCCCTTATATATTTGCTATCATTTTGAATTGTACGCAGATTCATTGAATTAAATAATTTTTTAAAAAACACAATAGCATTATAGACAATATGTGCAATATGTCAACATGTTTAAGATTGTCAAAATATGGGCTAACTTTTGTGTATGCAAGAGATCTCCCGGCCGACAAACTGATCGGGGCGAGTGTAATCATCAGAGAAGGTTTTTTGCCAACCATTTTTGAGCAGAATGTCCCATGTTCTCTTCGCTAAGCGAGAAATTCCTTCATTGGTTATCACCAGGGGAGTAGCGATGACTATCTTCTTGACTTGTGAATCTTTGAGGCGATGAAAAAACTTTTGATAGAGTGGTTCTACTTTTTGCCAAAATGAACGGGTATCGGACATTGATTGCAATTTGCTGGTAAGCAGGGGACCGAGATAGCCCTCCGCAACAATGACCGTTGCCTCGCTACTTCGCTCATCCCAGAGTTGAGTAATGTCTTGTTGCCACAGATTATGAATCTTTTTTTGATGATCGTTATCTAAAATGGCTGAAATATTTTTTTTAGTCTCGGCAATTGCCACAGCATCAATGTCACTGCCAATTGACTGAATACCTGATAATGCAGCCTCAATAAGTACAGTGCCAGTACCACAAAAAGGATCCCATAGCATCATCTTATCCTTATTCTTATTCTCATCCTTCGCGAAGCGTGCTCCATTGATTATGATTTGAGCCAATTTTGGTGGTAACATGCCGCGTTGCATGGAACGTGAAGGTTTACCATAATCTCGTTCTTCATACGCCTTTACTGTTTGTTGTGCCAAAGCCTTACCCAACCAGAACTCATTATCGGATTTTTTTAACCACCAGAAAACGGTGCCACCTTCTTCCACTAAATAATGTTTATCTAAGCGATAACGAATCGGTAGTTTGGTTTCTTCATGAACCTGAATTTTTAATTTCTTCAACATCAGCTCACGCCCAGGGTCATTTACATCAGGGGCTATCAAAGTTATTTCGCGACCGGTTTCCCGGGCCAACCAGTCCTTCTTTTCGACTAAAGCTTCTTCCCAATCAGCGAATGTCTGCTTGTGAAAAAATACAATTTCTCTGGTGCCTCCCAGACGCTTTTGTAATAAAGCGATATCTACGCCCTTCATATCTTTCTCATCGACTATAACACCCAATGGATGCGGTAATAATGCAGTTTCGGGTAATACATTATGTAATTCCCAGAGCGACAGTTTCGGGTGCCTACCAAAATAAAAGAAGTACATAAAAAATGAAATGCAAGTTTTGAAAAAAATTCTTTTGAGCACTATATACTATATCTACCTCTATCCACTAGTTCCCATAAACTCTTTCCTCATACTATTTCTACCACTATCACTACCACCATGAAAATCTCCCTTCGCAATTACATTCTCTGGCTCAGTATCAGCCTTGTATTTAGTGTCGTAAGCTTTTTTGCTGGTTACTACAAAGCCCAAGAAAACTTTGTCTGCGACCCGTTTCGGATTATTAAGCAGGAACACTCTCAACAACCACCATCAATTGATGCCCTTCTAAAAGGAGGTAAGGAATAATCAGTAATGAGCGAGTGATCATTCCTCACTCTTCAATCATTCTTTAGTCCCTAAATTCCTTCTCAATATCTTCCTTCTTCACCTTATCCAATTCAGCAGCGGGAATCTTTTGCAATAATTTATCGATAACTTTTGCAAATGGCACCGTTTCTCTTTTGCCAGTTTTCATATCACGAATAAGAATTGTGTTTTCCTGAACCTCCATCCGTCCAAGGAGCAAACAATAAGGAATTTTAAATTTATATGCCATATCAACTTGTTCCTGCATGCTGCCTTTGCCCATACTTCCAATAGCCTTAATTCCTTGCTCACGCAATGCATAGAGAAGCGAAAGCCCTTTTTTCTTGGCCTCAGGACCAAGCTGAGCAATATATACGTGAATATTATCTTTGAAGGGCACCAATACTTTTTGGTCTTGCATAAACTCAATGACATCCTCGAGATTGATAAACAGTGATCGTCCTGATAAACCATCAAAGCCTTCCTCAGCAAGTAATCGACTATAATGTCCGGTGTAACCGATCTTTTTTTTGTCCAAGTATATTTCTCCGTAGAGAGGCTGAAAGACGGATATATCCTCCGGGAAAAGATTTTCCTGCCACTCAAAATCAACTCCTAAGGCTTCAAGGTATTCTTCAAGATGGAGATAAAACTTTTTCACATCACTGCTGAGATATTGATCGATCTTCGGCGCAAGTTTTGCCAGGATCTTACAGTCTTCTTCTTCACAGGATAACAATGCCAATGGTTTCGTATGTAGATTTTCTCGACATCGGTCACACAAAGATCGTTCCTTGCCACTGTAATATTGCTGTAGATCGGCGATAAACTGCGTACGTGACTCTATATCACCGATTTTTGAGAGGCGAATATGCAGCGCCACACCTATGCCTGCATCCTCACAAATTGTTTTCCACAATTTCAGTATTTGCGCATCTAGAGCAGGATCATCCTCACCTATAATCTCAATATCAAAGCCCAGAAATTGATGAAGATAATTTTGACTCACACCCTGCACGACTTTTGTTTCAGTATGGAAACAAAGATCAAGCGCATAAAGCTCTACAGGCTGAGGTTCTGTATGCATTTTATGTGTGATGTATGAGCGCATAACACCCAACAAGAAATTGTTCCTTAGAAGCAAATCGTTATTCTCGCCATTGGGATAGGTAATGAGTGCACGCTCTCCCCAATGAGCTTGCGGTAAATTTTGCAAGATAATTGGTTTCTCAAAAATTGGTGTCGTGATACGACGAATACCGGATTGGCGGCAACGATAACGAATTACCCGTTTAATAAAGGACGCGAAACTATGGTCATAGGGAAGCATGTCTCGCATGCCGCGAGGCGGACTAAAATACACCTTTTTTTTGGCCACAAAAATAACAAAATTAAAAATACAAATCTTTCTGCTTATATATGACAAAATTCATGGTATTATGCAAGTCGAAGTAACTTTTTAGGCGGGCCATCGTACCTGCTTATGGATGAGAATATTATGATTTCTATGCGAAAATTTTTTATAGCGGTAAGCGTCTTCGTTTCGGTAACTACTCCGGTTTTTGCCCAGACTGAAGCCCCCGAGGCAACTCCTACCGCCACGGAAGCACCAACAGCAGAAGTGATATTCAGCGATGTATCATCTGATCACTGGGCATATTCAGCCATACAAGCATTGGTCAAGAAAAAAGTAATGAATGGATACAGCGATGGAAGTTTTGGTCCTGACAAATTACTCACAAGAGCTGAAACTACAAAAATTCTCGTATTGGCCACACAAGACAGCAGTCCATCATTGGATGAAGCAGGAGTGTTGCCATTTACCGATATTGATCCTCTCGATCCTTTGCTTCCTTTTATCAGTTTTGCTTTTGATCACAACATTATCAAAGGTTACTTGGATGGGACATTCCGGCCGACGCGATCGATCAGTCGAGCTGAATTCATGAAAATTTTTATTTTGACCTCAGAAAATCTTTTGGAGAATTATAATATCGGTGAAGCTTTTCTCGATGTAGTTCCAAATCATGACCTGGCACCACATATTTATTCTTCACGAGCCTTGGGTTATATCAAAGGATCTAGTAATGGTCTTTTTCTTCCAGATATTCCAATAACTCGTGCCGAAGCTTCAAAAGTCATTTTTAATTATTTGGCCGACAAAGATATGGAATTCCCAGAGCCAAGTGACTTGGAGCAAGCTATGTTTGATGCCATCAATGAAAAAAGAACCTCGGATGGAAAACCTGTTTTGACGCTAGATAATACACTTTCTGGCGTTGCACATAAGCAAAGCCAAGATCTCTCTGATCAGTGGAGCTTTTTGGACAAGGATGAAAAGAAAGAATATGAAACAACACATGCCAATGTTCAGGAACAAGACAAGAGACGCCCTTGGACATCTCATCGTAATATTACCGGACAAACATTCGATGAATGGTTTGCATTAGCCAGCAAAAAATATGATTTTAACTATTCTGATGCTACACAAAATATAGCTCATGCATTTTATGATAATTCCACTCCTGAGGACCGCGTTCTTGATATCATCAACAAAATGTTTGAAAAGGACGAACAAGATAACTATCTGTATGCACATGCTTATAATATCTTAGGCACATATATTCCTTACACCAATGTGGGCATTGGGATAGTAGTCGGCGAGGATCCCGAAGAAATGTATGTTACCCAGATTTTCACCAAATAATTTCAGTTCAAAGCCAAATTGGACTAATAACTTAGAATTTAGAATTTGTTCTTGTTGACATACAAGACTCCCTACGGTATCAATAGGGAGCCTATTTTTAAAGTTGTAATATGGCTAAGAAAGCTAAGAAGTCAGGTCCAAAAAAGAAATCTGCTGTATCAGAGAAAAAGTCGAAAGTTGAAAAGACATCAGCTAAAAAGAGCCAATCAAGTACTCAGAAGCCAGTGAAAGAAACACGAAAGATGACGAAGGCAGCACAGTTGCCCGTTAAGCAAGAGGAAATACTCATCACCAAGGAGGGCTTGGAAGCCATCAAAGTAGAGTTGGATAACCTCAAAAACGTCCGTCGCAAAGAGGTCGCACAGCGTCTTAAGGAGGCAATTAGTTATGGTGATCTATCCGAAAATGCCGAGTACGAAGAGGCGCGCAATGAACAGGCCTTTGTTGAGGGAAGAATTCTTGTTTTGGATCAACAAATCAAACATGCCAAAATTATTTCCGGTACGAAGAAACATGTGAAGGTAATTCAAGTAGGTCATACAGTGGTCTTAAGAAATAAAGCAAACTCCCAAAAAGAACAGTATATTATTGTAGGATCAACTGAGGCAGATCCTCTCAAAGGCAAAATCTCAAATGAGTCTCCCGTCGGGAAAAGCATTCTTGGGAAGGGAATAGGAGAGAAAGTTACTTTGGCAGTTCCAGAGGGCCGGGCATCATACGAAATTCTCAAGATAGATTAGGGATTGTTCACCAAATTGAGTCCTTGATCTTTGGTATTAACAATCTGAATGTTAGCTAACAATGCAGATTTATTGAGAGTAATATTTTGCAGGCGCTTGTTTGCTTTATCAAGCACTGGATTTACTTGTGCAATAACTTCGCGAACAAGTTGTTGTTCTACTCCCAATTGCGCTTCACTTTGAAGCAGTCTCACATATTGTGCATAGGTACTAACTACTTGTGGATTCGTCGGATTTTCTATCAAAGAACGATTAAGATCTGGCAAAATCTGCTCATTTTCAGTTGTAAGTGTGATAATTTCTTGTGTTAAACTTTCATCACGCTTATTCATAGTCTCTAGCAGTCGATTCACGTTATCAAGACCGCTAATTAATTTATTTTCATATATTTTCAGAGCAGCATCACGATCTCTTGATGAGCTTAAATAGACGAGTACATCAAATTCTACTGTATTATCAAGAATAGTTAATGCCTGTAATAATGCGACTTTAGGATCACTAGCAGTGATTGTATTCAAAGTCTGTAATGAAAATTGAGGCTGCAAGACCGTATTATAATTTTGCTTACCCAAAATATTTCTTGCTTTTTCTGCTTGATTATTTGCAATGCTACGATTAATTGTACCGACATTTTGCACTTCATTTACATTCACTTCAGACTTCTGAAAGATGCGATTAAAAAACGCAATTCCACCCCATGCCAATAAGAAAACAATAACTGCTCCAACTGCGATCTTGAACCAAGGTGCACTAAATATCACCTCACTTGCGCGAGAATCCGGTAATTCCTCAGCCTCTAAGGGGGGCAATTCAGGAGCCTGCTGCTCAGGTGGCATGATGTTTTGCAATTGTTCGTCCATACGGTCTGACGTAAATTATGATGAAATAAGAAATGAATTATGTAATATAATTATAAATTTGTCAATACTGTTGCGTAACAAGAAATGGTCTTCTATAGTGCACTCGCAGTCTTAAGCCGAGGTAGCTCAGTGGTAGAGCGAAGGACTGAAAATCCTTGCGTCGCCAGTTCAATCCTGGCCCTCGGCACCATGAACCATTCGCTCCGCTCAGGTTCATGGCATGCCGTACATTTTTTTAGGAGTAGATGGCAAGCCAGAGAATTCGTACAAAAAACAACACCAATCTTATACACCACTTGGGCTCGTGGTGAAATGGCAGACACGCAAGACTTAAAATCTTGTTCCTTCGGGAGTGTGGGTTCAAGTCCCACCGAGCCCACCACTCAGGTCACTTCTCCTCTTTCCTTCAGACTTATTGTTGTCTGAAAGCGACTTTTGGGTTCTAACCCGTTCGGCTTCGGCATATAACCTAGGTAGGTTGAACCGAAAGTAGACTTGCGCGTGGGTATGCCACCTGGCACCTTCTCGTGTACGATTGATATCAATGCGTTCGATAAATAAGTTACACATAATCTTCTTTTGTTCAGGGGTAAGATTTTCCATTCGATATTTCACTTTCTCCGAAGCTTCCCTAAGCTTCTTAATTTCAATATCAGCAGAAGCTACCATCTGTAACTTTTGTTGCAAGCAAGATTTCCTGTTCTTGCACTCTGGTCAGTTCCGTATTCTTTTGCGTAACCTTTTCACGTAGCTTCGCTTCACTATACGTACCATTGTCATAGGCGTGCTCAACACGCGAGATTGCCATTTCAATATTGCACCTCTCTGCACGCAAATGGATTAATTGTTCTTGTATCTTCTCGCGCTGCTCCTTCTTTTCTTCCTTGGCGAAGTAAGCCTTGATAAACAATTCTGGCTGGCGCATCGCTTCCATAATTTTATTCCATACCCATTCTTCCAAAGCTTTTGCAGGAATTTCAAACACAGAGTAATGCTTATCATCTCTATCGAATTGCTTGCGACGATAACTGAAACCACCCTTATGCCGCTTCACACCAACAAATCCTCGTGATGGACTGATCGATATATCTCGCAATTTGCCACCAAGGATATAGGTATTTTCTGAATATCCAGCTTTTCTTTGGGTACGAGCAACCTGTGCCTGCTGAAAAGCCACCTCAGATATACACGCAGGAATCGAGACTATCGTCCATTTATCTTCGGGCAGGGGATTACCCAACTCATCCTTATTATTGGCCACGAATTCCCCACGATAAATACTGCTCGTAAGAATCTTCCACACAGTACGTTCCGTCCATTCCTGTTTTCTATTTTGCGAAGCAAAGACATGTTTCCCTTTCGGTACATGCAATGTATTCAACTTGTCGGCGATCTGCCCAAAACCAAGATTTTCATAGATATACCAATCATAGATTTGTTCCACCCATTTCTTTTCTGCTGGAACTATTGCCAGCTTTTTCCCTCTACCACTTTCATTGGGCACTGGCTTATAGGCATAAGGAATGTAAGTCCCAGTGAAATTGCCCATTTCTGCTGATGCTAATCTTCCCATCGTCGTACGCCCTTTTATCAATTCTCTTTCGAATTGGGCGATAGCGCCAAAGATTTGAAATATTAATTTACCTATTGGTCCTCTAAAATCGATGTTCTCTTGTACAGAAATGAAACTGACCTGATGTGCTTCCAACTCTTCAAAGATCGTGAGCAAATGCTTTAGACTGCGAGAAAGGCGGTCGATCTTCCAAACTAATATGGCATCAAATTTTCCTTTTCTAACCCCTTCCATCATCGCTTCAAACCCAGGACGATTGAGATCACTACCCGTATGAGTATCGCGAAAGATCCAGTCATGCTCAGTAGCTAGATAGAGGGCTTTATTATTCTCTACATAATCCAAGAGCCGCGCTTGCTGTGCCTCTATCCCATAACCGTCAACTTGCTGTTCAGAGGTTGATACGCGAATATAGAGCGCTACGCGACGAAGGGGAGTGTCTCTTTGAAACATGCTATGGGGTTAATGCAATCACATAGTAGCATGTAACAAAGAAAGTGTTAGCTCGTAGGAATAAAATCAATTAATCTTAATGGATTTTTAATAATTCCATGATAAAGTTCATATCGTTGCTCATTCCCACCCTGCCATAAGAAGCTCGCTAGGGCGAGCGTAGTATGGCCATACTGGACGCGTTGAGAACTTTTCATTGCCAGCTCTCCATACTGAGTGGCCATGGTGAGTAAATAATAAAAATATTACATTGACTCTCCCTCATCCCATCCATCTAGTATCCCCAGATAGCTAATAGTTTTGGTAATGATAATAACAGCCTCAGCGGTATCATCATCAGGATATACAGGCTCAATAGTAAATACAGAAAAAGCGGTCTCATGCAGAGTTTCCGCCGCTTTCGCTTTCAGTTTTTGGGCTCTGTCCTCCCTACCCGTATGGTCACGGCGACCAAAGGCATGGGGAGGCTTATGCCTCATAACCTACAAATCATGATTATGATTTAAAGCGAATTAAGCTCAATTTATCAGAAGATAGCGGTTTTGTGGGAAAATAACAGCAAAATTTATTGACTTGAATATACTCTATCGTACAGTACAGTACGATTCTGGTCATACAACCTGTTGATTTTTGC
>Ga0209641_10000602_pt1 | contig 33292 bp, 22 predicted proteins | sample RifCSP16_1_FD_184022 | JGI IMG/M metagenome (GOLD analysis project Ga0209641, IMG submission 184022) | Soil microbial communities from Rifle, Colorado - Rifle CSP2_sed 16_1 (SPAdes) (version 2) | ecosystem: Environmental > Terrestrial > Deep subsurface > Rock core/Sediment | place: Rifle... | reverse complement strand
GGCTGCCTTGGGATTCCCAATCGCCTTCGCGATCTGGCCGTAGGTCGCGACGTTGCCGAAAGGGATCGCCCGTGTAGCCCTGTAGACGCTCTTCTCGAATTCCGTGGAGTCGCTCAGGTCAAGCTCCAGGTCCTCGAAGCGGACGGGCTCTCCGGAGAAGTAGCGATCCAGTTCCCGCGCGATTCGGCCTGACCCGCTCCTTCTCGTCGGTCGAGCTCTCGTTAGACGGACGGCTTTCAGCCGACCGTTCTCCTTGAGGACCTCGACGCCTCCGAGGGGCGTGGCGAGTACTTGGCGTTCCATCGATCCGCCTCGGGATCTGGGAAAGCGAACATTCGTTATGCACCTTGCGCCGGCTTTCGACGGGATGTCAGAGCTTCACGCCGAGCTGCTCGGCGAGTGTCTGGAGTTCCTCCTGCTTTTTCCGGAGTTTCTCCTCCCGATCGAGCAGGTCCATCGCCTTCCGCTGGATGATCTTGACGCGGTTGTCGATCTCTTTCTTCCAGTCTTCCATCTTCACGGTGGGCATTGCGGCCTTCTCCGCCTCCGCGAGCTTCCCCTTGAGCCGCTCGACATCCGCCTGGGCGCGCTCCAGTTTGGAGAGCATCTCCCCGTGGTCCACTTCGAGCTCTCGTTCCTTCGACTCGAGGATCTCCGATCGTGCCCCAAGGGTCCTCTCCGTCTCCTGGAGAGCCTGCTCCCGCTCCCGGACTTTCTCCTCCCGGTCGAGGACGTCGACGGCCTTCTTCTGGAGGAACCTCATGTTCTTCGAGACCTCCTTATCCATCGCCTCGACCCGGGCTCTCTCCCGCTCGGCCTCGGACCGGAGGGAGAGCGTCTCCTCACGAGCCGTCCCTGCCGAGGCACGATCCTGCTGGGCTGTCGCGAGCTGCGCTTCGAGCTCACGGCGCATGCTTTCGAGAGCCTGCATGCCTTCCCGGAGGTCGGCCTCCTTCTGGGCCGCGGCGGCGTTACGTCTCGCGAGGTCCGCCTCGAGGGATCCGGCCGCCTTTTCCCTCGCACGGATTTCTTCGTCCTTGCGTCCGAGGTCCTCCATGAGGTTCTCAGCCCGCTGAAGCTCGGTCGTGAGGACCCGCTCGCGCTCGATCACCTCGTCCATCTTCGTCTCCGCTGAGGTGCCTCGGGCCCGCGCGTCGGCCATTCGGGCCTCAACGTTCGTAGCGGCCTGAGCGAGACGGGCCGCTTCGGCATCGATGCCCGCCTGGCGGGCCTTGAGGGTCTCCGTCGCCGCCGAAAGTTCCTTCTGGGCGGCGATCAGGCGCGCCTGGTTTCCTTGGAGATCCTTCCCGCGTGCCGCGAGCTCCGCCTCCTTCAGCGCGATCTTCCGGGACATCTCTTGGAACTGGGAGTTCTGGTTCTGGACCGTGCGCTCGAGTTGCTCGGCCTCGGCCCGACGCCTCTCCATGTCGGCTCGGAGGGCCACGATCTCATCCGCTTGGCGTTTCGCCGCGTGCTCTGCATCACCGGCCAAGAGGGCGCGCCGCTGGGCCTCCTGCAGGAGCCGTTCCGCTTTCTGCGTCTGTTCCGCGGCCGCGTCACGGGTCGCCTCGAGTTGCTTGAGTTCCTCGGCCCGTCGGCTCGCCCAGACGGAGCGTTCGGATTCGAACGACTGACGCATCTGCAGGACGTCCGCTTCGCGGTCCTTGAGCTCTTGGAACCGCTTCTCGGCCCGCGCCATCGCCGCGTTCGCCTCGGCGTCTCTCGCGGTCTGGGCCTTTGCGGCGTCTGCGAGGCGGGCCTTCTCCGCTGCGAGCTGGGCCACCGCCGCGGCGAGGGATCGCTCCCGCGCTTCCACGTCCGCCAGCTGTTTGGAGATCTGAGCCATCCGCGACTCGGCGGTGGCGCTCACCATCGCTTCCTGAGATTTCAGCGAAGACCGGAGGGTCTCCCACTCCTTCGCCTTCTCCGCCTCTTCCGAGGCGAATTTTCGGGCGGCGGCATCCATCTGCGCTGCGCGTGCGTCCAGCTCGGATTGGCGCTTCGCAAGTGCGGCCCCTTGGGCGGCGACCTCCCCCGCTTGCGCGTCGGTCTGCCGCTCCCGCGACTCGATCGCGCGGATCCGAGTCTCGAGATCTTGCTCTTCCGCGCGGAATTCGTCCTCCCGGGCAGCGACCGATCGCTCTCGGGAGACGAGCTCCTGCGCCTTCGCGCCGAGGCGATCCTGGAGGGACATGGACTCACGCTCCAACCGCTCGCGCTCCGCGTGAAGGTCCGCCTCCCTCGTCGCGAGGGACTGACGTCCGGATTCGATGTCGGCCTGGAACCGAGCGGATTCCTCCGCGAGTCGCTGGTGCTGCTGGGCCAGTTCGACTTGCTTGGCCTCGAGCTGCTCGGTCAGGACCTGGAGATCCGTCCGCTCCCGGGCCAGGCGGTCTTCCTCCTGGCGGAGGGTGTCTTGGAGTGACAAGAGACGCGCTTCTCGACCGGTGAGTTCTGCAAGTTTCTCGTCGTGGGCTTGGGCCTTGCGTCCGAGTTCTGCTTCCGCTTCCTGAACCTTCTGGGCCCGCGCGGTCCACTCGCGCTCGGCCTCGGCGCGCTTCGCAGAAGCCTCCTTGTCCGTCTGTCGGAGTTCGGCTTCTCGACGGGTGAGATCGTCCGTATGCTTCGCCGCCTCTTCGCGGAGGACCCGCTCGCGGGTCTCGAGTTCTAGGGCGCGCTGCTCGAGGTCCTTCCGCATCGTGTCGACCTCCGTTCGCAGGCGGGCCGCCCCGGCCACGGCGGTTTGGGTGTCCTTCTCCCGTCGGGCCAGCTCCTCTTCGGCCCTTGCGATCCATTCGACTTCGTTTCGGATCTTCTCCTCGCGGGCCGCGGCTTCCTCTTCCCGGTTTTGGAGGCGCTGCATCCGATCGGCCCACGAGTCCCGCAGGTCTGTGACCTCCTTCTCGAACGTCTCCTGCTGCTGACGCAGCAGGCTCTGTTCCGATTCGAGCGTCGCCTGCCACGTCCTATGCTCCTCCGCCTTCCGGGTTTCTTCGGCGCGAAGCTGCGCGGCCTTCGTCTCGAGGACTTTCGCGGTCTTGTCGAGTTCCGCCTTCCGGGCTGAGAGGTCCGCGCGGTCCTTCTCGAATCGGTCCTTCTCGATCTCCAGGGTTTCCTCGCGCGACGCGAGGTCCGCGAGATGCTGGGCGTTTTGTTCCGCCTGGGACCGGACCGCGCCCTCCTTCTCGACGATCGCCTGTTCCCTAGACTCGAGTTCGATTTCCTTGGACGCGATCCAGTGGGACCTCTCGATCCTCATCTCTTCGAACGCCTGCTTGTCCTGGGAGAGCTTCAACTGGGCTTCTCCCACCGAACGCGCTTGCGCATCGAGGTCCTCCTTCCGTGTCCGGAGGCTCTCCTCCGTGGCCTGTACATGTCTCTGGAAGGACTCTCGCTCCTGTCCGACCTCCGTGTGGAGTCCCTCGACCGCCGCACGGTCTGCCTCGACGGCCTGCGACCGTGCCTCGAGGGTCCGCAGGGCCTGATCGGTCTCCTCTCCTTTCACCCGGAGCCGGTCGGTCTCCTCGGACAGTCGTGCCTCCTTCTCCTCGAGATGCCTCGCACGTCTCTCGACCTCCGCTTGGATGTTCGCCTCCCGTTCGGCGAGGGCGGCCTCCCGATCCGAGAGCGCTTGCTCCTGAGGTGCGATGCGTGCTTCCATCTCCTCCACTTGCGCGCGGTTCGACGCGACGTCCGCCTCCGCCCTCTCCACGTCGGCGACACGCGACTCGACGGTCGCCCGGAACGCGAGGAGGTCCTTCTGTTCCTCTTCGAACGTTCGCCGGGCGGACGCAAGCCCGTCTTCTTCCTGGGCGACGGACGCCTCGCGCTCCGCGAGGACCGTTTCGCGTGCGGCTAGATCCGATGCCTTAGTGGTCGCTTCCTCGGACCGGACTCGCAAGTCGGCCTCCGCCTCCTCCAAGGCTCGGTCCCTCTTCTCGAAGGCCTCCTCTGTGGGAGCGATCGCCGCTTCTCGCTCGACTAGAGCTTCCGCCTTACGTACCACGTCCCCGGCCTGTTCCTGAATCTTCGCACTCCGTTTGTCCAAGGATGCGCGAAGGTCCTCGAGCTCGCGGGAAAGGTCGTCGACCGCGCGTCGATCCTCCGCGAACTGGCGCTCCCGGACTTCGAGGGACTCTTCCCGAGCGACGAGCGCCGCGGTGTCCGTCGAGATCTGCATCTGCGCGGCCTCCACCTGCTGCAGCATCGAATCGATCTCGGACGCCCGGGCCTCCATCGCGGTCTCGTTGTCCACGACCTGCCTTCCGCGGTTCTCGAGTTCCGTCTCGTAGGCGCGGGCCTCAGCGAGCCGCTTCTGGACCGAATCCTCGAATCTGTCCTGAATCTGAACGAGCATCTCCCGCGCGAACTCGACCTGTTCAAGGTTCACGGGACCGTAGGCCAAGAGGACGACCGCGAGGGCGTCCCCCCGAACGGTCTGGGCATGGTACTTGGCCACTTTGACGGGTTTCTCGACGGCGTCGAGGGCACCCGCCTTCACGGCCTCCCCATACGTGACTTGGCAGGAGGGGTCCAGGGTGAATTCCCTGATCATTTGACTGCGTTCGTCCACAAGGAAGGCCTTCGCGGGCCTCCAGCGTGCGCGTTGCGCGAACAAGGCAACCACCACGAATACGCCGATGGGCGGGATCGCAAGGACATACGGAGACGTCCACCAAGCCGGGATGATGGCGAACGCCACCCGCACGGTCTGGAGCGCGACCGCCGAACCATCGGAGACGGTGATCAGGATTTCCGCGTTCGTCCAGTCTGCCGGGAACGCAAGGGTAAGGATGTGGCCGTTCACGACGACATACGGGCTGTCTGTCGTCACGGTCAACGAGGACAGAGGTGTGTCGACGTCCGAGAGGTACGGATCGAGGTCCAGGACGTACGTGGAGCCTGCGTCGATCGAGAGCTCAGGGATCGGAGCGATGACGGGGCCGTCGTTCACCGACCGGACGAGGACCGTGAAGGCCGCTTCGGCGAAGCCGCCCGTCGGGTCCGTCGCGCGGAACCGCATCGTCTCGACTCCGTACCAGTCGGGATCGGCCCAGAAGTCCACCGTGCCGCCGGAATTGACCCGGGCGTGGACGCTTCGGTTCCCCAGGACCACAAAGGTGAGGGGATCCCCGTCGGGGTCGTCGAAGAATGTCGCCGCGGGCGCGCGGAAACCATCGATCTCGGTGCCGTCTTCGTCGAACGCCACGGCGGGCGGATTCGAGAGAAGCCGGGGCGGACTCGCTCCGGAGGCGACGATTGTGAGGAGGGTCCAGGTCGTGTCCGTCCCGTCGGAGACCCACAAGGTAACGACGTACGTGCCCGAGGTCGCGTAGAGGATGGAGAGGGCCGGATAGGTGCCTCCGGAGACGGAGACGTTCCCCGGATCCGCGACCGTGATTGCGAGGGCCGATGGCGCGGTGTCGGGGTCGCTGACATAGAAGCTCAGGTTCAAATCGTAGGCGGTCCCGGCACGAACTTGGAGGGTGGGGATGGAGGAGATGGAAGGGGGATTCGAGCCGATTGTCCGGCTCCCGACGCCCATCCTCTCGCCGGATCCGGCGAGGCCGACCTCATCGATCGAGGTCGCTCGGATGGTCACGCCGTTGATCGGACCGGTCGGCGTCCAGACGTATGATCCGTCCACGGTCGGATCGGGCCCGATTCCGTTCCATGTCCCGTCGAAGTACGTGAGCGTTACCAGGACAACGTCCGGTGACGTGGCATACGTCAAGGTGATCGTCCCGCTCGTTGCCTGCGCGTCCGTGGCCGGTCCCACCGTGATCGTGGGCGCCGTGTTATCGACCTCGATCGGCGCGATGGTCGTCGTGTTCGTCTCGCCACGGTTGCTCGTCACGTTCGCGCGAAGACTGCCTCCGGCGAAATCGAGGCCCGTCGCGTCCCACTCGAACGTCCCGTTCAACGTGGCGGTCGTCCCGATCGTCGTCGACGCGGCGCCGTCATTGTACTCGAACCGGATCGACGCGGCGTTCGCGCTCGCCGTGTACTCGATTGTGACGATCCCCGTCAGGTGTGCTCCGTTCCCTGGAGCCGAGATCGCGACCCACGGCGGGATGCCCGACACGACATGGATCTGGGCAATGCCGGTGAATCCGCCGGCGATCGCCTCGACCGTGCCATTCGCCGGCGGTGGGTTCGCCGTGAAGTTCACGCTCGACCCTGCGGACGTGTTCAGGGAGCCGACCCCACCTGTCACCGCCCAGGTGAAGGAGAGGCCGGCGATCGCATTGTCCCACGCGTCGAATCCGGAGGCCGTGAGAACTTGACTGTCCAAGGGAAGGATCGTCACGTCGCTGGGCGTCACCGCGACGCGGCTCAGAGGTCCCGGGCTCACGTCGATGGGGCTGCTGAGCCCTGAGGCCGCACCCATGCGGGCGCGAATTCGGATGACCTCGGCCTTCGTGTAGTTCTCCGCGGCGACGGTGGCCGCCCCGCCGGACGACACCAGGACACTCGTCACCCCGAGGGTCCCGCTGGCGGGCGTCGTGCCGTCCACAAGGAATGCGTCGAGGGTGACGGTCCCGGTCCACCAGGTCATCGTCGCGTTGCCTGGGTCCTTCGCGGCCACGCTCACGGAGAAGGCGGCGCCGGCCGAGGCCGTCGCCGGACCTGTGACGTAGAAGTGGTCCAAGATGTGCCGGTACGTGAGGCGCATCTCGTTCACGCTTGGCGTGGCGGTGGCGCTCGCCGTGGACAGGGTCGCGCGGAAGCGGATCGTCCCACTCGCGGTGCTCACGCCTACGAGGGACTGGGGAATGGTCGCCGGAGTCCAACTACCTCCGGAGTCCGTCGAGTACGCGTAGGCGATCGTCTGACCGTCGAGCGAATGGAGGACGTCGAACGACTCCCACGCGGACACGTCTCCAGGCGTGAAATCTGCGGTCTCAATCGTTCCCGACGGCGGGTACGTCGTCCAGGAGATGTTCACGTCTCCGACGTTCGGCGTATGATCCGGGTAGGCGACGGAGAACGACAGGCGATACTGCACGTGGTTCGTGCTGCCTGCCATCGGGGATCCCGACGGTATCCCATAGGGGGAGCTCCATCCGGACCACGAGCCATCGACCGTGCTCGTGTTCCCCGTCCGCGAGCTCACGGCGACGGTCGCGTCGGTACCGATGCTCAACCGGACATAATCCACATCGAAGGGGTGCGCGGTCCCGGACAGGCCGTCCGCTAGGAATACGCCCACACGGACTTGGAGAGGATACTCGAAGCTCGGGGTGTACGTGTCGCGCGTCGTCCACGCCACCCCGTCAGGGCTCGTGGACGACGTGAACGCGTTCCCCGACCGGACGATCCGGAACCAGGCAGGAACGGGATTCCCGCTGATGGCGTTCGCTCGAATCGCCGACACGGCGTCCGCGGTCGACTTCGCGACCCAGTTCACGCTCCCGTTGATGTTCACCTTCTGGATCGCGTACCAGTTCCGACTGTTCAGGAGGACCGTCAGGCCGTGTTTCTGGCCCGCGACCGTCGGGTTCCCGCTGATCTTGGTGATTGCGGTGAAGTTACCAACGACTTCGTTCGCCAGGACGTTCCCCGTGAATGCGGTCCCTTCGAGGTCCCCTCCCGTCGTCGATACCGCATGGAGGCTGCCGGGCGTCGTCGTCCCGACATCGTATGACGCGGGGAGGTTCGTCCATGTCCACTTCGGGTCCAACGAGGCGCCTTCAAACTCGTCGGTGACGAACGAACGTTCCGTCAGATTCCAGGAGATGGTCTGCCACGCGGCTGGAGACCCGGGGCCGCCCACGGGCGAGATGTACTCCCCCGTTAGGCCGATCACCCGGTAGCGAACTTCGAGCTTCGGCCGGAGACTCGGGTCGACTGCGTAGTCCGACGTCCAGAACGTCTTGTCGAAGTTCGGGCCGGTCGTGGGCCCGGCGAGGATGAGCCCTCGATTCGCGAGCCGACCGCGGTACCAGAGGTCGACGAGTTGTGTGACGTTCCACGTCCTCCAGCCGAGGGTCGATGTGACGCTGATCTGGTCGACGATGTGCGGATCGAAATCGCCGCCCTGGGATGTCCAAGCAGTCGCGGTGAGTCGGTTGTTCCACGTCACCTGCAGCTCGTCCCAGGTCGCGGTAACGGCGTGCACCTCCGCGATAGGCGAGTTGGCGGAACCCACGCTCAGGTAGAGGCTTAGTGCCGCGTCATCGATCACCGCCCCGGAGGGGATTGCCGTGAGGCCGAACTGGAGGATCGGGCGGCGGGTCGTCGCCACACGGGGGTCGAACACCATCGTCGTCGCGACGCCGTAGTTTGTCCCTGCATTCGCGCGGTCCAGGTAGGAATCGAGTCCTGCGGTCCCGTCCGGCTGGATCGTGACGAGGCTGGAGGGTCCCGTGACCGAGTCCAATACGACGTTCCCGGGGAACCGCGTCCAGTTCACGTTCGTCGCTCCCCCCGATGGCGCGAAGTCGGAGAGCGCCGTGCTGTTCCATTGGCCGACTTGCTGCTGCAGCGTCGCGACGCCCCCCACGATCTCCGTGTCCGCGATGGAATAGTCGGCGGGATTCGTGAAGTTCCAGCGAACGAGGGACGTGCCGTCCGAGTTGTCCGAGGAGAAGGGGTCCGCCGCCGCGGGTGACGTGACCACGAGGGGGATCGCGAGCCCGCTGACCAGGAGGACTAGGACTAGCGTGGCGGCGAGGGTGGGTCGCATGTGGGACACCGTCCGGAAGACGGGACTCCCCCTTCCGAGAATCAGGAATCGAGGCCCGAGCGACGTATATAAGGCCGGTTTGGTGGTTATCATCCCTGATTACAAAGGGGCGCGGATCAGCGTGCGGCAACCTTCCCGGTCAGACGGCTCTCCATGGCTTCCAACTCCGCCGCGCGCTTCCGGAGCTTCTCTTCGCGGTCGAGGAGTTCCAGGGCTTTCTGCTGGATGATCTTCACCCGCCGTTCGATGTCCTTTCGCGCTTCGTCGCTGTCCGTCCGAGCGTCCGCGGGCTGAGGCTTCGCCTGCGCGAGGAGGGCCCTCTGACGCTCCGCGTCCCGCTCGCGCGCGGACAGCTCCTCGTCTCGCCGGGCCAAGCTCCGTTCCCGCTCCTCGACTTTCGTCTCTCGATCCCGCACCCGTTCCTCCCGGTCCAGCAGCTCGATCGCTCGCCGCTGAAGGAATTTCCGCTCCCTCGCGAGCTCCGCCTTCTCTCCTTCCTCGACGCGCTTCACGGGCTCCGTCGGCTCTCCGCCACGGTGCGACGCGACGAGGCGTTCCTTCGCCATTGCGGCGAACCGCTGGCTCAGCTCCGCGACCCGCGTCTCGATCTCACGCCGAGTCTTCTCTTCCTCCGCCAGCCGGCCTTCCGCCTCCGTCCGCGCCTGCTCGAGCGCGGAGGCGGCGTCCTTCGCCTGCGTCTCCAGTTCGGAGATCCGGCCGACGGCGTCTCGGTACTTCGCCTCGAGTTCCGCCTTCGCGGCGAGAAGACCCTTACGTTCCTGTTCGAACTGCTGCCGGAGTTCGAGCGTGGCCTTGCCGTCGGCCTTCGTGGACTCCACGCTCGAAGACGCGACGATTTCCTCGGTGACTTCCATCGTCTTGACCGCACGACTCACGCCCTTCGTGACCGCATCGTGCATTGCCGCCGAGTAGTCGGCGAGTGCCGCGACGCGCTGCTTCTGGCGCTCGAGTTCTTCCCGGCGGCCCGCGAGGTTCGCCTGCTCCGCCTGGAGGTTGGCCTCGAGTTCCGCGAGAGTCTTCTCCCGAGTCATGAGCCGGGCTTCACGGTCCGCGAGGGCGGTCTCGGCCTCCGGCTTTGCGTCTGCCGTCCGAGAGGTTGGCGTACGGCCTACGCGGGTCAAGTGCGAGTCCGCTGCCGTGAGAAGTAGCGCGGTCCAATCGAAGTCCTCCCGGGAGAGCTGACCTCGGGACAACAAGACGAAGACGAACTTCCCGCTCTGGAACGCGGTGAACACGTACTCGCCGACATACAGCGACTCCCGATCCCCGATGCCTTCGTCCGGGAGCACCTTGAGGAAATCGTTGTAATCGATTGGACAGTCGGTGTCCAGGAGATACTCGCCTGCCACTTCGCCCCGCTCGTCGAGCACGTAGATCTTCTTGAGATGCGCGCGGCTGACCTTCTTTGGCGCGGCGGCCATGAGCACGGTTCCGAGCCCCGGGCTGAGGCCTCGCAACAGGATGCCGGGGAGGAGGGACTCGATCAGCCCTTGCATGCGCTCTCTGCCTCGGCCGCGAAGGCGATGCCTCGCGGTCCCTCGATGCGGAATCAAGCGGACGCTAGCTTATTTAAGGGACGGGACCCGGTTATCGGGTCTGAAAAACAGACGTCACGGAGACGCGCCGATCGACGCGTCCGGCTCTCGCGGATCCCTTTCCTTCCCCGGAGGCACGCGGCCTTGGGCCCCATTCTGCCGGAACGCGGTCTGCATCTGGAGCGCATAGTCACGCAGAGCGTCCAGTTTCGTCTCGCGGACCAGCACGTCCGCCTCGAGTTCCATGAGCTTCGACGTATTGATCTGGAGATCCAATTCACGCTGCCCGATTCGCTGCTCCTTCCGGATGAGGACTGCCTCCCGGTCGTCGAGATCGCGTTCGAACCGGCGGAGGGATGCTTCGCGCTCGGCGAGGCCCGGGCCCAGGACCGTTGGAAGATGCAAGCGCATCGCCGCGAGGAGGGTCCCGATCGAGCCACGCTCCTCGATTCGCGGGACACCTCGCGTGAGCACGACGAACCACATCTCGTCGACGCGGAACGGCGTGAAGGCGTATTCTCCCTGATAGAACGATACGAGATGCCTCATCCCGCTGACAGGAATGGCCCGTTTCAGATCGACATACTCGAGGGGACACTCATCGCGGAGCGCGTACTCCCCGAGCAAGCCCATCCCGACGTCCAAGACGAAGATTCGTTCGTAATCGACCCTCGGAACCGTCTTCGGTCCCGAGATCGCATAGCCCGTCGGGACGACGCCCAAGTTCTCGAGCGTCGTGTCCTCCTCGGAAGCTTCCTTCAAACGCCCGTCCTCCCACCGGCCTGGCGGATGGAGGAAGATAGGCGTGCGAAACGATTTGAGGGTTTCTCTCCCTGGCCGACGTTCTCGGTATCGAGTGTGATACCATCTGCACGGCGGAACGTCTCACACGAGCGCGCGCGCTTTCTCCAGGTTGTCGACCCCGATTGCGAGCTGGGCATGTCCCGCAACGGTTCCCAAGTGGATCATGCTCACGATGTCGACGCCGGCGTCTCCGAGCCTTCGAGAGAGCTGCGCGAGAGCGCCGGGCCGATCCTCGATGCGAACGAGGAGGACCGTCCGCGTGGAACACGTGTAGCCGCTCTTCATCAGAGCGTCGCGCGCCTGTACGGGCTGGTTCACGATCAGGCTCACGTACGTGCGGCCCCCCGCCGATTCCGCGCTCATCGCATCGATGTTAATCCCCGCGTCGCCGAGGATTGCCGCGAGCTTCGCGAGCTCCCCGGGTCGATCCGGCAGCTCGAAGTCGATCTGGATCGTCGGCTCACCACCGCCCCCTCATGGCCGTCCAGGACAACAAGGTTACGCGCCGGTCCCCGCCGGCGATGTCCTTATCGCGTGTTCCCCTCTTCCGTGTGCGATCAGCATGAGGTACACCCTCTCGTACATCGGGATCCAGGTGCGGGACATGGACGCCTCGATCGCGTTCTACCGGGACGGCCTCGGCATGACGGTTCGACGACGGCAGCCGGTCGAGGAGACGAAAGGCGAATGGGCCGAGCTGCAGAGTGAGGGGTCCCCGCAGACGCTCGAGCTGAACTGGTATCCCGAGGGATCCGCGTTCTTCGAAGGCCCCTACCGGAACGGCGACGAACTCGATCACATCGCGTTCGCATGCGACGACGTCCAGGCCGCGTATCGCGAGCTGGTCGACAAGGGCGCGCGGCCCGGCGTCCCGCCGTTCATGGAGGGCGGCACCCTCCTCGCATTCGTCCAGGACCCCGACGGGATATGGATCGAGTTGTTTCCGCGATCGCCCGCGGGCTAGGCGGGGTTCCCGCGGCCCCCGGTCCGATGGCAGAGCCATACCATCGTTCGGACGACGAGGCAGCTGCTCCGAAACCTCGCGGGCGCCAGTCCTAAATAGTCGCACGCCCGGTCTCGCCGCAATGATCCCGATGACCTTCACGTACACGGGAATCCGCGTTCGCGATCTCGATCGATCCATCGAGTTCTACACGCGGGTGCTCGGGATGAAGCTACAGTCCCGGACGCGCATTCGTGAGACGCAGGGAGCCGTCGCCCTGCTCAAGAGTCCGCGGGGCCGGCAGCGGCTCGAGCTCAACTGGTACGAGCCCGAGAGCCCGTTCGCGACGCCCTACCGGAAGGGAGAGCAGCTCGATCATCTCGCCTTCCGGACGCGCAACCTGACCGCGAAGATCCGCGAGATCCGGAAGCTCCGGATCCCCGTGGTCGCGGGGCCAATGGGCCCGCACCGGAGCGCATGGGCCTACATCCGCGACCCGGACGGGATCTGGATCGAGATCATCGGTCCCCTCGCCCCTCGGAAGAGGCCGCGGGCCGCGATCTTCCCCTGATCCTCAGGGCGAGGGCGAGAGGACGATCCGCGCGTCGACCGCGCGATATCCCTTCCCTTTCTCCAGGGCGATCACCGGGTTCACATCCATCTCCGCGATCTCGTCGAAATCCTGCACCGCCTGTGCCAGTCGGAGAAGCGCCTCTCGCAGGGCACCGATGTCGCAGGGAGCCTCGCCCCGGACGCCCGTGAGAAGGGGATACGTCCGGATCGACTCGATCATCCGGGCGGCGTCTTGGTCCGTGAGCGGTGGGAGGCCGAACGCGACGTCTTTCAAGTATTCCACGTAGATGCCTCCGAGACCGAAGACGAGGAACGGGCCGTAGACCTTGTCCCTCGTCATCCCCAGGATCACCTCCTTTCCGTCAGCAACGTACTCCTGGACGAGGAAGCCCTCGAACGGGACGCCCCGAGCCTTCAGTCCGATCGCGATTCGCTCCGCGCCCTCGAGGAGCTCGCGTTCCGTCCGGAGGTCGAGCAGGACCGCCTTCAGGTCCGTCTTGTGGACGAGCCGTTCGCCCACGGCTTTGAGCGCGACCGGGTAGCCGATCTCCTTCGCCGTCGCCGGGAGGTGCGAGCGGGACGCCACGGTCTTCGAACGGGCCGTCTGGATGCCGTAGGCGTCCAGGAAGGCCATCGCCTCCGTCTCCGTCAGCCGGGTTCGTCCGGCCGCTCTCGCGCGGCCGATGATTCCTTCGGCTAGCGCCCGGTCCGCATCGAAGGTCTGCGTCCGGCCCTCGTCCCGCTCCCGGTACTGGGCGTACCGGTACATCGCAGCAAGGGCGCGCGCCGCGCTCTCGGGGAACAGGTAGGATGGGATGCCGTGAGAGACGAGTTCGACGAATCCGGGACTCTCCTCTGTCCGGCCGAGGAAGTTCGTGAGGACGGGCTTTGCGTGCTTCGCAGCCGTTTCCCACACCACGCGAGCCACCTCCACCTCATCGACCCGGACGGGCGGCACGTAGATCGCGATGCACGCGTCGACGCCCTCGTCGGACAGGACGGCGTCCATCGCGTTCCGATAGTCCTCCAAGCTCCCCTGTGGTGTGAGGTCGATCGGATTGTTCAAGGAAGCCTCCTGCGGCGCCCACGTCTTCATGAACTCGATCGTGGCGGGCGAGAACTCGGCGAGTTGGAGATCGTTTGCCACGAGTTCGTCGACGCACATGATCGCAGGCCCCCCCGCATCCGATACGATCGCCACGCGTTTGCCACGGGGGAGCCTCTGGAGGGAGAACGCCATCGCGTAGTCGAACAGTTCCTCGATGGAGTTCGCGCGGAGGACCCCGGTCTGGTTGAACACGGCCTCCGCCGCGAGGTCGGATCCGCCAAGGGATCCCGTGTGGGACATCGCCGCTCGGCCTCCCGCTTCGGAACGTCCGGACTTCATCGCGATCACGGGCTTCCGTTTGGTCGCGTCCCGGGCGATCCGCACGAAGTTCTTCGGGTTCCCGAAGTTCTCGATGTAGGCGAGGATGATCTTCGTCTCGGGATCGCCCTTCCATGCGGCGAGCACATCGTTCAGGCTGACCTGCGCCTTGTTCCCGAGGGAACAGAACTTTGCGAACCCCACACCGAGGGACTTCGCGTGATCGAGGATCGCGACGCCGAGCGCGCCGCTCTGGGTCACGAGGGAGATCCCACCCCGCAGGGGCGGCGTGGGGGCGAACGTCGCGTCCATCTGGATGTCCGGGGAGGTGTTGATGACCCCCATGCAGTTCGGCCCGACCATCGTCATCCCGTACTCGCGGCAGAGGGCGAGCAGTCGTTCCTCCCGTCCGATCCCTGCGCCACCGACCTCGCGGAATCCCGCCGTGATGACGACGAGCCCCCGGACCCCCTTCCGTCCGCACTCCTCCACGACGGCGAGGGCCACGTCGACGGGGACCGTGATGATGGCGAGATCGACAGGGCCCGGCATCGAAAGGACGCTCGGATAGGCCGGGATCCCATGCACGCTCCGGGCCTTCGGGTTCACTGGGTAGATTGTCCCCTGGTAGTCGTTTAGGATGAGGTTGTGGAGGATCTCGTACCCGATCTTGCCCCGGTTCCTCGAGGCACCCACCACCGCGATGGACGACGGCGAGAAGATCACGTCGAGCGGCTGCGTCGTCATCGAAGGTCCAACCCCCGTTCGGGTAATGAACGTTGTCCGGCGGCCCGTGTTACGCGTTATCGCGGACGATAACGGAGCCATGCGGATAATATATCCATGGATTCAACGGGACCGGCCACTCGATTCTGGCGCACGCCACCTTCGGAGCCGCAGTCGCACATGCACGCCCATCGTTCCTCGCGCCCCTGGCGGAGCCTGGCCCTCGCCCTCGCCGTCGTCCTTTCGTCCTTCATCACCCTGCTGGTGGTCGCACCGACCGCAGCGGCGGTCACTTTCGTCAGCGGATCGATCGCGTCGAACACGGTCTGGGGGATCGATGGCTCCCCGCCGGACGACGACACGTACGTCCTGACGGCCGACGTGACGGTCGACCCGGGCGTCACCCTGACAATCTTGGCCGGCACGCGTGTGTTATTCGATCCGCTCGTCACCCTGTTCGTCGAGGGCACCCTGATCGCGGAAGGCGATGTCGCGAACCCCATCCGGTTCGCCGCCAATGATTCTGCGAACCTGTTCCCGCCCCGCGCGATTGAGTTCCAGCCGGACTCGTCCGGCTCCGTGATGTACTGCACGTTCGACCGGTTCCTGACGGCCGTGATCGCGGATCGGAGCGACCCGTCGATCCAGTTCAACACCGTCGATGCGGCTCTCATCGGATTCGATCTCGAGCAGTCCTCGAGCCTCGTCTGGTCGAACACGGTCCAACGGGCGTCCATCGGAATCCTCGTGAGCGCATCGGATGCCTACGTAGGCGGGAACGTCCTGAACGGCACGGACACCGGGATCGAGGTCCTCACATCGGGATCCCCAGTCCTCGACGGAAACACGATCACGAATGTGACCTCTGCCTTCGCCGTGGGGATTCTTGCCGGTGCTGGAACGTCGCCCGCCATCCGGTCGAATCAAATCTCCCGAGTGATGGGGACGAACGGCCTCAGTCCGATCGCTCCGGGCGCGGACGGCACGGACGGGGGCTTCGCGTTCGGGATCTTCCTCGATTCCGTCGCGTCCACCGTCGTCGAGGGGAACGTCGTGGACACAGTCGTCGGTGGGACCGGCGGGAACGGCGCAGGAAACGCGAGCGGGACCGGAGGTCGCGGCGGGAACGGCGGCGCTGGCGTCGGCCTTCTCGCGGTGGGCGCACCGGTCCTCGACATTAGGGGAAACACGTTCACGAACCTCCTCGGAGGCCGAGGGGGCCGGGGCGGGCAAAGCGCGACGACCTTGACCGGTGGGGACGGGGGGGACGGGGGCGATGTCGCGGGCGCCTACGCGATTAACGTCGCGGCGGTCGCCAACGTGACCCTCAACGTGCTCGACGGAGTGACGGGCGGACCGGGAGGCATCGGTGGCACCGGCACGTGCCTCGATGGAGACGGGGGTTCGGCGGGGGATGCGTTCGGCCTTCTTGTCGGTAACGTGACGGATGCGGACGTCTCGGGGAATTCCGTGACGAACGTGCTCGGCGGCTTTGCCGGGAACAGCACGCTGTCCGGCGGGGGCAGAGGCGTGGGCGGCAAGGGCGGCGAGGCCGTCGGCCTCATGGCGTTCCCCGCCGGCGCCGCGACCCTGTTCCATTCCAACTACGTGGCCACGGTCACAGGCGGCGAAGGCGGCCGCGGGTCGTCGGGCGGCGCTGGCGGCAACGCGACCGGGGCGTTCGGACTTGGCGCGTCCGGGGGACCTGTCGGCGAAGCATCGGCCACCTCGAACTGGATCGAGTCCGTCGCAGGAGGGGAAGGCGGTATCGGCACCCGGATGGGCGGGAACGGCGGCCTCTCCGCAGGCCTTTCCATGGTCCTCATCCGAGCCACCTCCGCGTCGAACATGATGTGGACGATCCGCGGCGGAGATGGGGGAGACGCGGGGGACGGCACCGATGGCGGTCGCGGAGGCGACGCAACGGGATTCGCAGTCTACCTCGTCTCGGAGGCCACGTCGACCTCCGATACGATCGACACGGTCACGAAGGGCGCCGTAGGGACCGGGCCCCCGGCCCAGGTCTCCTACGCTCGCGGCGTCTTCGCGGCCGGGAACGGGACGATCACCTCGGCCTTGACAATCGAGAACGTCACGCTCCTCGCGGTCGGAGACCTCGACCTGACGGCGGAGGGCTATGCGGACGTCACCACGATCGCCACGCCTTTCGACGGCACGGCAATCTCCGTCCGCCCGGCAGGCAATCTCACGGTGAAGAACTACCTGCAAGTGGACGCGTTCTGGCCGGACGGGACGACGCCCGTCGCGGGCGCGTCCGTCCTCGTGGAGGACAACGGCTCCGCCGTCTGGAACGCGACGGCCGCCTCGGGGAGCCAGGCCTGGATCCTCGCGACGGACCGCGTGTACGCGGGCTCGAGCACGGCGACGGACAACGTCACGGATGTGACCGTGTCATATGGCGCATACGGGTTCCAGAACAACCCGCGCTCCGTGGACCTAAACGTGCCCGTCACGGAATCGTTCGTGATGATCGATACGGACGCACCGGCGTCCGCTGCGGACACTCTGCCGAAGTACACGACGACGTCGACGTTCGCGGTCTCCTACACCGCCTCGGACGGGACGGGCCTCGGACTTCAAAACATCACCCTGTGGTACAGGAGAGACGCCGGCCTTTGGACGGAGTACGGGAGCCAAGCTGCGGCCCCCATGGACAGCTTCCTGTTCACGGCTCCGTCGGACGGCACGTACGAATTCGCAACGGTCGCGAACGACACAGCGGGAAACGAGGAACTCCTGCCCGCGGGCAACGACACGTGGACGATCGTCGACACGGTGCGTCCCGGCTCCCACGTGGACACCCTGCCGACCTACGAGACGACCGCGTCCTTCCTCGTGTCCTGGGAGCCCGACCCGGGCGTGTCGGACGTCGCTTCGTACACGATCCAGTACAATCGGGGATCCGGCTGGCTGAACTGGCTCATCGGCACGACCCTGACGAGCCAGACGTTCCCGGCGAGTCCCGCCGCTGGAGTGTACCAATTCCGCTCCATCGCCGTAGACGCCGCGGGGAACGTGGAGGTCGTCGCCGGAAACGACACGTGGACGATCGTGGACGTCTCCGCGCCTTTCTCGCGAGTGCTCGCCCTCCCGGCCTACCAGACGTCCCTGACCTTCACCGTGGCCTGGGGGCCTCAATTTGACACGTTCGACATTGCAACGTATCGCATCCAAGTCCGGGACAACGGGGGCGCGTGGACCGACTGGGTTCCGTCGACCGCGTCGACCTCCGCAGACTTCCCCGGCGCCGATGGCCATCGATACGAGTTCCGGTCGAGCGCTACGGACAACGCGGGCAACGTCGAGTCGCTTCCCTCGGGCAACGACACCTGGACCGTCGTCGATGTGAGCCTCCCGGACTCTCTCGTCGGCTCCCTCCCGGCGTATACCCGGACCCTCGCGGTTCCGCTCTCATGGGGCCCGGCCCCCGGCACGACCGACGTGGCGACGTATACGATCGAGGCGAGTGACAACGGCGGCCCCTGGACCTCGATCCCCGGGTACGTCGGGACGACGGCGACGAGCGGGTCCTTCGCGGGCCAAGACGGCCATCGGTACGCCTTCCGATCGATCGCTCGAGACTTTGCGGGGAACCTCGAGACGGCTCCCGCGGGCAACGACACATGGACGATCGTGGACGTGACCCCGCCTGCCAGCACGTCGAGCCTCTCCGGGGCGCCGGGAACGAACGGCTGGTACGAGAGCGCGGTGAGTGTGACGCTCACGTCAACGGACGGGACGAGCGGGATCGCGTCCATCTCCTACCGCATCGATGGCGCATCCTGGCAGACGTACTCCGGTGCGTTCCTTGTCACGTCGGACGGAGCCCATACGCTCGAGTACTACGCGACCGACGGAGCCGGGAACCCCGAGTGGACCCGGACCCAGGACGTCTGGATCGATACGGTCGCCCCCGCGACCACGCCCACTCTGTCCGGCACGCAGGGCTCCGCGGGCTGGCACCTCTCGAGCGTCGTCGTCACGCTGGCGGCTTCGGATGGGACGAGCGGGGTCGATGCGATCGCCTACCGCGTCGACGGGGGGTCCTGGCAGACGTACACGGGTCCCTTCGTCGTGGCAGGCGACGGAACCCACGACGTCGAGTATTATGCGAGGGACGAGGCGGGGCTCGTCGAGGTCGTTGGCACGGCGTCCGCCAACGTGGACACGATGCGACCGTTCGCCTCTGCGGGGGCTCCGCGCGGCACGGGCGCAAGTACGACGCCATCAATCACAATCACGTTCAGCGAGGCGATGGACCGTGCGGCGGTCGAGCAGGCGTTCTCCATCACTCCAGACATGAACGGGGTGTTCACATGGAGTTCCGACTCCCGGGTCCTCACCTTCACGCCGGAGCGTCCTCTCGAGAATGGCCGGGACTATGTCGTGTTCATCGACTCGAGCGCGCGGGACGCGGCAGGGAACACGATGGCCCTTCCCTACACGTTCTCCTTCACGACGTCGGGGGCGCCCCTGGTCGGCGGGAGCCTCATGGACGCCTGGTGGCTCTTCCTCGCGATCGGGGCCACGGCGGGCGCGATCTTCCTCGTCGTCTGGCGCCGCCGGCAGGCGGGCAGGACGAAACCGAGCGCCTCGCAGACGGCCCCCGCCGCGAAGGACGATGGACAGGCGATCATCGAGGATGTCTTCCTCCTGTACCACCGGGACGGGATCCTGATCAAACACGAGACGCGGCGCCTTCGGCCCGACGTGGATTCCGACATCCTGAGTGGCATGCTCACGGCCGTCCAGCAGTTCGTGAAGGACGCCCTCCGCGGGGACGACTACGCCGAACTGAACGAGATGACGGTCGGGCACATGCACATCCTCATCGGCCGGGGCAAGTGGCTCGTCCTCGCCGCTCGGATCGAGGGGGACGGGACCGCAACGTGGACGCGGCAGATCGAGCGCTGCATCAAGGACATGGAAGACCACCACTGGGACCAGCTGGAGGACTGGGACGGGGACATGAATCTCTCCCGCCTCCTCGCGCCGTACGTGAAGAAACTCATCCGCGGCGAGTACGTCTGACGCTCCCCTACACGGGCAGGAGGGTGAACAGCGCCATCACCTCGTCCCCCGGTTCCCCCTGGGATCGCGCCTTCGCTTCGAGTCGCTCGAGCTTCCGCCGCGCCTCCTCGAAGATCTCCCAGGCTTGTTGGATCGCGTCCTTCCGCCAGGGGACGTGGTAGAAGTACAGTCGACCGACCTCGAAATCGACCGTGCCCCGCTCCTGGATGCGCTTGATCGACTCGTTCACGAGCCCCTTCAGGAGGCCGAGGACCGCCAAGCGGTAGTTCACCTTGTCCGCGTCGCTCAGGCGGTCCCAGATCGCGCTCGAGTCGATTCCCGTCGCGGGGATTCGGTAGTACTTCTCCACGAGGTTCCCTCGGACCTCCGTCTTCGTCGGGACAATGAGGTTCGCCTGGAGGAGCTGGTTCACATGGTGGTGGACCGTCGCGGGGCTCAAGTTGAGCGCTTTCGCGATGCCGGAGATCGACATGTCCCGATCCATGAGAAGGGTCAGGATCCGGAGACGGGAGGGTTCGCTCAGAACCTTGAGCTGATCGACCGTGACCGCGACCTCGGGGAGCGGGGGCGAAGGGGTCAGAGGCGTGTCCGGCACGATCTGCCTCATTCTATTTTGTCAAAGCGTGTTATCCTCATCGACATACTTAAATATGACCGGCATCTCTCATAGTTAGATAGCATCGAAACGATGTGACAAGGTGATAATATGAAGATTCCGAAGGACAAACGAAACCTCCCGAAGGAGACCCCGGGAACGATGGCTTGGTACGCGATCGCTCCGAGGTACTCGTTGAATCGGTAGAGGGAGGAGGCGATCCACATGCTGCCCCTGATTCTGCCAAGTCTGACCCGGCTCTTGGTCCGGCGGGACGACGTCCCTGTGCCGAACGTCCGCCGGAAACCCAACGAGCGGTACTAACCCCTTTCCCGATTCGAAGTCCGCCGCCCCGGCGGACGACCCCCTTTTCCTATGTGCTTCGAACGAGTGGACGCGCGGGCTGCCCGTTACGGGGGGGAAGGAGGCCCCGGTGGAGGTCCCTGCGGGGGTTCGGCTGGGGGCATCGGCGGCTGCATTGTCGGCTGTGCCGGCGGCGCCGCGGGCCATGGTCCCGGTGCGGTCGGCGGCATGCGTGGCGGGGCGGCCATCTTCTTGCGGCGGTTCGCTCGGACTAACAGGACGATCACGAGGACGAGGACGACCGTGACGGCCAGCAGGATGCCACCGACGAGCAGGAAGGGAAAGGTCGATTTCTCGAGGGTGACGTGGACCGTCACAGGGGCGGACCCCGTCGCCCCGGTCGTGCTGATCGGGGCGTTGTCGACCACGATATAGTAAGTTCCGGCGGACGGCGGCGAGAAGGAGGCGGGAAACGCCATCGTGTTCTCTCGTGAGCCTGCCTGGTAGTACGTGAACTGGCTCGCCGCCGGGTCCGTGTATTCTCCGTAGCCTCCCACGTCAGTAGTGTACACATCGACCGCACTGCCGACGTTCACGGTGATCACAATTCGGACGGAATCACCCGAGGCGAGCGCGATTCGATAGGCGCGCCATTCGTTTGCGTTGATCGAGACGGTCTCGGAGACCGGCGCGTCGACCGGTACGACGACCTGAGCGGAAGCGATCGGGATTCCTAGGACCAGCACAACCGCGATGGCGAGCGCGAGGGCGGTCCGAACAGTCATGCGTGCTCCCAAGGCACACGACAAGTTCGTCATTATATAATGGTTCGTTGACGCAAAGGTCCAACAAGTTCGACGCCTTCGTCCCTGGCTCGACGCCTCGTCCCATCGCCCGCTCGGGACAGACCATGAATCGCAGCTCCCGAGGACGGGCTTTTTCATCGGAAGAGTTGAATATTAATTGCATCTCGCACGAGGCGCTGGTCCTTTTAAGTGTCCTCACCGCCTTCCCGAAGTCGTGCGAGACGCTCTCGTGTACGATGAGGCCTTCCTCCGGTACGATTTCGGGAAGTCGCACGCGCTGCGTCAGGTGCGTCTCCAACTCGCCCGAGACTTGATCGCTGCATGCGACCTCGTCGACGGGCACGCGGACGAAGTGCGACCGGAACCCGCGACGGAGTCCGCGATCCGCCGCGTGCATTCGCCGGCGTACCTCGAGGTCGTGCGGAAGCTCAGCGCGGATCCCTCGGCGGTCTCGTACGAACACGGCCTCGGCACCCCGGACAACCCCGTGTTTGCGGGGATGTTCGAGGCTGCCGCGCTCCAGGCCGGAGCGACCGCTCGCGCGTGCATCGATGTGGCGTCGGGCGACCGGACGCGGGCTCTGAACCTAGGCGGAGGGTTTCATCACGCGATGCGTTCGAAGGCGAGCGGCTTCTGCGTGCTGAACGACCTTGCGATTGGGATCTCGTCGCTGCTCGAGGAGCGAGGGCTCACGCGCATCCTCTACGTCGACGTGGACGCGCATCACGCGGACGGGGTCCAAACGATCTTCTACGAGGATCCGCGCGTGATGACGATTTCTCTCCATGAGGACGGCCATTACCTGTTCCCCGGGACCGGATTCACGGACGAGATCGGCGAGGGCCGCGGACGGGGATTTGCCGTCAACGTGCCCCTGCCGCCGTACACGCGCGACGTGTCGTACCTGTACGCCTTTCAGGAGGTCGTCCCGCCCCTGGCTCGGGCGTTCCGCCCGCAGCTCATCGTGAGCCAACTCGGGGCCGACGGCCACCACCTCGACCCCCTCACGCACCTCATGCTGACGACGGAGACATACGAGGCCGTAGGCCGCATCCTCGACGAGCTTTCGCGGGAGCTCTGCGGGGGTCGCTGGGTCGCGACCGCGGGTGGAGGGTACGACCTCACGGCCGTCCCGCGCGTGTGGACCCTCCTGTTCGCCAAGATGGTCGGCGCGAACCTCGAGGACGCGATCCCCGTGGAATGGCTCCGGGAGTGCAGCCAGGTCGTCGGGTCCGTCCCGGTGGACAAGGCTCTGCGGGATCACGGGCGCGTGGATGAGGACGCCCATGTGCCTCGTCAGGCGAAGAGGACCGTCGACGAACTTCGCAAGACCGTCTTTCCGATTCACGGTCTGGCATGATCAACCGGGCAGCAGGGCCTCGACAATCAGGAAGACGCCCGCGGCGATGAACAAGATCGTGGACGCGAGGCGGACGCGATCCGCGCGAAGGATGCGCGCGAGGGCCGTGCCGATCGCCACGCTCGCCCCGGCCACGGCCGTGAGGGCGAGGCTCGCTCCCGCGAAGACGCTCAGGGGGGCGGCGGTTGAGGCCGCGAGGATGACTACGGCGAGCTGCGTCTTGTCCCCGAGCTCCGCGAGGGCGTTCATCGTGAATGCCGTGACGAACGCGCCCTTCGAGTCCCGAGTCCGGTCGGGCCCCTCCGGCCGCTCGTGGAGGAACGTCCAAGCGCCAAACACGATGAAGATGAGGCCGCCGCCGACTTGGATCGCGACGATCCAGTCTCGCAGGAATTCCGCGAGCAACAGGCCGACCCCCGCGCCGACCGCAGTCACGAGGATCAGTCCGCTCGCCGCGCCGAGGAACACCGACGGCCAGGGGTTCCGCGCCGCGAGGGAGATCGTCGCCAGTTGCGTCTTGTCCCCGAGTTCTAGGACGACGATGAGACCGAGGGCCCCTGCGAACGGCACGAGGCCTTCCATGCAGCGCAGAGCCCACGCGGGCTTCTTGGTCTTTTTGCTACGACGGCGGAATTCCCTCGCTTCGAGGTCCTGCGGTGGTCCACGAGGGTCGCTGGTCGCGGGAACGCGTGCGCACGGATTCGTTCTGTCGCAGCAACAATACCGATAACAAAAGCTTTAATTCAGGATGCCACTTTCTAACAAGGGATGGGACGAGGCCGCATCTTGTTCCATGGACGATCGTCCGGAGAGCAGATGCTCACGACTCCCAGCCGACTCGCGGTCCCACGCGCGCGGTGATCCACGAATGGCAAGCGATGAAGGCGAAGGAAAGGCGTCGAAGTCTGCGGACGAAGTGCGCGACGAGTTCGAGGAGAAGATGGATCGTCTGCGCCGCCAGTATGAGCGGGACCTCCATTCGTTCCGCTACGAGATCGAGGAACGCGAGTACCGCCTGAAGGCGTACGAAGACAAGTTCAACAAGATCAAGCAGCCGCCTCTCCTGTACGCGTACGTCGTGCGGAAGGAGGGCCCGGACCTCGACGGAAACCAGGTCGTCGTCGCCCGGGCGACGGAACTTCTCAAGGTCTCCACGGGGCTCGTCGACAAGGTGCAGCTCGGGGTCGGTCAGTACGTATGGGTGCACCCGCAGACGTACGCGATCGTCGAAGGCTCCGCCGTCCGGAATGAGGGCGTGATCGCGAAGGTCGTCGACATGATGGACGGCAAGCTCGTGATCTCGGTCGAAGGGGACATGGAGAAGCGGCTCATCGATTCCGACAAGGGCGTCTACAAGAAGCTCAAACCCGGGTTCCAGATCAGCGTCCTGCCGCCGACGATGGAAGTCCTCGACATCCTCCCGAACCTCGAGGTGAAGTCCCTCCTCCTCGGCGAGAAGCCGAACGTGCGATACGAGCAGATTGGCGGTCTCGCGGAGGCGATCGAGCGCATCAAGGACGTCGTCGTCCTGCCATACCAAGAGGCGAAGCTCTTCCAGCAGATCAACCTCGAGGCGCCTCGCGGGATCATGCTCTACGGTCCGCCGGGCTGCGGGAAGACGCTCCTCGTGAAGGCGATCGCGACGGAGAACGAGATGACGTTCTTCAACGTGAGCATCGCGGACGTCCTTTCGAAATGGGTCGGGGAGTCGGAGCGGATCATCAAGGAGATCTTCCGCCAGGCGCACGAGAAGAAGCCGAGCATCGTGTTCTTCGACGAGATCGAGGCGCTCTTCACGGTCCGCGGCATGATGGACACGTCCGGCGTCCACAAGAACATCATCGCCCAGATCCTGAGCGAGATGGACGGGCTCGTCGAACTCCACGACGTCTTCGTAATCGGCGCGACGAACCGGGCGGACCTCGTGGACCCTGCCCTGCTGCGGCCCGGACGGTTCGACGAGATCATCGAGATCCCACGGCCGGATCGCTTGGCCGCGGAAGAGATCCTGCGGGTCTACCTGAACGAGAAGCTCCCGGTGGCGTCGGACCTCGAGATGCAGTACGGGGACCGCTCGGCGGCGGTCGAGTCCCTGCGCAAGTTCGTCCTCGACGAGCTATACGGGGAGAACAAGTGGGTCAAGGTGAAGCTCGATGCCGAGGCGAAGGAAGCGATCAAGACCGTGAAGCGGAAGGACATCATCTCCGGCGCGATCATCGAGGCGATCGTCACCACGGCGAAGAAGAACTTCGTGAAGCGGGTGATCCTCCTGAAGAAGGCGGATCGGAAGAAGGAAGGTTTGAGCCTCCGGGACTTCGAGAAGGCGATTGACGAGGAATGCAAGGAGCACGCGATCACGGAGATGTACGTGTACGAGAAGCGGCAACGCGAGGTCTTCCGGACCGGTGCGGACCCGATGGTCGGGTGATGCATGAGGAAGATGGTCCAGGGGACCGAGCACGAGTACACCCTCTACTGCCGGAAGATGGGCGCGATGGGGTTCGATCCCCACATGATGGCGCTCGACCTCCTGCGGGAGTCGGATCTGCACCTCGCGGGCGAGTTCATCACGAACGGCTCGCGCGTCTACTACGACGTCGGCCACTTCGAGGTCAGCACGGCGGAGACGACGAACCCCAACGACGTCGTGATCTGGGAGAAAGCCGGAGAGAAGATCCTCGACTGGCTCCGGAAGATCATGGAGGAGAAGTACACGGGCGACACGAAGATCCATGCGTTCAAGAACAACACGTCGCCCGACGGGACGTCGTACGGGTCCCACGAGAATTACTGCGTCTCGCGGGACCTCGCGTTCCCGCAGCGGTTCATCCGGGAGCTCGTGCCCCATCTGGCGACCCGCTTCATCTACACGGGCGCGGGGGACATCGTCCGCGGCAAGTACGTCCTGTCGCCGATGGCCTTCCTGACCTCGCAGGTGATCAGCGGCGAGACGATGCACGACACGGGGATCCTGAACACGCGGGACGAGCCCCACGCGGACGGCCGCGTCTGGCGCCGGCTTCATGTGATCGTGGGGGATGCGCTGATGAACGAGACCGCGATCCTGCTCCGCCACTTCACAACCTCGGCGATCCTGCAGCTCATGGAGGACGGGAAGCTCGAGGACGTGCCCCGCATGAAGGACCCCGTGAAGGACCTGTGGCACAACGTGGAGACGAGGAACCCGGAGCAGTGGCGGGTCGAGCTCGAGGACGGCTCGACGGTGTCGCCGATCGACATCCAGCGGTACTACCTCGGGAAGATCGAGCCCCTCGCCGAGAACCACCGCGAACGCAGGGCCCTGCGCATCCTCGAGGAAGTCCTCGACGACCTCGAGAACCGACGGTCGAAGGACGCCGCTCGGCGGGTCGAGTGGCTCGACCGGTACTACGCCATTCAGGAAGCTATCGAAAAGAAATCCGGGTCGGATGTCGAGATGATGGCGTGCAAGCAGTATTCGGAGATTGGGGCGGATCGCTCGTTGTTCTACAAGCGACAACGGGCAGGGCTCGTCGACCGCGTCACGGACGACGAGACAATCAAGCAGGCGATCCACGACCCCCCGGAGGACACCCGAGCACACCTGCGACGGGAGCTGTGCGACACCTTCAATATCGAGATGATCGATTGGTCGATGGTCATCGTGAACGACGGGACGCGGCGGCGCATCGATCTCCTGGATCCGTATGCCACAAAACTGGAGGCGGCGTATGCCACAGCAAGTTGAGGAAAAACCCAAGAAGCGCAAGAAGCAGGAAAAGAAGCTAGAGTTTGAGGCTGGCAAGGTCTTCACCCCTGGCGAGGTCAAGGAAGAGGACTTCGAGCTCGACTTGGACAGCGCGCGCTTCCGCGCCCAAAAAGGGCAGGGAGGAGATCGGCGCGCCTAGTACTTTCACCGACCCCTCCCAGGAAGGGGATTATCGGTCGGAGATCGTCTATTGAGCATTGGTTTCGATTCATTACTTGGCTGGCTTCGTAGACGGCGAGGGGTCTCTTTCTCTTGCGCGGAGGCGCCATGATCGTCGATCGCCCGAATACTCGGTCAGGGTGTGCGTCTACAACACGAACCGTCGGGTCCTAGTTCAAATTCAGCGGACTGTTGGAGGGACCTTGTCAGCGGTAGGACAAAGGGATCCGGAATGGAAACCCTCATACGCTCTGATCTGGACGAACGCAGCTGCAGCCCGTTTGCTCCAGAGGTTGGAGCCCTATCTCATGGTCAAGAGGAACCATGCGGCTGCTCTGCTCGCCTTCCAGGAACATGTCAGGCGATGCAAGAGAGCCCGAGATTATGCCGGTCGTCTGCTGCCTCTGTCCGAGGAGGAGCTAGAGATTCGAAAGGCGTTCTTCAGGACTATGAAACGTCTGAATGCGCGAGGTTCAAGCCGCCTCAGAGTGCGCCGGGAGGCCGTGTGGGCGAGGCGGAACTGCTCAACCAGATATCTCGCGGGGTTCATCGATGCCGAGGGATCCCTGATGATTACCAAGTCCAAGGATTCGGCCAATGGGAGGTCGCAGTACAGAGCGAGGATTTCCGTGGCGAATACGAACCGAGCGGTTCTGGAAGAAATTCGACGGATGCATGGGGGAATTCTGGTATGGCAACCCCGGAGTCAGTCCCGGTGGAGTCATGCCTATCAATTGGTCTGGAGCGACGGCATGGTCGGCGGAGTGCTCGCGGCTGTCAGGCCGTATCTCCAAATCAAACGGGAGCAAGCGGAGGTATTGGCCAACTTCATCCGCCATCGGCACCTCACGCGGCGAGGCCGGACCATGCGGAGATTCTTCGTCCCTCTTCCGAGTAGCGTCATCGCTTTCCGAGAGGCCCTCTACAGGCGGAACAAACGGCTCAACGCTAGGGGCGTACCTCGCGCCACGCGAGCGCGGCCTCGAGGATAGAGGTCGGCTCGTCCCCGGCACAGTCACTTCCGCGCGTGGGCATCTGCTGGCGTTCGAGAGCCGATTTTCGAACATCGACTTGTCCGGCAATCACCTCTGATTCTTGCGGGCCCCGGTTTAAGCCCCGCCCGCACGCTGGACACTCTGCCTCGGTGGGATCCCGATTCAGGACATCGACGACTTTTGGCAGCTCACGACGAAGCCGAGGACCGCGGACACGCGCCTCTCGACCGTTCCGGTCGTCGTGATCTCGCGGGACACCTTGCGGCGGTTCTTCTGTGAGGTTCGGGCGACGCTGGGTGCCGCGGCGGATGACCTGCTGTACCGGAGCGGATCGGAGGCGGGCGAAGCGTTCGTCGGCACGATGGCCCGGTGGACCGGCAGCGAGGACCCGATGGAGATCGTGGACCATCTGGGCGACGTGTATGCGCGATGCGGCTGGTTCGCCGTGTCTTCGATCGAGGTGGACCGCGAGAGCCGACAGGCCCGGCTCCGCCTTTCGCGGACCCTGGAAACGTACGGGCAGGAGGGCACTCGAGACCAACCGTCGTGTCACTTCCTCCGCGGATATTTCGCGGGGTTCTTCCGCGCCCTCTTCTGGTCCGACGGGATCGTCTGCTCGGAGGTCGCGTGTCGGGGCCGCGGTGACTCCGTTTGCGAGTTCGTCCTCCGGTCCTCGACCGTCGCGGGTGCCTGAGGCCCGTCGCCCGCGCAACTCTTTATTCATCGGCCCCGTTCCCGCCGCCCGTATGGCGACCCATGTCGAGTCCCTCGACAACGGGCTCAAGGTGATCCTCCGTCCGATCCCCGAGGCGAGAGCCCTCTCGACGTGGGTCACGTATCGGATCGGCTCGCGGAACGAGCGGCCCGGGATGACGGGCTCGACCCACTGGGTCGAGCACATGCTCTTCAAGGGTGGCGGGAAACTCGCGAAAGGGGAGATCGACCGCCTCATCTCGCGCCTCGGCGGGAAGTTCAACGCCTTCACGGACACGGACTACACGATCTACTTCGAGACGACCCCGGCGAGCGCCCTTGACACGGCCCTCATGATCGAGGCGGAACGCATGCGGAACGCGGCGTTCGATCCGAAGGAGGTCGAGGCCGAGCGGACCGTGGTGATCAGCGAGAGAGAGGGGGCGGAGAACCAGCCGGAGTTCCTCGTGGAGGAGGAACTGTGGGGCCTCGGGTTCCACGTGCACCCGTACCACTGGACCGCGATCGGCTACAAGCAGGATCTTGCAAAGCTATCGCGCGATCCGCTCTATGCGCACTACCTCCGGTACTATGCGCCGAACAACGCCGCGCTCATCCTCGTGGGCGGGTTCGACCCCGCGGTCGCCATGCAACGCATCCGGGAGGCCTTCGGGCCGCTGAAACCGGAAGCGCCGCCCGATCCCATGACGCTTGTGGAGCCGGAGCAGCGCGGGGAGCGTCGGGCGGAGCTGTCTCGGCCCGGCGCGGCGGATCTCCTTTCGATGGGCTGGCACATCCCGCCCGCGACCGATGGGGACGCGCCGGCGATCCTCGTCCTCGCGACGATCCTCGGCGGATGGCGCGGGTTCCTGCCGTACCTCGCGGGGGACTGGCAACCGAGGTCGAACCGGTTGTACCGCGCCCTCGTGGAGACGAAGCTCGCGACGGATGTCGGCGTGCGACACGAGACGAAGATCGACCCGTCCCTCCTCATCGCGAACGCGACCCTCGCGGGGGGCGCGTCCCTCGACCGGGTCGAGGCCGTCCTCGACCGCGAGGTCGCCGCCCTCAAGAAGACCCCGCCGCGGAAAGGGGAACTCGACCGCGCGAAGCAGCAGGTGCGCTCCTGGTCTCGGTACGAGCAGGATGGCGTCACGTACCAAGGGATGCTCCTGAGCGTGAGCGAGGGCCTCGCCTCCTGGGACTTCACGGGGGGTCTCTTCGCAAAGGCGCTCCGGATCCGACCGGAGCAGGTTCGCGAGGCGGCGCGTCGGTACCTCGTCGACGAGCACCGGTCCGTCGTGCGCTTCCATCACGAGGAGGTCGCCGCGTGACCCTCCCCGACCGCACGGTCCTCGACAGTGGCGCGGTCCTCGTCTCCCAGGCGTTCCCTTCCAACCCGTTCGTCGCCTTCCGGGGAAGCGTGCCCGCCGGGATGGCGGCAGAAGGCGATGCACACGGAGTCGCGGAGTTCATGACGCGGCTCTTGTTGAGCGGGACGAGGCGCCGGAGTGCAGCGAAGCTCTCCGATCGTCTGGAGGGGATCGGGTCGACCCTCGAGTTCCGCAACGGAGAGGAGATCCTCGGCTTCCAGGGGCGGTGCACGCGGGAGACGGCGGCGGAGACGATCCGGCTCCTCGTGGAATGCCTGTCGGAGCCTCTCTTCCCGGCGAAGGAGGTCGAGCGCGTCCGGGGGGAGATCAGGAACGATCTGCGGATCGAATCGGACGACACGCGCCACCGGGCGTCCCGCGAACTCGGGCGGCTCGTGTTCCCGAGGGATCATCCCTACGGACGGGATCCCAAGGGCAGCGAGCCCCAGATCACGCGGATTCGCCGATCCGACATCGTCGCGTTCCACGAGGCGAACGTCGCGCCGGAGGGATTGATCCTCGCCTTGGCGGGCGACATGGATCGCGCGTTCCTCGATGAGGCGGTCGCGAATCCCCTCTCGCGCCTGCGCGGGAACGGCCGCGGGCACGCCGCCGTTCCCGAGCCGCCGTCCCATCGGCCCCGGGCCCTCTGGATCCCCATGCCGCACAAGTCCCAGGCGGACATCGCGATCGGCGCGCTCGCCGTGTCGCGGCGCCACGACGACTACTATGCGCTCCATCTGGCGAACCTCCTCTTCGGCCGCATCGGCCTGTACGGCCGCCTCGGAAAGAACCTCCGGGACGACCAGGGCCTGGCCTACTACGTCTTCAGCGGCCTCGAGGCCCGCACGGCGGGCGGGATGTGGACGATCGCCGCGGGCGTGAACCCCTCGAACATCCCCCAGGCGATTCGCTCGATCCGCACGGAGATGGATCGCCTTCGACGGGACCCCCTGACGTCCGCCGAGATCCGCGACGGGAAGGACAACCAGATGGGCTCGCTCGTGGTCTCGCTCGAGCGGAACGCCGAGCTCGCGACGGAGCTGCATCGGATGGAGTACTACGGCCTCGGCATGGACTTCCTCGAGCGCTTCCCGGACATCGTGGAAGGGCTCAAGGAGGAGCGCGTCCGGTCCGTCTCGCAGAAGTACTTCGACGCGGGCGCGAGCTCGATGGTCGTCGCGGGCCCCGTCGGGCGGACCCGCGTGGCCCTCTGAGGCTTCCCTCAGAAGAGATGGTCCTCGCTCAGCCGCGCGGGGCCTCCGACCCGGCAGGGGATGGCCTCGATCGCCAGCTCCTCGATGGCGCGGCGCACTTCGTCCGCGCGGTCGGGGAACGTGTTCACGTACACCGTCGCGCCGGTGTCGATCGAGAAGAACGCCGGCACGCCCGCGTCGCGGAGCTTTCGCACCGCCAAGATGACCCGGAGGGTGTCCGGCTGCCACAGGACCATCTCCCCTGCGCCGGTCATCGTGATCCCGTGGAGCATGAGGGTGTCCCGCTCCGCCAAGGCGCAGATCGCGCCGATGTCGCGTCTGCGGATCGCGAGTTCCATCTCCGCGATGAGCCGAGGGATTTCTGCGAGGCGCGCGTGGAAGAACGGGGACGTGAGGACCTCCCGGTGCGCGTCCTCCGTCTGCTTGAACGCGGGCACGAGGGCGACCACGATCCCCATCGGGAGGTCCTCGCCCGCGATTTGGACCGCGTAGGAGTCGTCGTCCGTCAGGCCCATCTTCCACTTGCTGAATCCTCCGGTCACGGATCGCGTCGCGGACCCGGCGCCCCGCCGCGCGAACCTCGATACGTCCTCGAGGCTCGCGTTCAGACCGGCGGCGTGGGAGGCGGCCATCGCGAGGGCCGCGAAGCCGGACGCGCTCGCGCCGAGTCCGATGTTCGAGGGGAAGTCGTTCACGGACGCCATCCGGAACGCGTCGCGAATGCCCGCCCTCGACCGGACGGCGTCGACGACCGCCCGGATCCGCTCCATGTCCCTCGCGGTCACCGCGCGGCCGTCGATCTCCGCCGCGTCCCGAGGGACGGAGCCGAATTCGAGCGTCGTACGGGTCGTGAGCGGCGCCGTGCACACGCTGATCGAGTCATGAAACGGAAGGCGCAGGATCGGGTCCGCGAGTCCGTGGTACTTGATGAGGCCCTGGATCGGGTGGGCGATCGCGGTCGCCTTCATCGCCGCCACCCCTTCAGGATCGCGGCAAGTTCTGCGTGGTCGTGGATTTGCGCGTCCGCCCGGGCCGTCGTTGCGTCGGGCCCCTGACCGTAGCCGGGCCGATGCCCAGTCCGGCGGGCGTTGAACCACACGGCCCGCATGCCGACGCCTCTCGCGCCCGCCACGTCCGCATCGACGTCATCGCCCACGTGGACGACCCGCTCTGGCGGGAGGCCGAGTTCCCCCAGGGCCGCTCGGAAGATGTCCGGATTCGGCTTGCGCGCGCCGACCTCGTCACTGAAGACCCGCACGTCGAAGAACCGCCCGATCCCGAGGCGGTCTTGGATCTGCCTCAGGTGGCGTCCCCAGGTGCGGCCGGTATTCGAAACCATGCCGACCATGAGGTTCTCTCCCCTGAGCCTCTCCAGGGTGTCCGCGATGTGCGGGAAGAGGGCGGGCGGGATTTCGAGGAGGGCTCCGCCGAACGCCTCCGAGACGGCCGTCTTCAGGGCCGCCTCCGCTCCGTCGACGCCCGCGAACCGGAGGAACGCCTCCATCTGCGCCTCCGGCCGAGGCTCCACGTTCCGGCCCCAGCTCTCCTGGAGGAACGCGGTCTGGAGGTCATACGCGCGCAGCAGATCCTCCCTCCTCCCAGGGAATCCCGGCCTCGCCTTCAGCAGACGATCGATCCGAAGCTCACGGAGCCGCCGGTCCTGATCCGTCGTCGTGAGCGCGACCGTGTTCCACCAGTCGAACGTGACCGCCTGGATCATACTCTGTCCCTCAGATGTCAAAGATGACCTCGGCCATGCCCTTCACCGGATCGACGGACAGCCGATGGCGCGTGACGGCCTTGATCGCGAGTCTCAGCTCGTGCCGCGTCTTGTCGATCGCCTCGCCGCGCGCACGCGCCTCGAGGCTCGTGTCCCTCACCCTCACCTCGAAGGACGAGAACAGGAACCGCTGGGTCTCGTGGAGGTACAGGAGTTCGGACAGCCAGCGCAGGAGGAGGATCGGGATGTCGTCCGCTTGGAGGCGGATCTCGACCTCGCCGACGGGCCGGACGTCCTCGAGATTCGCGATGAGGCTGAACATGCCCTCCGATGCGTTCGCGAAGAGCTCGTCGAGGGTGGACCCGTACGCGCGAATCCCGACGTCGGCCGTGTGCTCGATTTCCTCGTATCGCACGTGGAGGCCAAGGACCCTCGGTAGATGAAACTTCTTTGCGGTCACCACCCTCACGGATCGACGCACCGGGACCACCATCCGACCGCGCGCTTGGGCGCTCATCTCGACGGGGGCGCTCCTCGCCGGCCGGATCGACTAGATCCCGCGCTCTCGCCCGGGCCAGACGATCTTGTGGACCTGGAGCTGGAGCCGTACCGGG
>Ga0209641_10000601_pt1 | contig 33326 bp, 27 predicted proteins | sample RifCSP16_1_FD_184022 | JGI IMG/M metagenome (GOLD analysis project Ga0209641, IMG submission 184022) | Soil microbial communities from Rifle, Colorado - Rifle CSP2_sed 16_1 (SPAdes) (version 2) | ecosystem: Environmental > Terrestrial > Deep subsurface > Rock core/Sediment | place: Rifle... | reverse complement strand
TGATTGCATGAGGAGCTTCCGAACCGGTTATTGCTCCAAGGGGTGCAATCAGAAGCCAAGAGAGAATAAACAGTTTGCTTTTGTCAAATTTTTGGAATAATCGATAAAATCCGAAAATTAAAAGCGGTAGTTCAAACAAGTATAAAAATCCCATATTTTGAACATTGTGGCGCAGTTCCCCGTCACCGCGAAGAAACAGGAAATTTAAATCGAAATGGACAAGGTAGTTTGAAACATATGTTTTGACAATTTCGACTCTTCTGTTATGTAAATATTTTCCAAGTGAAAGATTCCTCTCTATATCCTGATCTATCAACTCAATAGATTTATCAATATCTTTTTGTCTGACATTTTGAGAGGTTGCTTCAAATCTTTTCAGAAACGCTTCCTTGGAAAGAGCCAAAAAAAGCGGAGAAATCAATCCCAAAATTACAATTATGTATGTAATTAGAAGTTTTTTTGGAAATTGCTGAATTTTGTCTCTGAAAATTATATAGAATGAAAAAACTATTAACGGGACTACTATCCTGTATGCATGGTAACTGTAAAAACTCAGGGCGAAAAAGAGTGCTGAGATTAAAAAATAGATATAACTAGTTAATCTAAGTGGGTATTTTCCGATTGCGTAAAGTAAAAATGTAAATCCAGACGCCACAAAGAATAAACCGACATTTGCTTCAAATCCCGCTCTTGAAAATTGGATATGCCAAGGTGTTATTGAAAGGAGAAAAAAAGATGTATAAGAAACAGCGTCACTGTCGGTTAACTTTTTTACCAAGAAAAAGACTGCCACACAGGTGAGAACGCCAAACACTGCAGACGGCAATCTTGCCGCAAATTCAGACAGACCGAAAATCCAAACGCTGGGGATTGTAAAGTACATATAGGCTGGGGGCTTGTAATCGTCAAACGATCTGTTTGCCAAGGGTAAAAAGTTGCCATATTCATCTTTTACTGTTTTCAAAATCGAATAAGCATTGTATGCGTTACTGACCTCGTCCCAATTGAGGCTTGCTGGCACCTCGGTAATCTTATAAAATCTTAAGATTAGGCAAAGAAGCAAAATGGCGATAAAAAGTGCTTTTCTCATTGCACAGGATTAATTGCATAAAGCCGCATGTAACTTTCACCTATCCCCTTTTGATATTTGGCAATAAGTGAAAGATTCGGATTTTTAATTTCCTTTTGGTTTTCGTTGAATACAAAATAAGTTTTGTTAGCCTTTGCATATCCCATAATTTCTGAAGGCAAGATCTCTGGGTCAACAGGCCAATATGAAAAGATATGCACGTTTTTGTTTTCTCTAAAATAGATGTTCAGTGCATAAGGAAACAGGCCAAAAGTCCCCTGAGTACCGATATAAACCTCTTTATCTCTAGATTCCTTATCTATTATCTCCACGACTTCATTAACTCCATAACCCGCAGGCCAATCATTGAAATATTGATTAGAGTCACTTTGGGGAATTTTTGAAATTGGCGGATTGGTAAGAATAAAAAAAGATTTTACAACTGGAATCACTATTGATGCGGCAAAAATAAATATTAGAATTTTATTCCACTTGGTACTCACTCCCATAAAACTTACAAATCCCCAAGAAACGGCCAAAATCGCAGGCGGTAAGTAAAAAAGTATAAACCGCGGATACAAAATTTGATTAAACAATGATTCAGCAATAAAAGGCACAAGAAATAGAAGGAGCAGATAAAATATACGCCTGTCTTTTTGGGAAATGCCATAGAACGTTGCAGATAAAAAAATTATAAAAAGGAAAATTCCAATATATGTTATCAACCACCCCAAGAGAGATTGCGCGTTAGAATACAAATGTAAAGAGGGATCTTTAATTACTTCAGACAAGGGTCTAATAAACTCATAATTTTTCCTTTCAATGATGTAGAAAAGCGGGGAAAGCCGAAGAGAATTGTAAATGGATTGGGCAATTACAAATGTCAGTGCAGAAAACCCGATCCATCTTGTAACTTTCTGCTTCCAATCCTTTTTCGAAAAATCAAAAAGAATCAATGAAAAAGGTAAAAGGTATAGGAAAAAAGAACCTGATGATTTTGTGATTAAAGCAGCGCCGATTGTTAATCCATTCAATAAAGCCAGATCGAGCTTCGGTTCTTTGATCATTTTGACTGTTAAAAGAACCGCATAGATTCCGAACATGGTAAGAAGTGAATCAAAAAGAGAAAGCTTATCATAAAGCAGTGTGAAAGGCAAGATCAAATATAAAAAGGCTGCAATTTTTGCGACTTTTTCGGAGAATAGATTCCCACGGTCTATAGACCGTGGTTCTCTTTTCCTTCGCTTCGCGATTTCCTGCTTATTCACACTCTGCATTACGGGGTTTTCGCTCGCTCGGAATAATTCTTTGGCAAGAAGATATATTCCAATTATTGATCCAAACCCCGCAAACACCGAGACTAATCTCGAGCCGATCAAAGGATCAGAAACGACTTTTTGCATTATTGCTGCCAGCCAGATAAATAACGGCTGTTTACCATCCTGAAGCGATATGAAGCGCTGCGCGGGATCGTTTAGTGCAACCTGTGCCCAATAGGTATAAATCGCCTCATCCGTAAAAATAGGAATCAGCTTTAAATTCACAAGCCTGGTCAAAAAATATGAAAACACTAAACCTGCCCAAAATATAATAGTTGATTTGGATTTCATCTTTTAAAGTATGCCTATATCAAATACCGGATTTCCCTCAATGTTATAAATTGTTTTTATTCTTGTTGCGCCTTCGGGTAAATTGTTGGGACTTACAACGTAAAGAGAATTTTGCTTTACCGGTCCCGGCTCTGTATCTAGAAATACGAATTTGTCAAAACTTTTGACATGCAGAAAAAATTGCTCATCTCTTTCGACATCCGACACCTTTTGGTATGTATTGGGATTATATTTCATAAAGAAGAGAAAATATACGTAAGGCCTACCCGCAGATTCGGTAACAAAAATATTATCAACTCTGGAGTAATAATTCTCTGTAAATTTAACAGCCTCTTTATAACCATATTGCCACTGACCAGAATAACTTTTTTGCCAATGACCGTAGTAAATATGCAAATAATAAAACATAAAAACGATGACAGAGATCAACACTAAAAAAACCAGCAGCCCTTTTGATTTTAGCTTAGATTTTAGATGAAAAAAAATACCGTTCAGGCCGATGGCAGACAGTATCTGGTAAGTTGGCAAAATGTGAACCATTCTTAGAGCATGTGGTGTTTCCTTGGTAGCGGCATGGCCCAAGGGGGATACTAAAACCCATGCAAGTATAAAAAACGAATAATTGTAGCGTTTTGCTACTAAAAAATAGGCTCCAGTAAAAACCAAAAACAAGTCAAAATAATACAGTTGTCCCATTTCTTGATTTGAAAGACGAGGGTTCGGATCGCCTTTTGTAAACAGAAACGTGGGACTAAAGGCGTCAAAGTAGTTTTGTAAATATTCATATGTATAAAAAAGGCGTCTGTTGTGTATAAAGTCTGCGAATTTTGAAAAATTATCCTCTTTTCTATAGATTATAGATTGATTAATCGGATCAAGATCTTTGAAAATTGTGATTTCATTAAACCTAAGCTGTCCTTCAATTGTCCTAAGTGAAAATTGCAAAAGCGGTATAGAAATAAGACCCGATAAAACTGCTGACAAAACCACCCATTTTAAGTTTCTAAATACTTGTTTTCTAAACTGGATTAACAAAACAATCAAGATAAACGGTACAAATAGACGCTGGCCCGTATACGTATTTACTGCCAAAACAAAAAACAATACCGAGATGATAATCCAAAATCCCTTGTCTTTGGCAAACTTTACAAATAAATAAATACCAAGAAGCGAAAACAGAGCGGCAAGATTAGCCTCGAATGCTACCCTTGAAAAATGAATACTCCATGGGGAAATTGCCAGAAAAAAACTTGCCAAAAGGGCAATTTTTCGCTTTGAAAATAATTTCTGGGTTAGAAAATATGTCACAAGCACAGTCAACGTACCTGCCGCTGCAGAGGGAAACCTTACGGCAAATTCGTTCAAACCAAATATTCCGACTGAGGGCACCGCAGTGAAAATATAGCCTGGGGGTTTGTAATCGCCAAAAGCGGCAAAGTTCGTGAAAGGTAAAAACTTGCCATGCTCGTCTCTTCCCGTTTTGAGGATTGAATAAGCATTGTAGCCCAATGAAACTTCATCCCAATAAAGGCTGGGAGGATTTTGCGAAATGTGCCAGAATCGTAAAACAGTTGCCAATATTAATATAAGACCCAATAGGAACAGGTTTTTCTTCATGATTAGTTTGGATAAATTACCTGACCTTTAGGTTTATCCATAAATTTCCCATCTGAAAAAACTGTTTTCTTACGAATCACTACTTTTCTAACTTTACCTGTACCCGTCATTCCTATAAAAGGCGTCCAGCCGCATTTGGTGAAAAGCCCTCTGTTTGAAATCTGATATTTTTTTGATAAATCAACTTCTACATAAGTGTTTGGTTGTTCAGGCAGACAAAATATTTTCTTTGGGTTAGTGCTCATCATCGCAATCAGCCGCTCAATGGTCACCATGCCTTTATCGACTGCCGCAAGCAACAATGGCAAGGCAGTTTCAAGGCCCGGCACCCCGAACTTCGGGGACAACTTGTCGTACTTTTCTCCCAAAGTATGGGGGGCGTGGTCTGTGGAGATTACGTCGATAAGATCAAGACTGTCCCAAAGTTTCACTTGATCAGCTTTTGACAAGAGGGGAGGTTTCATAATACCAAGAGGCCCTAGTCTTTTGAGATCATCGCGTGAAAGCAATAGATGGTGAGGGCAAACCTCGCAAGTTATGAGCGTTCCTTCTCTTCTTGCTTTTTTGATCGGTCCAAGCTGGTTTGTAGTTGTGTGACACACGTGAATTCTTTTTTTATATTTTTTAGCGAGCTTTATTGCAATTTCCACAGTTTCATCTTGTGCATGAACCATAATCGGCAATTTACCAGACCATGATTTGAAGACGAGATCCTGATCTGCAAACTTATCAATCAGCAAAGGTCCTGTTGTCTGATTCATATAAACCTTTAGCCCAAATGCCTTTTTGTAAATATTTTTAAAGTACTTTGCCGATTCTCTCGCTGCGCCGAAATTAAATCCCAAATCACACCAAATTCTGCCTTTTGCCCTCACGATTTTGTCATCCAGTGCTTGAGGGGTCGTGGTCGACGGAGCGTTGTTGGGCATATCAAGAATTTGCGTATAGCCGCCGGCAACTGCAGCTTTGGTACCGGTTTCGAAATCTTCTTTTTGTATTCCCCCCGGTTCTCTAAGATGAGTATGAACGTCAATCAAACCTGGAAATCTAAAAAGGTCGCTTTTCATTTTTCAAATTTTAGCAAAAAGACTTCTTGTAGCGATATAATCAAGTTATATGGAACAAGAAGAGTATAGAATTCGTAAAAGAAAACTTCTCAAGCATTTTTTGGTAATTTTAACTTCTGTTGCTATCGCAATCTATATCCAAACATCTTTTGTTGCCGATGTTCTAGTTTCGTACTTTTCAAGCATATTTTTTATTCCGGCAGCTTTCCTCGTAGGTTTTTTGTTTTCAATTACGTTTACGGCTGCTATTTCAACATCCGTATTTATCCTGCTTGCAGAAACAACACACAACCCTTTTTTAATTGCGCTCATTGGAGGCTTTGGTTCGCTGGCTGCCAATTCAATAGTTTATAAATTTTTTAAAGAAGAAATAATTGATGATATTCAATTTATTGAAAAGCGGTATGCGAGACGGATTGCCCATAAAATAATTCATTCGAAAACTGTAATCGGACTTACACCTTATGTCGCCGCTCTTCTTTTGGCATCTCCCCTGCCGGATGAACTGGGAATCCTAATGCTTGCGGGTGCTAACTTCAAGTACACAAGATTTTTTCTATACTCCTTTGCCTTTCATACTATCGGTATTTTGATAATTATTTTAGTGGGATCGGCGCTTATTTAAAGAAGTAGCCCCAAAGCGTATAAAAGGAAAAAACCCCGAAAAAAATAAAAATGCCGGCCATCAAAACTCTTCTTATGCTGGATGGAGATACGATCCTTGGTAAAGTTTTAATGTTAAGAGCTAAAGTCAGCCCAATGTGAACAAACATCGCAAATGCATTGATAACAGCAGATAAGGTAATCAGAAGCCGCGGATCTTTAATGCCCATCACAAATACTAAAATGCCAAATGCAATTTGCGCCCATAGAACGGAATAATATGCCTTTGGCAAAGCCCTCGTTGAAAATCTTGAAGGACTGGTAAGAATGATGTTTTCAGAAATAATCCTTGAAGTTGAATCCATTACTGCAAACTGCGTTGCAAAAAGCATGATTCCTGTTAAAAGTAAAAATAATACCGACGCTACAGGAAAAAGATGTGCGCCTACGGACTCAGCTTCATTTACGATGAAGTCGATACTCGGGGCGTTACCTGGGGTCCCGTATGTCGTAGCGTAAGCAAGCAAGGAAAGAAGTAAAATCGAAATAATGCCGGTTACTAAAAAGACAATAAAGTGTTCGAGATTCATGATCCTCCACCACTTTTTAAAATTGGAAATAGCATGGCCGTCGATTATAAAAGCCGTGCCTTCCAGTTCAACTTCTTTGTTTTTCCCTGTTAAAAGGCTTTGTATCTTTTGCGCATACTTACCCATTCCGTAGCCCTTTTCTCTGATGTAATAAGACTGGGACAGATTTAGATTGCCCCCTGCGCCGGAAAATGCGAAAGCTGCCAGAAAAGTCAGTAAAGAAATTCCCTGTGGCAGAAACAGATAACCGTCACCGATTCCAACCGACCCTTTGGCAAGTGCAAAATAATCGCTTTTTGATGCTATTGCCAAAGTTAAGAGAATAAGCGCAGGGACTCCCAATAAAATTATTGTTTTTTGGAATGTTTCTACTGTTTTGTATAAAACCGGGCCTAAAGTTAAAATCAAGCCTATTGCAATCAAAAAAACTATCGCCAGAATATGAAATGATTCCACGCCTAAAACGTGCCCAAAAATCTTCGCACTCGATGCAATAATTCCCGGCCAGCCGAATCCGATAAAGGTTGAGAAAACAAACCATATCGGCAAAAATCTGGCCATTCTGGCAAAGCCGACGAATATGCTCTCGCCGCGGATAAGCGCGTACCGTTCAATTTCCATGTTTATGACGAATTGGAATGAAATACCGAGAATTGCCCCCCAAATAATGCCTAAACCGAAATTAGAAACAAGATAAGGCCAAAGGATTATTTCTCCGGATCCAAGCCCAAGACCCAAAATAATAAAACTTGGTCCTAATATTTTTAAAAATGAAGACGGCGGGTCAGGGAAAGGTGCTTTCTTGAAAGGTTTAAGAAAGGACATTATCTCTATTCTAGCAAAGTAAAGATTACAGAGTTTTTGTTACTTAAAAATTCTTAATTTGACAAGACCTAATTGAGAAAGCAAAAACAATGCCACAGTCCACAATGTAAGCATTCCATATTTTGCCGATCTTCTGAAATTAATCGATGATGCTTCTTTAAAATATTTACAGGGAATGGGAATGTCGGCAATATTAAACCCAAAAGAAAGTGCGGATATTAATATCTGCTGATCAAAAATGAAATCGTCAGAAAACCTATGGTAAGGAACGGTTTTTAAAACTTCACTTTTAAATGCCCTAAAACCCGTGTGGTATTCTGAAAGATTCAGGCCCATTGCTAAATTTTCTACAAGCGTTAAAAAGCGGTTCGAGAAATATTTATATAGAGGCATACCTCCTGTCAAAACTTGACTACGTGTCTGAATTCGAGAACCCAGCATAATATCGGCTCTTCCATTTATGATTGGCTCACACAAAACACCCACCAGTTTTGCATCATATTGATAATCAGGGTGAACCATAACAACTACATCAGGTTTCCTTTTTAAGGCCTGCTCGTAGCAAGTTTTTTGGTTTCCTCCGTAGCCTTTATTTTTATTGTGAACATACACCGTTATCCCAAGCGCTTTTGCCTTATCAAGGGTTCTATCGTGCGACGCATCGTCTACCAAAATTACTTCTTTGATTAAGTCTTTTGGCAGATCATTGTAAGTTTTTTTCACGGTTTTTTCTGCATTGTATGCCGGCATTACCACAATTATTTTGGGATTTGATTTAGGATCCCAAAGGATATTGTTATTTTTCATTGAATCTATTAAAAATCTCATTTTCCGAAACTTCCGATGGATTTTCGTTGACTCGAGAATCAAAAACAAGTCTCCATGATCTTGCTATCGCCCAGAGTAAACCGAGATGAAATGCAAAATCAAAAGAGAGTGCTGCCCGAATAATATGATAAGGTAACCACAAAATATGTTGAATTATTAAAAAATAGTTATCAATATTTTTCCAAACGAATAAAAATTGATTCCTGTAGGCAACAACTTTAATAAAAAATGGCGAACTTGACTTTTTGATTGCACCCTTTTCATGAAAGTGATCAGCCTGTGCATCCGGCTCAAAAATGCACTTGTAGCCTTTTCTCCACGCCCTGAAAGAAAGATCTATATCTTCCCAATAAAAGGGTGCAAAAATAGAATCAAACCCGCCTAATTCTAAAAATTTTCGTCTATCAAAAATTCCGGACCCTCCTGAGACCCAAAAGGTTTCTCCTTTCTTGACGGATATTGCAAAATGCTCGACAAAGCCCCGGTTAAATTTTGCTCCTCCCCTGCCCCTTTTTACGATTCTGTTTCTCTCATGACTCAAATCGCATAAGCCAACGGCAAAAACATCGGGGTCCTCAAAGTATGGAATTACGGAAATTACGGAGTTTTTTCTTGGCGCCACATCAGAATTAATCAATGCAACTAACTCTCCTTTTGATTCTTTAACACCCCTATTTGCCGTCTTCGCAAAGCCCAAATTTCGACCGTTTATAATAATTTTTATCTCAGGAAAATTTTTTGTAACGTATTTGACAGAGTCATCAGAAGAGAAATCATCGACAATAATAATTTCGCAATTTGGACAATTCTTTATTACTTTTGGCAGATTTTCGGCAAGCAAATTCTTACCGTTATAGTTAGGAATAATTACTGAAATCTTTTTCACCATATAGCAAACGTCATCAAAATCATAAATTCCAAAGCCCCCACTGAAACATAAACACCATTATAATTACGGGAGAATAATTTTTTCATATTCTTTTATAAACTTCTCCTGGCTGAATCTTTTGCTGTCCGCAACTGCCCTCTGTGATAACCTCAACATTTCGCCTTTAGTTTCGATCAAATTCTTTGTAATTTCGTAGAGCTGAGTTTTTGTTGACCAAAGCCTGCCGTTTTTTTTGTCTTCTACAATTTCTTTCTGGCCTCCTTTTTCAATCACCACGGGTACAGCTCCTGCAGCCTGTGCCTCTACCGTTGAAATTCCAAAATGTTCCATCTTCTGGGGGTTTCTTATTTCGTCTTCACCAAAACCTGTTGCGTGCCAATATATTGAAGCTCGCCCGTAGAGTACTTTTAGTTCATCATAAGGAATATTCTCCAATATTCTAATTGCATAGCCTTTTACACTCCTTTTCAAGTTTTTAATATATTTGTAATCCTCTTTTTTAGATTGTCCTGCCAAAACTAACTTCCAACTTGGGACATCTTTGTACAGTTCCTTGAAAACTTCTATTAAAACTTCCTGTTGTTTAGGATGAAGTTGTTGCTGACTGAAGCGTCCAACCGATATTATCAATTTCTCTTTTTTACCCGGTTTTAGCGATTGAACATCGACAGGAGGATATATAACCTTGGAGTCGACATTAAAGCTTTTGTCAATAAACTTTTTCGTGAAGTGGGAATTTACAACTACGTATTTGTATCTTATTAAGTTTAACTTCGTCTTTGCATCTATTTTTGGAAAAACAAACGGCACCTGAAAATGCAGTATGTTTTTTTTTGCAAAGGAGAAAGGAACACTTCCGTCAGATAGAACAAAGATCAGGTCATAGGACGCAGTCCTTCGAATTTTTTTAAGAAAGCTTTGCCCAAAAATATTTTCAACAAATTTGGTCTTTTGCAAATCGATTTTTAAAAACCGGGTTAAAGGAGCCTTTATAGCCGAATCGCCCCAGAAAATTTCTACATCGTGCTTTTCGGCAAGATATGAGGCCAAAGTTAGCATGTACCTTTCACCTCCGCCAAAAGTATCAAGATAAGGACTAAAAAAACCAACTTTCACAGGGTTTTTCTCCTGTTTTTCCTGTTTTGCTCCTCCCAAAGATATGTCAGAGCCATCGCCTGATGCAGAGATTGATAAATTCCTTCGATTAAACCTACAACTCCGTCTAAAAACCCCATTTTTAAAATGTACCTTCTCATAAATTCAAATGCAGATAATTTTAGGATGCTTGCTATACTAACTTGACGGTGCCCATGCGCCATAGACAAATCTGCCTCAATTTTTGCCCATTTTATGCTTTTTGAAAACATTTGCGACATACTGCGTGCGCTTAAGTGTTCTATCGGCGTTTTAAGGTAACCAATTTCTCCGGAAACTTGCGGACTTTCATGCACCACGCCTTCCCATTTTTCTATCTTGGCCTTTTTGAAAAGTCGCGGCGCATAATCCGGCCACCAGCCGCCGTGCCGCACCCATTTACCCAGTACATAATTTTTCCGAGGAATATAAAAAGCACTAAATTCATTTTTCGAAATTGCATTCTTTATCTCTGTTATTAATTCTTGCGGCAATCTTTCGTCGGCATCCACATATAAAAGCCATTTGCCCTTCGCCTGATCTCTCAGGGTATTTCTATTTCGGGCAAAGTCATTTGCGCTTGATTTAAAAATCTTATCTGTGTATTTTTTGGCAATCCTTAAAGTATTATCGACAGAATCCTGGTCGACAATTACAATTTCGTCTGCAAATGTTAATTGCTTCAAGCATCCCTCGATCATCTCCTCTTCATTCTTTGCAAGAACAAGCGCAGAGATTGTCATTATTTTATGTAACTTCCTTTACCAAAATTAAGTGTTAAAAAATCAAACAATGCTTTCCGCTTAATAGGGTTTTTTATCTGACGTAAAACTTGTCTCAAAACCGCAAACTTTGTCTTTAAACTTGCGTATTTATAAGCAAAAAGCAACCTGTTGCGAGTAATAAAGTAATCCTGGAGTACTGATCCCGAACCTCCTGAAGACCCAGCGTTTTTATGCCAGACAACAGCACTCGGTTCGAAAATTATCTTGAATTTTGCATTTTTGGCTCTTACACAAAAATCCATATCTTCAAGATACAAGAAATATTTTTCATCAAAATAGCCGATTGTTTCAAAAACTTCTCTTTTAACAAAAATACACGCACCAGTTGCAAATGTAATCTGCTTCCTTTTTGCAAATTGTCCCTTGTCCACCTCATCTACCCCTAAATGCTTGCCTAAAACATTTGACCAGTCAATTTCTCCTCCGGCGGACCAAATAACTTTGCCTAAATCCCTACTGGCGTATCTCGACTTATGGAATTCAAAACCTTTGACAAAATATATTTTTGGAGAAATAATGTCACCCTTGTCCAAGATCGTAACAAGATTCAGAATTAACTTTTGGTCGACGATTGTATCGTTGTTTAATATTAAAACGGCATCGGCTCGACTCGTAATGGCATATTTTATCCCCACATTATTGCCACCGGCATATCCTAGATTATCCTGATTCTGGACAATTACAATGTCTTTAATTTTTGACAGTGCTTCTTTCGATCCATCGCTTGAAAAATTATCAACAACTATAGTTTCAAGAAAAATATTATCAGTTTTTAATTTTCTTACCGAAGCAAGACAGGTTAAAGTATCGTCAAGACCGTTAAAGTTAAGAATCACAATTGCCAATTTCATCTAACGAAATTTCCTGTTTGATTATATCTTTTAATCATTGACAGGTACAAACGATACAAAATAGACTGTGTTTGTATGAAAAATTTGGCAATTTCAGCCTCTGTTCTGGTTGTTATAATTATTGTAATATTTTTATTTGCCACGAAAGGCAAAAATACAAATGACACATTCGTCCCCTCTCCGACACCAGTCGCCTCACCGTCTGTTACAATAATCAATCAAAACAAAAAAACAAATTCAAATACCTCAGGTAAAAAAATGTATCCAAATCCTCCCTCCCCGCTTCCTCAATCTGAGCTTGAAGGTAAAAAAGCAGTGATAGAAACGGAAAAAGGGCAAATTATAATTGAACTTTCAAAAGATACTCCCCTTGCCTCATCGAACTTTATTTTCCTTGTACAGGAAAAATTTTACGACGGTTTAACTTTTCACAGAAAAGAAGAAGGATTTGTCGTACAGGGCGGGGATCCACGCGGTGACGGTACTGGCGGGCCAGGCTATGCCTTTGCCGACGAGCCGGTCATTGGAGATTACCTACGGGGAGTTGTTGCAATGGCCAATGCCGGTCCGAATACCAACGGCAGTCAATTTTTTATAATGCTCAAAGATCATCCGGAGCTCCCCAAAAATTACACAATTTTCGGAAAGGTAATTGAAGGAATAGACGTTGTTGATAAAATTGAAGTTGGAGATTCTATATTAAAATTATCCGTAACTAATTAACTTAGCTTTTTCTTTATTTTATAAATTATTTTCATCTTAGGGTTTTCTTTTGATAAAGCTTCATATACCCAATAACTGGTATCTTTTGATATTTTTGAAAGCTCCAAGACAACTTCTTTCAAAAAAGTTTTGGACGATAAATCTTTATAATTTTCTTTCTTCTCCCAAACCTTTAAAAAAACTACCAACTGGTAAAATGCTTGAAGCATTGATAGTGCTAAACCATGCATCCCATCCCTGTATCCCCGTTGGGAAAAAAAGGTTGTTAAGAAATCTGCTGCCGGCCACCTCAGAATTTCATACCATTTAATTTCTTTGTTTAGTCTTATAAAGTGCATTGCTTCTGATTCCGTATAATTATCAAGTTTTTTAATAAACTGGGAAATAGTCTGGTAGTTATAATGTAATATTGGATTTTTAAGTCTTGAAACCTCTCCATGAATTTTAATTTTTTCATGAACTTTATTTAGAGGAAATTTGCCTGATCCGTTTTTAAACAGCCTAAGATTGTAATCGGGCCACCAGATTGAATTTTGAATCCATTTCCCGAAAATGATGTTTTTCCTTGGAATTTCGAACCCGCTGATTTTAGTGTTTTGCACTGCTCTTTTAATCTCTGAGGCCAGCTCATCCGGAATTCTTTCATCAGCATCCAAAGAAAAAATCCAGCCGCCACTTGCTTTTAAAAATCCGTAGTTTTTGTTTTTATCAATCATTACAGGATCATTAACTTTTTTAAATATTTTTTTTGTATATTTTTTGGCAATTTTTGAAGTGGCATCTGTGGATTGATTATCAATAAATATTATTTCATCGGCAATTTTTTTTGCAGATATAAGGCAATCGTTTATCTGTTTCTCTTCGTTATAAGCAGAAACAACAACACTAATTTTCATATTTTTTTGGAAAAAGAAAAGACTTTATTATTGTCTGTGCTTCTTCTTTCACATGCCTTCCGTATACAGAAAAAGAAATAGCAAAATAAATTATAGCACCAGCAATAATTGCTAAAAATAAACTAGGAATGTTTTGAGGAAGAACTAATAAGAGGCCTTTTACAATTACCGCCATAATAATAGAAATTAAAAGCGGACCAAATACATTGAATCCAAGTTTTAAAGTAACATATTTCCTTGCAATATAAATTGTGAAAAGAGAGGTGCTGGCGACCAAAGCGGAAGCAACCCCTACACCAACATAACCAAAATAAACAATAGCAGGGTAGGTTAATACCCAAGTAGCGATTGTCCAGAAAATCATAAACTTTAAAACTATCCTGGGTTTCCCGATTGCAAATAGTGTATTTGTAATAGACGTGGAGACCGCTGAAAAAACTGCATTAATTGCAAAAAAATAAAGTAGAGGTAAAGCAGGTTCCCATTTTTCGTAGTTAGGAATTAAATCAATTAATTTAGGCGCGACAGCCAGCATTCCGAATATTGATGGATATACAAAAAAACTTACAAAGAATATTGACTTTCCAATTGCTTTACCTAACTCATCTTTTCTCGTTTGCAATCTGGAATATACCGGAAATGTAACTTTGTTGACATTATCCATAAAAAAACGTAGAGGAATAAATGCCCACTTTTGAGACCAGCCAACATAACCAACCTGCGTAAAGGTTAAAATTTTTCCTAAGAAAACCGTCAAAAGATCATCTTTTAAAAGAGCCAGAATACTGTTGATCTGGAAAGGTATTCCGAATCTGATTAATTGTTTAGCTTCTTTCAGATTAATCCCCAACGCCGGCTTCCATGGCGAAAGCATGTAAATTAAGACAAAACCAGTTAATCCGCGAGCCAGTACGGCCCAAGTAAAACTTGCCACATGGAAATTTAGATAAGCTAGAACAAGAGCTGTAGAGTAAAATACAACATTTTCGGCTATCTGGGGTATAACAAGTTTTTTGAACTCCAGTTCGCGCTCTAAAAGTATGGAGGGAATTGTTTTAAGAGACGACAGAACAAGTGAGAAAATCAAAACCCTTAATAGAAGCAGGCCATTGTTATCCAGATTATAAAAATGGGCAATTCTGGAAGAAAAAATAAAACCTATTATGACGAGAACCGCTACTATCAATTGCTGGATAGTGAATGTAGAAACCAAATCGCTTCTTGTTGGCTTCTCTTTTTTCTGAATCAGAGCCGCTGCCAAACCGACATCAGAAAAATAGACAAAGAGATTAAGTATTGCCGATACCACGAAGAATATTCCAATAATTTCCGTAGCTAAAAGAACAGTCAATATAAAATACGCCAGAAACGTGAAGGCTTGGATGAAAAAGGTTCTTAGAGTAAAAGTTATTACCCCAGCCACTGCCCTTTTTTTAATTAGTTCAATATCTAATTCTTCTTGTGTATCTGCCATAATCGAGCGAAGTAATATATTAAGAAGATCAACGAAACAAAAGTGACAAAATTAGCTAAATTTCTGACTTCGGTGTTTGAAAACCTTACCGTTATTTCATGAACACCTGAGGGAACATCAAAGGTAATTAGTTTCAGGCGATTGTTATTATTGATCGGGACACTTTTCCTGTCAACCTCAACCTTCCACCCCGGAAAACTAAAGATGTTTGCACGAACGGAAGTATTTTCAAATGCCTCCAAATTAAAATCTATCATTGTAGATGAATATTCGAGATTGGAGATTTTGGCAACCGCAGGATTCACTTCTATTTTTGCCATAGGAATCTCCGACAGATTCAAATCCGCTTTCGGATAACCCATTTCATCCCTTAATAAGGGTACGCCTTTGGGGATATATTCGAAAGATGTTTTGGAAACATCCCGAGCAATAACGTCGTAACTCGTTGCTTTTTCATCCGTCAAGTCCAATCTGTAATTCTGCGGCTTGAATAACTTTAAGTTAGGCAACAGAAGTAGAATTATTAAAAGAAAACACGCAAGCAGTCTAAAAATAGTAACTCTTAACAGAAAAATTAATGCTCCGGCAAGTACTGATGAAAATAATCCTGTCAATATTAAAAAACGCCAAGGAAATTGTAAATACTCAAGGGGTTTGATAATTTCCCAGAGAAATTTTGAATAATAAGTTGTCATAAACGCCGCAAAAATAAAAAGTAAGAAAAAGATAACCGCAAACTGTGAACTGAGAACTGTGAACTTGTCACGTTTGGGCTTACTGACTAAATTGCTGATTGCAATTGTTAATGCAGCGATTGAGACTAAAATATGGATTTTACCAATCTTGAAAGAAATGCCATCAGTAAGACCCGCAGCTGAACCCCCAAAACCCCATGTCCAATTCCACAATTGCTGCAAGTAGACAAAGTGGATTTTAAAATCGGCAAGCTTCGTTAAAAGAAGCTGATCTACAAGGGTAAATCTCTTTTCAAAGATTGCAGGAAGCCAAAAAAAGGCAGAAAGGCCCAATGCGAAGATAATTGACAATAAACAATTGATGGTAAATAGTCTCTTTTCAGAAGTTTTTAGAAAAAGAAAAATCAAGTATATTGGCAAAATTAACATAAATGGCAAGAAAATCAAATTATGGGTTATCATCAATAATGCTAAAAAGACCGCGGAAGAAAAAATATACCTTTGGGTTTTTAGCTTATTCAACTTGTAATCGCTCCGCTCTTGTAAATTTGATAATTTATAATCACTTTGCTCTTGTAAATTTGATAATTTATAAAAGGACCATAAAATAAATGGGGTCCAAACAAAAGAAAACGCCTCTGCTAAAGCCCCTCTAACGTAAATGTCTAAAGCTCTGTAAGGTAAAACCATATAAAACAATGCTGCAGTCAGACCAGCAAGCTTGCCCCATATCTCCTTAATGAGTACATACATTCCAACTCCTGATAGAAAAATTGAGAAGAAAAATACCAATTTAACCGAATCAATGAAGCTGAAACCTATAAGGTGAAAAACCTCTCCGAATAAGTAGACGAGCGGGGGGTAGAAGTTAAACAGGGGATAGCCATAACCAAATCCAAGCTCATCTACCCATCTTACGGGAAACTGCCCCTCTTTTAACGATTTATCGAAAAGATAAAGCCTGGCAACTTGTTGGTCATCGTGAATTTTGAACAAACCCGAAACGGTTAAAGGCAAAGAAATAATTATGGACGCGATAAGAATGAGTGCATACGGAGCAATTTTACTAAGCACTATTGAATTTTAAGAAAACCAGAATTATTATGTCAAAGAGTAAAGAATTATAACCTTGAATTAATGAGCCTGATTCCCCAATTTTTATTCTTTGCCATTTTTTCTTTAATGGCTTTTTATTTGCCAGGGAAAATATTTCTTGAAAAGTTAAGGCTAAGGTCCGATTCTTTGGAACGCTTAGTTATCTATCCCATAATCGGTATATTTATTTATACCATCAGCTCAATTATTATTAGAATTTTTCAGCTTCCATTTGCGGTTATTTATATTCTTTTAGTTCCTATAGCTTTTCAATATTTTAGAAAATTTAGGTGGAATTTTCGTAAATTACCAAAGATCAAGCCGTACTTTGTAATTCTTACGCTGGTATTATTATTAGGCGCAGTTTCTCAACTACGGCTTAATTTTTTCTCTTTTTCAGAGACGAGCGCAGGAATAACCTTTTTTTCATTTCACGACAGCGCATTTCACCTAGCTGTTATAAGTGAACTCAAGAACCATTTTCCTCCCCAGCATCCTGCTTTTGCAAACGAGGCTTTAAAGAATTACCACTATTTACCAGACTTTTTGTTGGCAGGAATAAATTCCTCGATTCCTGTTGACAAGCTGAATTTGTATTTTAGAATTGCCCCATTTTTTGCTTCTTTGTATTTCGGTCTTGCTACTTACTTGGTAGCTTCTCAATTTTCAAAAATAATAGCATTTCGAATTTTAGCAGTTGTTTTAACCTATTTTGCGGGTTCACTCGCTTTTCTAATTCCGATTTTCAATAAGGGAGCCGACTGGAACGCGGCCTCATTTATGCTGGATCAACCATTTGACCTGTCTTTTAACCCTCAAAACCTGTTGGCTTTTGCGATATTTCTTGTCGGTTTTTATTTCGTTATTAAGTACAGTAAGCTTGGTAATGTCATTTATCTTATTGTTGCAGGATTAATTTATGCTGCATCCTTCGGCTTTAAGTCTTATTTATCCGCTTTGGGAATTATCGCCATACTAGCCGTTTGTTTTCATCTTTTTGTTTTTGTGAAAAAAATTGAGGTTGTCAAAGTATCCTTAATCACATTGTCCATTTTTTTTATTTCGTTTTTCCTACTTATTAACAGTACGAAAAACAGCATTCATTTTTTACCAGGCTGGACCCTCAAAAGAATGGTTGAGGACCCTGATCGTCTGAATATGGCTAGTTTAACTATACTAGAGCAACATTACTTAGAGAAAAACAATTATTTAAGAGTCGCCCAAATTAATATTCGTGAAGCTGCAACTTATATATTTGGAAATTTAGGGACGCGTATTCTGGGTTTCATATTCATACTTACATTTTTGAAAAAATTCAGAAAATTATCTGCGGACAGGATTTTTATAATTGTGATAGTGCTGAGCAGTTTATCTATACCATTACTTTTTAATCAGGGAGGATCTGCCTATAATATTATCCAATTTGGCCCATATGCTCTGATATTGACAAGTATTTTTTCAGCCACCGCATTGGAGAAAATTTATATGCGTCTTGCTAAAAAAATGGCCGTTATCAAACTAAAAAAACTTTTTATACTGATCATTCTTGTCTTTTTAGCGCTTTCGGTCCCCGTTAACATCAAAACTTTTATTAAAAGATTAGATACAGAAAAGTTTGAAGTACCAAACAGCGAGCTTGAAGTGCTTCAATACTTAAAAGAAAAAACCGATAAAAAATCAGTTATCTTAGTTTACCCGACAAAGAAAAACTTGAATTCCTCGTATGTTTCCGCGCTTTCTGAAAGAAGAGTATTTTTGTCCGATTCTGTCCAAATAGAGCTCGCCAGCTTGGATTTTGAAACAAGGTATAAAAACCTTTTTCAATTCTTCGAACCTAACGAGCTTGAAACTGCGAAGGAATTTTTAAATGAAAATAAAATTACGTACATTTATTTAACGGCCGAGGATAAAAAGGCTACAGAAAAAAACGTGTTTTTTTGGGGGCTTAAACCGATAATTCAAAATGGTTCAGTATCCTTGTACAGGGTAAACAATTAAAATACTGTTATAAGACCTCTCATGACAAAACTTAAATCGAGTGGTAATCAAAAACTAGTAAGGGTGCGAAAAATGATGCAATTTCCTATTAACCGCCCAGAGATACCACTTTAGATATTTTGGCAGCCATTTTCCCAAATAAAATCTTGATTCCTTGGCAAGAAATGTCCAAGTTGTTGGAACTTCTGTAACCTTAAACCCACCAAAATGGGCCTTAACCGTAAGTTCAATCGCCAATTCGAATCCTCCATCCGATTCTATTTTGACACTATCCAAAAATTTTTTTGAATAAAGCTTGAATGAATTTGTGGCATCATAAGTTGGCAGACCTACCAAATAGTGTAAGGATACTCCCGCCACTCTGGATAGAATTTGCTTTAAAATCGGTCCGCCAATTTGTCTGCCGCCTTTCATATATCTTGAGGCGGCAACGACATCGAAACCTTTCCCGTACATTCGATACATTTTATCTAAAATAACCGGATCGTCTGTCAAATCCGCCATCATAATACAAACCGCGTTACCTTCGGCTTTTTTCAATCCTGTCTTTAGCGCGTTGAGCGCTCCCATACCATAAATATTTTTAACGAGCTTTACGTTTGGGAATTTTTTTTGGAGTTTTTGGGTTGGCTCAATTGTGGTGTCGCCGTCCATGTCATATATTATTAAAAGTTCGTGAGGAATTTTTACTTTTGTCTCGACCCCACGAATTGTCTTTTTGATAACTTCCCCCTCGTTGTAAACGGGCATGACGATTGATAGCCTCATGGCTTGATTTTAGCCCTTCGGCAAGCTCAGGACAAGCTACTTCTCAACTAATTGATGTATATAATAAAAGTTTTTAGAGAAAGTGTTTCTAAATATCCCGCCACTTGGTTTCGAAGATGTCGCCCAAACCCCTATTTCCATCTTTAGGTGAGCGATCGTGAAGGGATCTAACCGAAAAAATAATCTTATTTATCTCAAAAACATTCCATACATCACATATTACGCAATTTTTGGAAACTAATTTTTTTATATTTTCTATATCCAGTTTTTTGTACATTGCATGATTAGTTGCCAAAAAAACAAGGTCGGCATTTTTTAGAGTAGCATTTAAATCGCCCTCATATCCGGAAACATAAGGATCATGCAGAGATACCTTTGCCCTTTCGCGCTCAAGCGCCTTTTTCACTTTAAAGGCCAGTGATTCGCGAATATCATCAATTTCCGCCTTGAATGCAAGCCCTAAAATCACTGCCTTTTTGCCTTCCAGTTTTGCCCTTTCGCGTATTTTTTTGATTAAAAACAATGGCACGGATTCGTTTATTTTCCAGCTTGTGGCTATAAGATCTGCAAAAGGAACGTCGCCAATTAGGAAAAAGCCATCCTTGAAAAGACAGGGCCCACCGGTTAAGCCCGGCATAGCAAGCCCACCCCTTTTGTATTTACGGTTAACTAAATCGACAATCTGATAAATATCGCGGTGGTAATTGCCCGCGAGGATCATAAATTCATTGGCGATTGCAAAATTGATATAACGGTACATATTGGTAAACAGTTTTGCCAGTTCTGCTGAGATATCGTCTGAGATATTTACCTCTATTTCCAAATTCTTGAAAAATTCGGCAGCACGCCTGGCACTTGCCCTATCAACTCCCCCTACGATTTGCGGTATTTCGGCAAGTTCCTTTAAGGACTTTCCTTCTGCTATTCTTTCCGGACAAAATGCTAAGAAAAAATTTGTTCCAACTTTTATACCTTTTAAATCATTTAGGTATGATCTTACATACCCCGTCGTGGAAGGAGAAACTGTCGACCTTAATATTAAAAGCTGTCCTTTCGTAAAATACGGCCGCGATAGTTCCAATGCTTTATCTATTTGCACCAGTGAGGGATTCATATTCTCATCAACCGGTGTTCCCAGAGTAAGAATAATTGTTTTTGCAGAGGCGATATTTTTAAAATCTGAGGAGACAAAAAACGACTTATTTAAATATTTTTTTAAAAGCGCTGGAGCGCCTTCTTCCAAAAAAGGCATCCTGCCCGCGGCAATCAGATTTACTTTTTGGGAATCAACATCTACACCGTGAACTGTGTAACCCTTGTCTGCCAAAAAAAGCGCCAAGGGTAAACCTACCCGGCCAATTCCCACTACCGTTGCAGACAGCTGATTTATTTTTTTTGCTTTTTTTTGAGCCATTCGATTACTTCCAAAAGACCCTCATTAAAGTTAACTTTTGGCTCCCAGTTTAACATCTTTTTAGCTTTGCTGACATCCGGCACTCTTCTCTGAATATCAAATTTGTATCCCGTTACAAATTTTACCTTGAATGGTTTTTTGGGATTCATAAGCTGCCAAATCTTTTTTGCAAGATCTATCATTTTTATTTCCTTGTCGTTTCCGATATTAAAATCTTCATTTTTGGCTTCTGCATTTAGTGCGACGGTTATTATCCCATCCGCAACATCAGAAACATGGGTAAAACATCGTGTTTGCTCACCATCTCCCAAAAGTTCAAGGGAGTATTGTCCTGATAGAATTTTTCTTACGAGATCCGGGATCACGTGCGCGTACCCTGGTTCTTTTTGGGGATATTCGTTGATTCCATAAGCATTGAAGGGCCTGCATATAGAATACGGCAATTTATACTGATCCCAAAATGCACGGCAATACCACTCACCCGTCAATTTCGAAAATCCGTATGCAGTAACTGGCGGCGGAATTTTTTCAATATCGTTTTCTTTAGAGGGAAAATTAGTGGCCGATTCAAAAACCATGGACGATGAGATATAAACCATCCTTTTGATTTTTGCCGTAACTGCCGCTTCAAAAGTGCTTGAGTAAATTTTGTTATTTTCGGAAAGAATCGTTGCCGGATATTTGTGGAAGTAACCAATGCCGCCGATTTTTGCAGCTGCATTGATACATATGTCGATACCGGCAAAAACTTTTTTGGTTTTTTGGTAATCCGTAAGGTCAACATTTATAAACTCGAGCTTCTTGTTAGAGTACGCACTTGTCCTGAGCATAGTCGAAGGATCCTTCTTTGAAAGATTATCTGCAACCCTTACGTAGTGACCGTTTGACAACAACTGTCTGACGATCTCCGATCCAATAAATCCGGCTCCACCGGTTACGAGGAATTTTGCTTTCGCCATAAATATATAAAATAACCACTTACTCCAATAAATGAAAATAGAGAAATGATCTCGGAAATTAAATGAACAGGAGTCTTTCCGTATTTGATTATAACTTCGTGCCTACCCTTTGGCAATGGAAAGGTAATCAAACCGTGTTTATCTTGATAATCAATAGTTTGCCTTGTTCCATCCACGTCCACTTGCCATCCCGGAAAATAAATTGTATTGACTTTAACATCTATCTTGCTGGGTGTTCTTATTTGCGCCTGATATTTTGCAGGTTTTATATTGGAAGAGACAATTTCACCTGGGGCTTCAACCTCGATTTTTTGAAGAGCTCTACGCTCAGGCTTTTCTAAAACCCAAATCGGCATATATTCATCACGAACAGTAGTTGTGTCTTCGTTTGTCGAGTAGAAAGGTTCTTCTCTTTCAACAAATGTTTTTGGTTTTGTATAAACGGCGGTTGATATAACCGCGGCCAAAATTATTATAGTTGCGGCAATTAATCTTTGGTCACTTTTGTTAATTACATAGGCGGCAAGAATCGGTGATGCAAAAACTATCACTGCCAACAGACGCCATGGGAATTGGATAAGATCCGTCAAAGGAACAATACTCCAGAAAAACAATGAAAATCCTAACATCAAAAATGCGCTTAACAAAAATAAAATTAGGGAGAAATCAATAATCAAGTTTTTTTTCTTATCGAATAACCGGAATATAATTGCTGATATAAAAAGTGCGATTGCCACTATCCCGATCTGTGGCGAAAACCCATTTTCCCCGCTCGGAAGATTGCCAAACCCCCATGAGGGAATTATTAACCTGCTAAAATTTACCAAGTGGTCGGAAATTTCCGATATTTTGGTTTGAGAAAATTTAACGAATTGAAGATCGTAAAGGGCAGGCAACCAGTAAAATAACGAAAGTGCCAACCCTCCCAAAAACGCCGCAAAAATATTAAATCTTGAACTTTTTACCAAAATTAAACCAATAACAAATAGTATTGGTAAAAATAAAAGCGCCATAACATTATGAGAAAGAACTAATCCCGCAACTGCAAAAGACAATAGAGGCAGAAATAATTTCTTCCCGTTTACAAGTTTCAGAATTGACCCCAAAATCAGGGGAATAAATAAAAATGCTACATTCTCTCCAAAGGACCCCCTCGCATAGAGGTCAACAAATCGGTAAGGTGCAAAAAGATAAATTATTGCCCCCGCAAAACTTGCCTCTTTTTTGAACTTTTGGGAAAGTGCCCAATACATGGCAAGAGTTGAGCCCAAAGTTACTGCGACAGTCACAATCTTGATGCTTCCCTGAAAATTAAACCCCAGAAGTTTAGGAATCTCAGCAAAATAAAAAGGTAGAGGGTACAAAAAATTAAAAACCGGATAACCAAAATTGTTATTTAATCTGTCAACGAATCTTACCGGAAACTGACCGGCCGTTAACGTCTGATGAAATGCAGATAACCTTATAATCATCCAATCCCCATCATGTGTTTCAAAATAGCCTTTCTTAAAAAACGGCCATAGCGCCAAAAGAGATAAAACTAATATGATAAATAAATATTTTTTCACTCAATCAAGCCTTCTGTGTTTCTCCACTTTCAGGTCGCCGGGGAATTCCTTTTTGTCCACAACTTCAGTTTTATCCCGGGTTTTGTCTCCATACCAACCACTAGTATGATATTTCCCGCTTGAAGCCTCACGGATTACTAAATACATAATTTTTTGATTTTCTTGAGGAGTTTCGATCAAGCCTCTTTTTGAATACCATAATATAAGATAATCAAAAGGATAGTCGAAAATTGCAGGGGTATATGCAAAAAAACTATAATTTACCGGATTTTGTGAAGTAATATAATCCATAACTTTTTTCTCGTTTATGTAAGTTGCGCCATCACCCAGCCATTTAACTTGATAAGGGGGAAGTAAATCCATCCGGAAATTTAAAACAACCAAAGCCAAAAGTAAAGCTAATGTCGGAAACTTTAAAATTTTAAGTTCATAGCCGTATGTAAAAATTTTAGCGATTATTATTATAAAAAGCGTAGGCAGAACAACTAAATAGTAACCCCAGACTCGATCCGGAAACAGTGTAAAAAAAGCGATAGTCGCCAGAAAAACTGCGACAATATAAACTAGCACTTGATCCCGTGTGATTGCCGAAAATAATTTTTTGTTTTTAGTAAATACCATCATTAGGACAAAAACGGCAAAGACAATCAGTAAAATCATTAAAAACACATGTCCACCTGTAAAACCTTCCGCAAGAATTCGCAACATCTGCTCTAGTCGCGACACAAACCTTTCGAAAACCGGCAATTTATCACCATAGACTTTCGGATTTACAAAATATGTTACTAGCGATTTAGTTATCAAGAAGTTATTGCGTAAGTCGAATAGAATTCTCGGAAATAAAATAATAAATGCTCCCAATACTGCAAAAAGGAATTGTTTTTTGAATAGCAGTTTTTTAAAAAGAAAAGGGGAAATTATAAAAAATATAAAAAACATTGCCCCAAAAGAAGCAGTCGTATCGATTGCTAAAAATACACACAAACCATAAATTAAAAAGTAAAAAGAGTTTGAACCGGTTGCGATTTTATGAAGTGCAAAGATAGAAATCATGAAAAAGATTGGCGTCAAGCTTGGATTCCAAATGTGAGGCGAGCCGAACATCCAAAGGTTAGAAAAAGCCGCAATAGTTGCTAGAATTAACGATAGAAATGTATTTTTGGTGAGGGTTTTTAAAAGCAAATATAGGAAGACAATTGAAAGAATTGCCAAAATTGCAAAAAAGATAGCAACACTTTGAGGATCGCCTCCGGAAATAAAAAAAACCGGAGCTAAAAAATAATACCACCAGGGACCATAAAAGATTCCAGGAAGACCTGTTGTTTGTCCGATTAAAACCAGATCTTTGTCCCAGATGATTTTTGAAACTGCTAAGAAATCTCTTCCTTGATCATAATTAAAGGCAAACAACCCCTTTAGCGGGAAGATCAGTCTCCTTGGAATTGCTGCCATAAAAATCCAAACTATGCTAATCAGCTCGTAAAGAAAAACTTTGTTTTTTAGTCTCATTTATCTTTCTCAAGTAATTTTCGAATAAAGATTACAACTAACCCTAAAGTCAAAGGCAAAATGGTAGCCGCCTGCATGAATAAGATGGTATACGCATGACTCCAGTCTCCGTAAAATAAAAAGGGTAAATATCTTAAGCTTGCTCCTATTGAAACCAAAATCCCTAAAATTATAAGAGGGCGCTTTGGAATAAGAGCTATGTATGGAAGCGTCCAAAACAGATACCAAGGCTGGAATTGCACCTGCGTTGAACCGCCCGGCACGAACGGAACCTTTATGGCAAATGTTGAAAAGATGAAAGTGAAAATCGTCAAAGTTGCCAGACTCAAAAAAACAATTAATTCGTAATTAGCTTTTTTCCTGCTAAGGAGTGAAAAAATATACCATGGTAAATTTAAAATGGGAATATATTTGATTAATGCACCCGCAAAAATGACGGCAAATGATTTTGCATTTTCTTTGTGAACATAAAAATAAACTGCTAAAAGTAAAAAAGAGGCAACCACAATGTCATTGTGTGCATTCGCAACGCCTTCTATTAAAAGTAATGGGTTCAGAGCGTAGAATGATGTTCCCAAAAGAATATTTTTAATTCCTGTTTTTCTTAATATTTTAAAAATTAAATAAGAATTTAATAAATGAAACAAACCAATAAAAATTTTAAACATCAATAAATTTAGGATGAACTTACCAAATCCTAAGATAGCGGGAATTAGTGCGCCGGCCAGCCATAAAGGACCATATGGGGCATAGCCGTGAACCCAACGCATAAATCTTAGCCAATCATCCCCGGGAAAATCCAAAGCTCTGTGGGTATAAGGGTTGGCATGGTATTTCAGAATTATTTTTGAATAGAAAATATAATTAAAAAGGTCCGATGAAAGAAACGGGTATGCAAAAATTAATATTAAAGTACAACATATTACAGCATACTTAAGGTAAGTTTCACGCACTTTCTTTTTATAAAAAAGCCATAGATTCAGAATGTAAAAAGAAAATGCTGTTGCAATCCATATCACATAAATTGATGTTGCTAAAAACCTATGAAAATATCCAAGATTCTGCAATCTCCCTACAAACCAAAGGACTGCCGGGTGTTGAGAAAGGGTAAGATTTAAATCTACATAAGAATAGGTGAATACTGCTAGTAGGCTGTATAAGACGAAACTAAATACTATAAAAACTTTTTCAATGCTTGACACTGATTAATTCTACTTTAATGATTTTGTAGGAATCAATTAAAACTTAGGGAGGTTATTGGTACACGCCACGCAAATCGTTTAATCGAATTCTTAATACATCTCTTAGCATTCTCAAGGAATCTTTTATCGGACTTACTCTGGTCGTTGCCTCATGATGCCAAATAATCGGCACCTCCTTGATTTTATAATTGTGTTTTTTGGCAATAAATAAAAGCTCAACATCAAATGCAGTTACCAACGCTCCTTTTACTTTTTTGCCTTTACCGTAGACTTTAAGTTTTTCAAAAAGAATTTTGGCAACGTCTTTTTTGAAGCATTTAAATCCGGCCTGTGTGTCCCAAATACCTCTGACTGCAATCGCCTGAACAAGTAAGTTAAAAACCAAACCCATAAGGTGGCGGTAAATCGGTTCTTTTTCTCTTTTTGCACCTGGTAACTGTCTTGAACCGATAACAATATCAAATTCCTCAAAAAATGGAAGCAGCTTTTCAAGTTCAGAAATCGGCGTCGACTGATCAAAATCGGTAAATAAGATGTACTCCCCTTTTGCCTGACGAACTCCGGCTTTTACTGTTTCTGCTTTTCCCTGATGGGGATTTTTAATTACCCTGAAATTGTTGTGCTTGCTGGCAAAATCCGCGCAAAGCGCGGCAGTTGAATCTTCCGAACCGTCATCAACAACCAAAACTTCCCAAGAGTATTGCTGATTTGAAAGATACTTGGAAACCTGGTCGAGCGCCCCTTTTTTAAAATTGGGTTCTTCATTGTAAGCCGGGATAATTACCGAAAGATGGGGAATGTCTGCCATTTACCTCATTATGCGGCAAGATTTTAGTCAATGTCAAAGAGAAACATCAAGATAGCCATTCTGGTGTAAACTCCGTTTTGCGCTTGTTCAAAATAGATGGCTCTTTGGTCTTCGTCAACTTGCGGGCTAATTTCGTTAATTCGGGGCAAGGGATGCATAATTTTCGCATTCTTTTTGATAAGCATTAATGATTTTTGATCGATAATATAACGCCCGAAATATCTGCTGTAATCGGATTCTGTCCTAAAGCGTTCTTTTTGAATTCTTGTCTGATAAATAATATCCGCCTGCTTCAAGGCATCATTCAAAGATTCAGTTTCGTCGAATTTAATTTTTTTCCGTTCTAACTGCTCCTTTAAAAATTTGGGGATTGCCAATTCCCTGGGTGAAACGAAAATTATTTTTATATTTTGGTATAGCGCCAGTAAAAGTGACAGGGAATGGATTGTCCTCCCGTTTTTAAGATCTCCTACCATTGCTATAGTAAAGTTTCCCTTTTTATATTTTGAGAAAATGGTATATAAATCAAGAATTGCCTGAGTCGGGTGTTCACCTTCTCCGTCGCCGGCATTTACAATAGGTACTTTTGAAAACTTGGCTGCGATCTCGGAAGCCCCGACTGCAGGATGCCTCAGGACAATCACATCGCAAAATGAATGCACAACTCTGATTGTGTCTTCCAAATTCTCCCCTTTGGCAACGGATGAAAACTCGCTGGCATTTTCGGTTGTGATTACCTTTCCTCCTAACTTAATCATGGCAGACTCAAAAGAAAGACGGGTACGGGTAGACGGCTCATAAAAAAGAGTGGCCATAATTCTGCCTGACATAAAGTCTTTTCTAAATTTATTCTGTTTTATTCTATCTGTGATCTCAAAAATTTTATCCAAATTTTTTTTATCAAATTGGCCTGCGGAAATTATGTGCGCAAGTTTCATTTGTATTGATTATATAACATGACCAAGCTAAGAATTAACCGAGTTTATCCGCCTTTTTGGGCAGGTTTGCCGGCAGGCGACGGTATACCGGATAAATGTTCGAGCCTGAAAATTTTAATTGCAAATTTTTCAAGATCCCACTGGCCCGCAATCTGGGCCCTGCCAAACCCTGCTATTTCCCAATTAGGATGCCCTAAAGGTTCGCATAGTTTTGATTCGCAAATGACCAAAAGCTGATTTGTTATTTCCGACTCAAGAGAAATTGGCGGACGGTTTCGAACCTCCAAAAAATATCTGTATGCGTGGTCTGAATTGCTTTCGGAAATCAGAGCAAAATTATATGGTTCCCCATTTGTTTTCTCCAAAACGAGATCTGCGATTTGGGCAGTCTGATCAATAATTCTATTGGGTGCGGATCTAAAAAATCCGTTATTGATAAATGTAAAAAGCAGCACTCCAGAGATTGCAACAACAATCGGTCTGAATATTCTTTTCTGCCATAATTGATAAAATACAAGACCTGTCGCCAAAAACGGCGCCGGAAACATAAACCCGAAGTAATAATCTTGAATTTGGCCAGTATAAAATCTCAGCCCCGCAAACCCTCCTATGAACCATATCAGGGCTATTGTAAAAATAATGCGGGTTTTTTCGTCTTTCCAGCTTTTAAAAAGTCCCCATATCAAGCCAATTGAAAGAAAAAGGAGTGCTGCTTTTGTATAGATAGTTCCTATAATATGACTTAACTGTGATAGAAAAATATTACCTATATCAAAAGTGAGAAAAAATATATTTGCAGACTTGTATCCTAAGTTTGAACCGCGGCCGAGAAACTCCATAATTGTTCTGAAATTGGGAAAATTGTGTCTTGCTTCAAAAATTAAAAACGGTGAAAATGTAATTAACGCTCCTGTCAAAGAAAGAATAAAAACAAGGGGCCATTTTTTAAAATTCTCATTGACTAAAACAATAAGTCCTGCGACAAGCGCTAAAATTGCTGCCAAATAATGCAGCTGGATACATATACCAAAAGCCGCACCTGCAAATAAAAAATAAAGAAATTTTCTTTTGCTTATGCCAAGGTATAAAAAATAAACCATCAAGAGGGCAAAAAACGGCAGAACGTTAGGGTTCCAGGAAGATCGGGAATATCTGACAATTAATGGGGCCGTTGCATAAAGAATGCTTGCAAAAAAGGCGGGCCATAGCCCTACCGTGTCTTTCAAGAATTTAAATAATAAAAATACGGTCAAAACCCCCACAATCGCCACAAAATACGCCGGACCCACCGGATCATAATTTGAAAGCCATAAAAAAGGGGCTGCCATCCAGTAATAAATGGGGCCAAGATAAAAACCGCCTACCGACGCAGATGGTCCCAAAAACGGTATGTCGCCTTTTGTAAAAATGTTGCGCATCACAATCATATCCCTGCCCTCATCACCCAAAAAGACAACATAATCCCTTATTTGCCAGAAACGGAAGAAGATAGCTGTCACAATTAAAATTACTAACAATACTAATTGAAGTTGTTTGAAGTTCTTAAAAATGTTGATGACCATCCAATTTCTAATTATTCTAATTTCTAATATCAGCAGGTCAACTTGAAACTTTGTTTCAATGTTGCTCCTCTGATATATCAGATTCAGCTATGCTGAAGGCTGATATTGATCTAACTAAATCCCAATGACTTAATTTCTAATTTTTAGAAATTGATGCTTTTGTCATTAATTAGGTAATTAGAGTAATTAGGTCAATTATGTTAATTTTCCGAATGAGCTTTCCAGATCCAAAGTGTATTTGCCAAATAATTGACAAAAAGGCCTATTGCAACACCGAAGGCCAGTCCTATCTGCTCATGCAGTGAAAAAGCTCTAAAGAAAACTAAGATCGAAACAAGTTGAATGAAAGGGCTTCCGGCAGAAGTCAAGTTGAACTTTAAAAATCTTGTGATCAAAAGACCGTTCTTTGCTCGAGTTTTAAAAGTCCAGTTATCATGAAATAAAAAATTAAAAAATATCGAAAGCTCAATCGAAATTACGGAGGCAACAAAAAGCCTATCTAATGTCAAAAACAAAAACCGGCCGGCTTCCTGATGCTGCGGAATGAAAGACAAAATCGGCTGAGAAAGAACCTTAAAACTATAAACTTGTCCCCTATTTAAAAGACCTAAGGCAATAGCATTTGTTAAATAACCGCCTGTGCCGACCATCAAAAATTTAACAAACATTTTTGATCTTTGAATCCTGACTTTCACCCCAAACTTCAGAACATCAAAAGTGTAGGCTATAATTTGAGCCTTAGAATAACCGCGTTTCCTATCAGTAAATTTTATCGGTACTTCTTTAATTCTGGCGCCTGTCTCGAGCGCCGCATAAAGAAAAGATGGCTGGATGATATATGTTTTTGCCCTCCAGGGAACTTTCGTAAAATCAATCTTCTCAAATAGCACTTTTGTAAACATCCTGTACGAATTTGTGTATTCGGATAAATTGAACGTTCCCCAGCTTAATTTACAAAAAAGGGCAGAACCCCTTGTAAAAAGCCTCCTGTGCCACCCTAAAAGATTTTTGCCCCCCGGCATTAAACGGGAACCGTTGACCAAATCATAGCCCTTTTTGATATAGTCAAACATTATAGGCAATGTTGAGGGATCATGAGACAAATCTCCATCCATTTGCGCCAAAACGTCCGCTTTTAATTTATCAATGGCAAAACGGTGACCTTTCACAACGCCTACACCCAATCCCCTAACTTTTACGTCAAGGTAATGAACCTTAGGATTACGGCTGGAAATTTTTTTGACCACTTGGCCGGTACCGTCAGGCGAGGCACTGTCGGCAACTAAAATGTGGACATCGGCATCAATTTTTTTACACGCAGAAAGGACACTTTTTATGATCTCTTCGATATTATCCCGCTCGCAATATGTAGGGATATTTACAACAAGCCTCATTTGGAATTCTTTTTGAGAAGTTCAATATCTGCGTCAACCATCATCTTCACAAGATCCTTAAAGCTTGTCTGCGGCTCCCACCCCAGTACTTTTTTAGCCCGAGCCGCATCACCAATCAAGAAATCAACTTCGGCGGGTCTGAATAATTCTTTGGAGACTTTGACATACTTTTCCCAGTTATCAATGCCAACGGCGCCAAACGCTTCTTTGGCAAATTCGGCAACGGTATGATTTTGGCCCGTTGCAACAACAAAATCCTGCGGCTTCCCCTGCTGGAGCATCATCCACATTGCTCTGACGTAATCACCGGCAAACCCCCAGTCACGCTTAGCTGATAAATTTCCCAATACCACATGATCGGATTGACCCAAATGGATTTTGGCAACACCATGGGAGATTTTTCTGGTGACAAACTCCAGACCCCTCCTTGGCGATTCATGATTAAAAAGAATCCCAGACACGCAAAACATATCATAAGATTCACGGTAATTAATCGTGATCCAGTGCCCATAGACTTTGGCAACACCATAAGGGCTTCTGGGATGAAACGGCGTATTTTCGTTCTGGGGACTCTCTTTGACCATGCCGAACATCTCCGAAGAAGAGGCCTGGTAAAACTTTGCTTTGGATTTAACCTGTCTTTGGGCCTCAAGCATCCTGGTTACCCCCAAAGCGGTAAATTCACCGGTTAACACGGGCTGCGACCATGACGTCTCTACGAAACTCTGGGCCGCCAGATTATAAATTTCGTCAGGATCCGACTTTTCAATTGCGGTAATTAACGACTGCTGGTCTAAAAGGTCGCCGGGGATCAGCTGGATTTTGTCTTCTATGTGCTTAATTCTCTCGTAATTAGGAGTCGATGTTCTCCTCGTCAGACCAAAAACTTTATAATCTTTTTCAAGTAAAAACTCGGCCAGGTATGAGCCATCCTGACCAGTTATTCCGGTAATTAAGGCTGACTTTTTAGCCATTTTGCTTGCCTCTTTCGTAATCAATTGTATCAGAAAGCGTTTTTTCGATGTTAATCTTCGGCCTCCAGCCGCACTCTTTTCTAAATTTTGAACTATCGCAGTATATTTTTACAATATCGACAGGCCTGTAAAGCTTTTTATCGGCAGCAACCTTAATTTTTACATATGATAATGAAAGTAAAATCTTAAGAATTTGGGCGATTTTTGCTGGCTTGCCAACTCCGATATTGTAAACGCTACCTACCTTTCCTTTTTCAAGCGCCAAAAAATAGGCGCGTACCATATCCCTAACATCGGTAAATTCCCTCCAAGTCTCAAGATTGCCTACCCTTATTGTGCCGCCCCCTTTTTTCTCCAATTGGGCAATCTGAGATGCGAATGCGGCAACTACAAAACTTGCTGACTGTCTTGGGCCGATATGGTTAAACGGCCTTACTCTGACGATATTCAGATTATGATGCAGGAAAAATTGAAGACCCAAAAGATCCTGGGCAACTTTAGAAACTGCATACGGAGAAGGCGGCGCAAGAGACGTATCTTCGGCAATCGGCAAATCGGAAGCATCGACATTGCCGTATTCATCGGCGGAACCGACGATTAGAATTTTGGCTTGGGATTTAATTTTGACAAGCGCCTCAAGAAGATTCAGCTGCCCGACAATGTTATTTTCCAGTGTTTGGCGGGGATTTTTAAAGCTTTGGGCAGGCGAAGCAAAAGCCGCCAAATGAAAAACATAGTCGGGATTAATTTTGTAAACCTTATCCTCAACATCTTTTTTATTTGATAAATCACAGGCAATCAAATTAATTTTTTCTTTAATAAGGTCAACATTTTCAATTGAATGGCCGGGCAGATAAAATCCGAAAACTTCAATTTTTTGAGAAAGTAAAAATTCTGCAAGATGACTTCCAGCAAAGCCGGCAATGCCGGTGATCAACGCCTTTTTCATGATCCTATTTTAAAATGGATAAAGCCCGCCCGTTTAACCTTTTCGGAATCAAGGAAATTCCGGCCGTCTAAAATTATTGGCTTTTTAACAAATTTTTTAATCCTTCCGAAATCAAGCTCTGCAAATTGAGTCCATTCGGTAACAAGAAGAATTGCATCTTTTCCCCGGACTGCATCGTATTCATCTTTCGCATAATTAATTTTTGGCAAAACTTTTTTAGCGTTTTTCATGGCCTGCGGATCATACGCGGTTATCTCTGCCCCCAATTCAAAAAGGCCCCTGATTATTTTTACAGAAGGGGCGTCTCTCATGTCATCTGTATTCGGTTTAAAAGCAAGTCCCAAAACCGCAAGCTTTTTGCCTGCCAAATTTTTGCCTTTTTCTTCCTTTGCATCAAGTGCCGACCTGACCTTATTGATAAAAAGAGAGATTTGTCCTTCATTAATTGAATCGACGGACCTTAAAAGATGAAAATCGTAATTAAAACTTCTGGCAATTGCAATAAACGCCAAAACATCTTTCGGTAGACAGG
>Ga0209641_10000600_pt1 | contig 33349 bp, 20 predicted proteins | sample RifCSP16_1_FD_184022 | JGI IMG/M metagenome (GOLD analysis project Ga0209641, IMG submission 184022) | Soil microbial communities from Rifle, Colorado - Rifle CSP2_sed 16_1 (SPAdes) (version 2) | ecosystem: Environmental > Terrestrial > Deep subsurface > Rock core/Sediment | place: Rifle... | reverse complement strand
ACTCGGGTTCGTCAAGAAATACAAGGACATCGTTGGCGAAGACAATGCTATCCTGCTTGCGGCGGAGTACGACGGCCCTCTGAGATTACTAGAGACTTCGCAGACAGTAAGTTTCAAGAAAGGCGGTCGCGGCCTTACGCGACGTTCGAGTTATTGACAGCCGATGAGTCTGTTGTAGAGGGGGACTTAAAGGGCTACTTGGAGTCCCTCACCAAAATGAGCAGCGAGCGGGCCCGGAACAAAGTCGCGCAAGACACGGGTAAAGATGCCTTCATTAAGGCAGATTGGTTGCCTGACTACTTCTACCAGAAACTTATCGATGAAATCAATCGCTTGTACCGAAGCAAGCTACCAGTGGCTCTCGCGACCCTAATTAGAAAACTGCTAGAGAACTTGATCATCGACATCTTGCGCAGAAGATACGGAAATTCAGGGATAGGGTTGTACTACAACACTTCAAAAGAAAGGTTCCTGGATTTCTCTACACTTGTAAAGAACCTCGACTCCAAGAAAGCGGATTTCCAACATATCACGCAGAATCTTGGCATGGCAATAACAGACATCAATCACTTCAAGGAAGCTGGTAATCGGAGCGCACATTCCATTGATGTACAGATTACCATTGACGACTTCGCTAAGGATAGAGAGCGAATCAATCATTTGGTTCAGCTTCTTCTTCGCATCATTCAAAACATTGAGGCAGAACGCGGCTAACAACTCGTTGCACCTGACCGCCTTTACATTGAGTTGTCAAGTAGCTCTTTCGTTACAACAGCGGGCGCAGCATGCGCGCGCGCGGCTCGCCCGCCGCAGACTTCTTCGCGCGGTCAATTGAACCGGAACGTTTGACGCGAGGCGCCCGCGTGGACGCGGGAGTGGGGAAGAATTCTTAAGAAGCGATTGCCCTGGGAAGCGCGCTGAGTCGTCGTGAATAAGACTTGCGCATAGGTGTATAATAGCCTTAGCAGCTATCGGTACACCAACAGGTCGGGAACTGTGTGCTGGCCCTTCGGGGCCGTGCAATTGAGCGGGGGCCGAGTGTTGTGACAGGAGGTATCCGTCACATGTAGGAGGTTTCCTTGCTCCGGTTGGCCCGGCCTTTTTGTTTCTCCGCTCACATTTTCTGCGCAGCCAATCAAAGGTGTCTTTCTCGGCGCAGTTATGATTGGCGAAGGTGTCTAACCTGTCACGGCGGTGGGCACGATGCTACTTATTCTCGGTCCTGCTCGCTCACCCGTGATCCATGCGAGGGCCATCGGGTAACCGGCCGTCATGCGACCCGTTTGCTCGAAATCGCATCACGAGATGTAGAGGATGAGCGGGAAAGTGAAGGCTTGGCTAGTTGAGCCTGAACTTCTGCAATTGTGTGTCCATGTAGGTGCGATAAGACAGCGTGTGAAACGGCCTGATCTTCCCCAACCTTCCCAGTGGTGGAGTGACAGCATCACCCTACTGCGGGAGACGGGTCATCAAACGTGGGTGTGCAAGGGTGAACAGGAGTTCGGTTGCTAGCTGAAAGCGATGACCGCCCCGAGCAGGTGACGATGGACAGAATATTCGACGCAGCCTGTACTTCTTCACCCAAGCCTATCATCGCGGCGATGCCGACGACGTGGTCATCTATCTGGCCGCGAAAACGGGTGGGGCCTCTCTCGGCGCGTGACATCTTGCCCTTGACAATCGCGGCGAATCCTTAACTTGTGAGCAATGCAATAAGGGAGACTTACAATGCGCGGTCAAATAACCCGACTAACGTTCGCTATGTTGGGCGGGCTGGCTCTACTGCTATTGACCAATTTGCTCATAGCTGCGCCAGCACAAGCTGATCCCGGTGTAGTCTATGTGGCCCCAGGCGCGGTCTGCGGTGTAGGGTACACTCCCTGTTACGCAAGCGTGCAAGCAGCAGTCGATGCAGCTGTCACTGGCGACGAAATCCGCGTCGCGGCGGGAATCTACACTGGTGTGAATGTGCGTCCCCGTGATGACATCACCACCACTGGTATTGTCACCCAAATGGTTTACATCAGCAAAACCGTCACTATTCGAGGCGGTTACACTCAGACCAACTGGACAACGCCCTATCCGACTGCCAACCCTACCGTACTGGACGCGGAAGGACGCGGGCGAGTCCTCTATATCACAGGGAATATCAGCCCCACCATCGAGGGTCTACAGATTATTCGTGGGGATGCAACTGGACTAAGGGGCCGGTGCGATAACCCTTCTCTGGGATTATGGTGCGACGCTGGTGGGGGAGTCTTTATCATCAATGCGACGGTTACACTTAGTGGGTGCCAGGTCTATAACAACGTAGCCCCCACAGGGGGCGGGGTATACCTCGACCGCTCAAGTGCCACCACGCTGAATAGAAACATCATCTCCGGCAACACGGGTAGTGGGGTGTACTTGAATGATTCGGATGCTGCCACGCTGAATGATAACGTCATCTCCAACAATAGTGATGGCGGTGGGGTGTACTTGGATCACTCGGGTGCTGCCACATTGAACAACAACACTATTGCCGATAATACGTCTCAGTACTGTGGTGGAGGAGTATGTGCGTATTTTTCCTCTGGTGCCATATTGGACGGCAACACCATCACTAGCAATACAACCCAACATGAGGGCGGTGGAGTCAATCTGTCACTCAGCTATGGATCTGTATTGCGAAGGAATCTCATTCAGAGCAATACCGTATTATCATACACTGGTGGTGGAGTGAGTCTAGCTTACGCTGTCTTCAGTACATTGGACGGCAACATTATCCGTGACAATACAGCTCGCAGCGGTGGCGGAGTATCCGTGCGAAAAACCCCGGTCACGTTGAAAGGCAACCTTATATTTGGCAATGCCGCGCGAAGCGGCGGTGGGGTACATTTGGATCAGAGTTATGCCACGATGGTAAACAATGTCATCGTTGATAATCATGCCTCATCCACAGGAAGCGGTGTTCACGTTGAGGGAAGCAGTGCTTCAATGCTCCATACCACTCTTGCTCGGAATGCGGGTGGTGATGGAAATGGTGTTTACGTAACTGAATATAGCGATCCTTTCGAGACCTATCAAGCTAGTACTGTTGTGTTGACCAACACAATATTAGTGAGCCATTCTATAGGAGTTAGTGTTACGGGGGGCAACACTGTCACGATCAATGGAGTCCTGTGGTTTAGTGCGCCCATTACCGTCTCGCTATCGACAACGGCAGCAGTCAGTTTGCAGAATCAGCATAATGGCAATCCAGCCTTTGCAATGGATGGCTATCATTTGACGGCCGATTCGATGGCTGTAGACGAAGGTGTAGATTCTGGTGTGACAATTGACATTGATGGTGATACTCGACCCCTAGGCAATGGATTCGACTTGGGCGCCGATGAATTCATCAAGCAACGAGTCTACCTGCCGTTGGTGCTGAAGATCGGGCCATAGCGCTGGGGATGCAAGGGCAAAAAGGGGATGATCTGCTAACCGAAGGCGGAGACCACCCCCAGCAGGTGACTAGGGATAGGATATTCGACGAAGGTGCGGACGCGTCGTCGGTGACAACCTGCCTAACGGCTGATAATAGGCAGGCCCAAATTGGAATGGTCTCCATTCGGCCAGGTACGGACAGCATACCTGGTAACCACTCGATACGTGAGAACCAAAGATAAAGCAGTTTCTCACTCAAGCGAGATGACAGCCGAAGGCTCTTGAAACTAAAGAAAAGAGAAAAAGAAAAATGAACGCCAAGCGTTTGGCTCACGTCCTGATGGTGCTGGTCATCACCTCATCAGCGCCTATCAACACGTTGGAACGTGAACAAGATTCGGAGAGCCACATAGCCGCTGCAGCAGCGGACACCACTACCCGCGTTTCCGTGGCATCGGATGGAACACAAGCGAACGCTTATTCTTACCGGCCTTCTATCTCAGCCGATGGACGCTACGTGTCGTTCGAGTCTGGTGCCGACAACCTGGTGATCGGGGACACGAATGGTTACCAGGATATCTTCGCCCACGACCGGGTGACGGGGGAAACAAGCAGGGTTTCGGTCGCCTCAGACGGGACACAGGCGAATAGCTCCTCCCGCAAGTCATCTATTTCTGCCGACGGAAGCATCGTGGCGTTTTACTCTAATGCCACCAATTTGGTGATTGGAGACACCAATGGTGCCGGAGACATCTTCGTCCACGACCGGGTGACCGGGGAAACGAGTAGGGTTTCGGTCGCCTCAGACGGGACTCAGGCAAACAACTATTCCGACGCACCGACTATCTCAGCCGATGGACGCTTCGTGGCGTTCGAGTCTAGTGCCGATAACTTGGTGATCGGAGACACGAATGGTTACCTGGATATCTTCTTCCACGACCGGGTGACCGGGGAAACGAGCCGGGTTTCAGTCGCCACAGACTGGACCCAGGGGAATAATCCCTCAAGCAGACCTTCTATATCCGGAGATGGACGCTTCGTGCAGTTCGAGTCTGGTGCGAGCAATTTAGTGATCGGAGACACCAACGGAGCAACCGACGTCTTTGTACGCGACATGGCGACCGGGGAAACAAGTCGGGTTTCTGTCGCCACAGGCGGGGTCCAGGGGAATAGTTCTTCCTGGAGCTACCCTTCAGCAATCTCTGCGGATGGCCGGAATGTGGTGTTTACGTCCTACGCCAGCAACCTGGTGAATAACGACACCAATGGTTCTTGGGACGTTTTCGTCCACGACCGGGTGACCGGGGTGACGAGCCGGGTTTCTGTCGCCACCGGTGGGACCCAGGGAAGTGGCACTTTCGTTTCAGTCCGTTCAGTTATCTCTGCCGACGGGCGCTACGCAGTGTTCCCGTCTTATGACAGCACCTTGGTGAGCGGGGATACAAATGGTACATACGACGTCTTCGTCCACGACCGGGTGACCGCGGTGACGAGCCGGGTTTCTGTCGCCACCGATGGGACCCAGGCGAACGGCGGGTCTGACGGTCCATCTGTCTCTGCCGATGGACGCTTCGTGGCGTTTGAGTCTGGTGCCGCCAACCTGGTGATTGAAGATACGAATAATTCCTGGGATATCTTCGTCCATGACCGGCAGCCGCTGCCGGTACTCTCTATCCCTCATATCGAAGTAAGCAATGCCATCCAGGATCAAAGTAATAGCGTTCCGCTTATTGCCGGTAAGCTCACCCTCGTCCGAGTGTATGTGGACTGTGGTGCAGGGTGTACCTCACTAACCAACGTGACGGGCGTGTTAAGGGGCTATGGCCCTTCGGGCGAATTACCTGGTTCACCGATTTCACCTTCTGGCCTCCAGAAGGTGATTACCGCTTACCACGTTAACGATTGGAGTACACAGCGAGCATATCTAACGCAGACTCTAAACTTCACGCTGCCACCAGGGTGGACGAGTGGGACGGTCACACTGACAGCTCAGGTTGCTTCGGCGCAAGCATCCATAACAAGGCCATTTATGCCAGCGCGACCTCCGCGAGTAGCAGTTATGCCAATTCACTACATTTACAATGGTGTAGATGCCAGGCCCAGTCCTTCCACTGTCCAAACTGGTCATTCGTGGACTTACCGGGTGTATCCCGTCGGTGTGCAGCCCATTGTACTGCCGGAGATGCCATGGGTGGGTTCTTGTTTTGGAAACTATTGCAGTCGCATTGTCAAGGGAGTTAAGGAAATAATATTATTGCTCCGTCTCAAAGGGGAATTGTGGTGGCACAATCTTCTGAATCCAGACAAGCAAGCAGACTACATCTTCGGCTGGCTACCCCCTGAGACCTACAGTGGCGGTGCTGGCGTTTTAAGTGGGACGACTGCTTTTGGTGGCGATCATCCAGTATACGGCCTCGGAATTTTCGCTCACGAAGTTGCGCATATGCTTGGCCGACCACATACCAAAGTTGGCACGCAGGAAAGTTGTGAAAACCCTTCGCCAGACCCCAGTGACTGGCCTCCTGAATATCCTGACGCCAAAATACAGGAATGGGGGTTAGATGGTCGTACATTTGGCTGGTTAATATCATCATCTAGCGCATTAAAGAATCCGAGCGAAACTTACGACTACATGTCATATTGTTGGGTTCCATATGGTACGCCGCCACAGCCACCACGGGGGCCAGCCTGGACCTCCCCGCATACTTATATGCAGCTATATACCCAGACGATGCGTATGCAGGCCCCTGCCTTAACCAGCGATTCTCCGTTGGCCTCGCAGCCCTACTTCATTGCCAGTGGTCTGGTTTATACCGATAATACTACTACGCTTGATCCAATTTGGGTCATCACTTCAACATCCGCACTTTCTAATCCGCCAACTGGAACGGCTTACTGCCTAGATGCCCAGAATAGCTCCGGCACTGCACTGACCAGTCGATGCTTCGACTTGAGCTTTACAGACCATCTAGGTGAGCCTGTTGGCGTAGATTTCTTCAACCTGATGCTTCCCTATCCCCCCGGTGTAAGTCGCATCGTTCTCAAGAGAGGGGCGCAAGAGTTGGCTGTACGGCCAGTCAGCGCCAATGCGCCTACCGTCACCGTCTTATCGCCGAATGGTGGGGAGACATGGGCTGCAACTGGTGCCTACACCATCACTTGGACAGCTGCTGACATCGATGGTGATACACTTACCTACAATGTCTTTTACAGTCCTGACGGAAGTAATTGGGTGCCGGTTGGGACAGGCATCACTACTACCCAGTTGGCAGCTAACTCCGCCGAACTGGCCGGTGGAAGCGAAGCAAGAATACAAGTGATGGCCTCTGATGGAGTGAATACAACTGTAGCGGATTCAGCCTCTTTCAGTGTAGGGCGCAAGGGGCCACAAATCTACATCCTATCGCCAGAAGGAGATGGAGTCATACCACCCAACACACCACTCTTCTTGGAAGGCTATGCGTACGATCTGGAAGATGGCATGCTAGGCAACACGGCGTTAAGTTGGAGTTCTAGTAGGGACGGGAACTTGGGAACGGGCATTAATGCGCTGGTCACACTTTCAGCGGGCCAGCACATCGTCACACTTTCTGCGACAGAAACAGATTGTAACACGGCCACCGCAAGTATCAATCTGTTTGTCGGCTACAAGACTTACCTGCCAGTGGTGCTGAGGAATTACTATCCTCTTCCACCGCCGCAGCTCCTCTATCACTATCAGTTTGACTCAGGGCAGGGCGAGAATGATCCGGACTTCATTTCCTGGGGCAGAAGTTATTCAAGCATTTCTGGCAGTACAGTCATCTATGAACAGGGATTAGGACCAGGCAATCCTGGCGGCGGTATGTATCTATACAATACTCAGACATTCCTGTTGAGCATGGCAAGTCCGAATGTAACCGTTTCGGGCAGCTACGAGATCAGCGCGCAGTTTAACGTGTACAAGGGCAAGAATAACGCGCGTTACGGCATTGTTTTCGGCGCGGACAACGGCACCTTTGGGCGAGGCACTGGCAACATACCGACCTTCAACATCAACAGTAATTACTATAAGTTTAGTTTGCAGTTCCCTGATGGCCCAGGGAACGACCCAGCCGACTTCCAGCTGGAACGTTGCGACGGCAATGGTACATTGTGTACCAAGTTAGTTGATCGAACACCGATCCCGATCAGCGCAGCTGCCGATGGTGTCTGGGATACGGTTACGATCCGTCGCCAGGGGTCTTCGATCGTCGTCCTGGTCAACAATACCCAGCTCATCTCCGTGAGCGATGGGGCGTTCACCGGCGCGCGCGAGTTCGGCATGTATATCCAGTCACAGGAGAGCAACAGCACGACGTCGCCGCTGGAGATCGATTTCGATAACTATCGCGTATCGCAGTTGCCATGACTCGCAAATGAGACGAGGCCGCGCGACCGAGTTACGAACCTTACATGCTGCAAAGACACCGTATCAGCAAATTCGCCACAGGCACGGCGGCTAATTGTGGTCAGGTAGACGGTCGCCCGTCTCCCCGCCACTCCGTAGAGTAGAAACAAAGCGCACCTTTCCACCTTTGAGTGGATGTGTTTCTTCCCTCGCTAGCCCGCAGAGCGCAGCACAGGAAGCTCATCTTCGCTCCGCATCTGCAAAGCGGGCAGCAGACCGACCAGACAGGGAAGGACTGCGAATAGTATAAACGCCTCGCCCACCGCCTGCGCCGTAGCCGCGCGGAAGACCTCGAAGGCGTCCCCGCTGAACAGCGACGCGCCTGCCGACAGGTTCGCCGTCAATATCTGGACACGCTGCGTCCACCACGCGAGAGCGATCGATCCGCCCAGGCTCATGCCCGCCAGCCGCAGGATGATGACCAACGCGGAGGCGGAGCCGCGTTCCTGCGCGGGCGCGACGTTGATGACCGCCGTCGCCACAGGCGCCAGCACCAGCCCGAACCCCGCGCCGGCCACCATCAGGCCCGGCAGCATTTCGAAGTACGTGGTGTCAGACGTCCATTGACCGGTCATCCAGAACCCGATCGCGCCGAGGGCCAAGCCGACCGACGCGGGCAGGCGATAACCCCGTCGCTCGACGATGCGGCCGGCGAACGCCGATACGATCGCCATCGTCAGCGTCAGGCCGGACAGCACCCAGCCGGTGTACCACGCGCCGTCGTTGAGAATCTGCTCCAGCGTCTGGCCGGGTTGGCCGGATGCAACAACCGCATTGATAAACAGCGGAACCAGTCCCAGCGCGACGATCAGGACGAAGCCGACCAGAAGGTTCGTGAGCGAGGCGGCAGTGAAGGTCCGGCTGCGGAACAACTGCATGTCGAGCAGCGGGTCGCGCGCGCGCAGTTCCCAAACGATAAACGCGCCAGCCAGCACAGCGGCGGCGATCAAGAGCGGCGTCTGATACGCCGGCGCCGTCTGCTCGACGAACGGCGAAGCTGCACCGGACTCGGCGCCGCTGCCCAGGCCCATATTGAAGGCCACGAGTGCGCCGCCAATCAGCAGGACGCCGATCCAGTCCAGCCCTCCCTGCGCCTTCGATTGCGGCACGCTCTGCGCGCGCAGCGCGCGCCAGCACAGGATGAAGGCGAGGATGCCGATCGGGACGTTGAGCCAGAAGATGATGCGCCAGTCGCCGAACAGGCGAACCATGATCCCGCCGTACAGATGCCCCACCACCCAACCGGCCGTGTCGACGGCGGCGATCGCGCCGAGCGGCGTGGCGCGCTTCTCCGGCGGGTACAGGTCGCCGACGAGCGCCATGGACACGGGCACCATCGCGCCCGCGCCCAGCGCCTGCACCACGCGGCTCATCACGAGCCACTCCAGCGACTGCGCGAACGGCGCGCGCTGCGTCACGGCAACCATGACCGAGCCGGCAACGAAGATCGCCAGGCAGGCAAGGTAGGCGGCGCGGCGCCCGTACAGGTCGCTCAGGCGGCCGGCGAATGTCATGCTCACCGCGTAGGCGGCCAGGTACATCGTCACCACCCAGCCGGCCAGCGCGGATTGATCCACGGTCAGCTCGAAATCGACGACGACTTGCGGCAAGAACGCCGATGCGACGGTGAGGTCCATCGCCCCGACGAAGATCGCTACGGAGACGAGGGCGATGATCGCGTTGGGGCGTGACAGGCGGGAGGAGTGGGGCACGGAAGTCAGGAGTTAGAGTTAGAGTTAGAGATTGGAGTTGGAGGTTGGAGATTAGAGGTCCGGCGCTTCGATCGTCACCGGCTCGCCGAACTTCGAGAAGGTCATTGTCCAGATCGACGGATCGCCGGGATCGGTCGTCGGATCGACCAGCACGATCTTGCGCACGGCGAAGGTCTGCGGATCGACCCACACATCCACATCCACTGTGCTGGAGCCGATCAGGCCGCCGCTCATCCGCCACAGGCGCGAGCCGTCGATGCGGCCTTTCACGTGATACATCTGTGCGTCGCCGATGGACTCGACGCCGACCAGCTCTGCATCGTCCAGCCCGCCTTCCAGCGTCTTCTCCAGTCCGAATTCAGGGTGAAACATCACCGCCGGATTGAAGCCGATCTCGGCAGGCAGCGGCTCCCACTCCTTCGACAGGAAGTTGGTGATGTACTGCTCGTCGCCGAGCGCGATCATGTCGGCCTCGATCGCGACCGGGCCGACGAGCTTCAGGTGCACACCCATCCGATCGGGCCGTGCGAACACGCCTTCCCCCGAGCGCAGCGCCAACCCCAGCGCCGGATTGAGCATGGCCGGCGTGCCCGCGATGTCGATCGTAAAGCGCAGCGTGCTCTGGCCGGCCATACCCTTCGCCGCACGCTGCACGATCTCGTCAGGGGGCAGTTCGGGGGGAGGCGGAGCGCCACAGGCGGAGAGTGCAGCAAAGCAACACGCCAGGAACCCAAGCCGTAGGATCGAACGCATCCCAGTCGTCCTTCATGCGAGATGAACGCCGCGCGTATTGTAGACTGCCGTAGTGCGCGTGTCAAACACCGGCGCCGGTATTGTTATTCGATTGCGATCTGGGAGGAGGCGATTCGCGTATATTATAAGTTCGGTGTATGCTTTCGCGACGCATTCGATAGACACGCATGAGCATGAACCCTTCTACGCATCACCGTCCCGCTCTTCAACTCGCGCTCACCGCGCTGCTGGCCGCGCTCGCGCTCATGCTGACACTATCGTTTGCCTTCGCCGACGACGCCGGCGTGTCCAGGGGTTCCCCGTTGCCTGGACGTCCAGAGCGCCAAGATCACGGCACGGGGCAGTATCCGCGCGGTCAATCCGCGTCGAGTAGCCTCACGCCGATCGATAGCCCGCCTGCGCCCGGCAAAATCGATCCGCCTCTGCTCAAACGAATGCTGGCCGCCGCGCCCGGCGAGCAGATTCCGATCATCGTCGAGATGCGGCAGCAGGCCGATCTCGACAGCGCGCCATTGAGGGCCGCCGGGACTAGCCAGGCTGAGGCAGTTGTCCGTGCGCTGCGGACGACTGCGGCTCACTCGCAGCGAGATGTGCGCGCCCAGCTCGCCGTGATGGAAAAGGCGGGCCGCGCCAGCCAGGTGCGCTCGTTCTGGATTTTCAACGGCCTGGCCTCGCATGTCGCGGCCGGGGACATCCTCGCGCTCGCCGCGCGCGACGACGTCGGCCTGATTCGCGAAGACCGTTTTCGCCAGTGGGTAACCGCCCCGCCATCCAAACTTCAAACTTCAAACTTCAAACTCCAAACTCCAGCTCCTGAATGGGGCATCCGCAAGATCCGCGCCGACGAAGTCTGGGCCGCGCTCAACGTCACCGGCACCGGCATCGTCGTCGCCAACATGGATACAGGCGTGGATTGGCAGCATCCTGCGCTGATGACGGCATACCGCGGGTATGGGAAAGGACTGGCCGGCCACGCCGGCAACTGGCTCGACGCCACCGATGACGCCACCGTGTACCCCGTCGATCCGCACGGCCACGGCACGCACACCATGGGGACGATGGTCGGGGCGGATGGTATCGGCGTCGCGCCGGGTGCGCGCTGGATCGCGGCTCGCGTCTTGAACAGCGCTGGCTTCGGCTACGACTCATGGATCCACGCCGGCTTCGAGTGGATACTCGCCCCGAATGGCGACCCGAACCTCGCGCCGGACGTGCTGAACAACTCATGGGGCAGCGACGCCTCCGCCAGCACAGCTTTTCAAAATGACCTGCGCGCGCTGCGCCAGGCGGGCATCTTCGCCGTGTTCAGCGCCGGCAATAACGGCCCGGACGCCGGCCGCATCGGATCGCCGGCGTCGCTGCCTGAAGCGTTCGCCGTCGGCGCGACCGACGACGAAGATGAGGTCGCGGTGTTCTCGAGCCGCGGCCCCTCGCCGTGGGGCGAAGTTCGCCCACACGTAGCCGCGCCCGGCGTCAACGTGCGATCGAGCGTACCGGGCGGCATCTTCGACCGTTACAGCGGCACGTCGATGGCCGCGCCGCACGTTGCGGGAACGGTCGCGCTCATGCTTGCGGCCGACCCGTCGCTGACGATCACCGGCACGGCGTTCGCGCTGACCGGCGCCGCTGCGCCCCTCTCCACGACGATCCCCAACAACGACAGCGGCTACGGGCGCGTCGACGCGTATGCCGCCGTGCAAACTGTGGCAAGCATGGGCATGCTCAGCGGCACGGTGACGCGATCCGACACCGGCGCTCCGATCGCAGGCGCAACCGTTGCCGCCGTCTCGAACACCGGCTCTGGCACGGCGCGCACGGGCGCAAACGGGCAATATGTGCGCGGATTGGCTGCGTCGATCTATACGGTCGGCGCGTCGGCGTTCGGTTACGTGACGGCGACTCAGGCGCCTGTCTTCGTCATCACCGGCGCCACCACATTGCTCGACTTCGCGCTCGACCCGCTGCCATCCGGCGAGGTGCGCGGGGCGCTCACCGACGCCGAATCGGGGCAACCGATCAGCGGGACGATCGTCGTCGTGGGCGCGCCGGTCACCGCATCGGCCGCTGCGCGCGGCTCATACAGCGCGACGCTGCCCGGTGGAACGTTCGAGCTGCGCGCCGTTGCCTGGGGCCATCGCGTCCTCACCGCGACGGTGACGGTTACGCCTGGCGCGGTCGTCACGCGTGATTTCTCGCTGCCACCCGCGCCGACTATCCTTCTGGTCGATTCCGGTCCGTGGTACTATGGCAGCCAGATTGGGTATTACCGGGCTGCGCTGGATGAACTGGGCTACCCCTACGCCGAGCACCGCGTGAAGCACCTGCCCGCCGACGCGCCTCTGTCGAACACGCTGAATGCGTATGACGTCGTCATCTGGTCTGCGCCGCTGGATGCGCCCGGGCTTATCGGGGCGGGCGACGCGATCAGCAGCACTCTGTCGGCCGGCGGCTCGCTTTTCCTCAGCGGGCAGGATGTTGGCTTCTGGGACGGCGGGCTGGGGTCCTATTGGTCGAGCTATTACATCGATCGCTTGAAGGCGATCGCAGTCCAAGACGATTCCGGCTCACGCACGGTGAGCGGCGCGGGCGTATTCGGCGGCCTGGACGCTTCGATCGCAGGGCCTGGCGGCGCGGATAATCAATGGTATCCAGATGCCATCGGCTCGGCCGAACCCGATTTCACCGCCGATGCGTTCACCTACGCAAACGGCAAGCTGGCGGGGCAAACGGTCGGGTTGTGTCTGCCGTACCGGGCAGCGTATCTGGCCTTCGGGCTTGAGGCGATGACGAGCGCGGCAACCCGCCGCGAAGTGATGTCCCGCACGCTCGCGTACTTCGCCTCACCACGCAACGCAGCCGGCATGACGCTGGCGGCGGCGGACGACGTGCTCGTCGGGCCGGCCGGCAGCACGGTGACGACGACCGTTCGCCTGCGCAATATCGCGGAAATCGGCGGCAGCGATACTTTTACATTGGCCGCGCAGTCATCCGGCTGGAGCGTGTCACTTTCTGATACTTCCATCACGATCGACGCTTGCGCCGACCGGACGATCACAGTGACGGTATCGATCCCGCCCGGCGTCCCGATAGATGCTGCCCAGGCGATTACCCTCACTGCACGCTCGGCGAACTCGCCGACGTTGACGGCAGACGTGGTTTTCGTCGCCAAGTCTCCGGCTATCGCGCTGCTCGTCGACGACGACCGCTGGTATGATGTCGAGGCGGCGTACGAGACGGCGTTGAGCGCCACAGGCGTCTCGACCGATCGCTGGGACGTAGCCAAGAGTTTCGCCGGCCCAGAGCCGGCAACACCCTCGCCCGAGAGGCTGAGCTGGTATCCGATCGTCATCTGGTTCACCGGCTACGACTGGTACCAGCCCTTGACCGCAAGCAACGAAGCCACGCTGACGCAATACCTGGACGGCGGCGGGCGCGTGCTGATCTCGTCGCAATCGCACCTGGGGTGGAGCGGCATCAGCGACTTCAGCCGCACGCGGCTGGGCGTGCTGGACGCGGGCGACGTGACGACGACCCTGGCGCGGGGTGTGCCCGGCGGCCCGTTCGACGGACTCGGCACGCTGGCGCTGTCCTATACCTTCCCTAACTGGTCCGAGAATGCAGCGCCGTACCCGACCGCCACCGTTGCCCTGGTCGGATCTCACGGCCGGCCCATCGCGCTGGCGCGCCAAGCAGAGCGCGGTGCGGGCAAGACGATGTTCTTCTCGTTCCCATTCGAAGCCATCCCCGAACCGGCGCGCCGCGAGGTGATGGAGCGCGCCGTGGGATACCTGTCCTGGCTCGGTAACTCGACGGTAACGGCCGACAAGACCGTGGCCGCTCCCGGTTCGAACGTGACGATCGAGATCGCCGTGCGCAACGACGGCCCGTCGGACCTGGCGTCTGCCTCTGCCACGGCGACACTGCCTGCAAGCGTATCGCTTCAGAGCGGCAGCACGGCCTGGAGCGGCTCCCTGGCGTCAGGACAGTCTGTCACCGTTTCACTCACAGTTTCGCTGGCTGACGGCCTGCCGCCGGGCAGTATCGTCGTCGTTCCCGTCGCGTTCACCGATGGGCATCTCGGCGTCACGTTTCACAGGACAATCCAGGTGGGCATAGTCCGGCCTGATCTCTCGTCCAGCACGATCGACGCACTGGGTGCGGAGGCAGGCCCGGTCCAACCGCTCGACGTTGTGACGTGGACCATCGTCGCGCGCAACACCGGGCAGGCCGACGCGGCCTCGACAACTATCACAGGGTTGTTGCCGCTCGGCACGGAAATGCTCAGCGGAACACTCGCCGCGAGCGTGGGCGGAGCCTCGGAGCTGAGCGGCACGGTGCAATGGCATGGCATGATCCCGGCCGGCGGATCGGTCACCATTACTTACCAGATGGCAGCTTCCAACACACTGCAAGACCGGCTTTACTATGGCAGCGCGCTTTTCGACGACGGGATGATGCTGCATCATGCGCAGGCATGGCTGCCGGTGAAACCTTATCGCTTCTATATGCCGGTCATACACAAACAATGGAAGTAGTTGGGCTGGGGTATAATTTGCTGACGCATGCCGACATCCGATTTCATAGCTCAACTCGCCAGAGGCGATCTCTTCATCCTCGACGGCGCGACGGGCACGGAGCTGACCCGCCGGGGCGTCGACACCACACTCCCGTTATGGTCGGCCGGCGCATTGATTGACCCGCAGGGCCGCGACGTCCTGCGCCGCATTCATGGCGATTACATTCGCGCCGGCGCGCACATCGTCACGGCGAACACATTCCGCACGCACCGGCGCAGCCTGGCCCAGGGTGGTCACGGCACTCGCGCGCGCGAGCTGACTCACCTTGCCGTTCAGCTCGTGCGCGAAGCCGTCGAGCAGGTTCCCGCCGCCCATCGTGTCTTCGTCGCCGGCTCTATCGCGCCACTCGAGGACTGCTACTCGCCGCAGCTCGTCCCGCCCGATGATGAACTCAGGACAGAGCACGCGGAGATGGTCCGGCATCTGGCCGAGGCAGGCGTCGACGTGATGCTGGTCGAAACCATGAACACGATTCGAGAGGCGCGCATCGCCGCAGAGGCGGCGCGAAGCGCCGGCCTACCGGTCATGGTCAGCTTCGTGTGCGCCGGCGCAACCCCGCTGGGCGGGGGGCAGGCACGGGCGCGAGCAGCGGGAGAGCCGGTCCGGCTAGACGGGGAGCCGCACCTGCTCAGCGGCGAGCGATTGAGCGACGCGGTGCGTGCGGTCGAACCGCTGGAGCCGGCCGCGATTATGGTGAACTGCGCGCCGGTCGCCATGATCGAGGGCCTGTTGCGTGGCCTGCGCGCCGCCACGGGCAGGCCCCCGAATGCCTCTATCGGGGGCAGGCCGATCGGCGCGTACGGCAACGTCGGGCACGTCGACGAGCGCGTCGGGTGGACTCTCACGCGCGCTATCACGCCGGGACAGTACGCGGCTGCTGCACGTGGCTGGCGCGATCTCGGCGCGTCGATCATCGGCGGCTGCTGCGGCACTACACCCGAGCACATCGCCGCGTTGGCCCTGGCGCTTCACCCACAGCCCACATGAGAACTCGATTTTGGTAACGGCCATATCCGGCGCCTGGAGTGCAGGCTTCAGCCTGCCAATACCGTGAATACTCAGCCAGCCTGCGCCAACTGGCAGCCGCCCAGACAAACACAACAGCGAATTCAGGAAATAACGAACTTGCGCCCGTTCGCCAATTCGTTCCTTCCCCAATTCGTTGTCGTGTGGAGTGAGCCTGAGTAGCTACCCAATACCGAAGATATGGCGGCCTGAAGAGCCTGCCCTGAGCCTGCCGAAGGGCCGCACTCCGGCGTTTTGCCAAAGTCAAGATGAGAACAACTAAGCTCTTCTATCTGTATATCGCCATCGGCGTATTGGTTTCGGCGTGCGTCCCACGCACTCCGGCGCCTGTCCCGGCGACGGCGACCGCAACCCTGCCGGCGACCATATCGATAACCGCGACGACGCCTAATGAACCGCCTGCCGCATCGCCGACGGCAGCGACCGTCGATCGGACGGCGCCGGCGGCGGCGATCACCGCCGATCCGGAAACCACTGCCCGTCACCTGCGCATCTTCGAGCAATTGTGGAACACCGTGGATACTCAGTACGTGTACGCCGACTTCAACGGCGTAGACTGGCTGGCCGTATACAGCGATTTCAAGTCTAGAGTCGAAAGCGGCCTGAGTGACGAGGGATTCTGGCAGGCCATGAGCGAGATGATCGCCCGGCTTGACGACGAGCACTCTACATTCCTGACGCCGGACGAAGCGCGGAAAGAGGACGCCCAGCTCAAAGGCGACCTGTCATACGTCGGTATCGGCGTCTACGCAGGCACGCAGCCTGAGAAGCAGCAGGCCGTGATCTTCAGTGTCTTGCCCGGCAGTCCGGCCGAGGAAGCTGGCTTGCGCGCGCACGACGCCATTCTGACGATCGACGGCCAGCCGGCTGCCGGCGGCGACGGCCGCGACAACCTCGACCTGCTGTACGGTCGACCCGGCACGCAGACCGTGCTGACCGTCCGCTCGCCCGGAGAAGCGCCACGCGAGGTGCGCCTGACGCGCCGCCGGATCGGCGGCACACTGCTGGCGACAGGGCGCATCCTGCCGGTCGAGGGAACGAGGCTGCGAATCGGATACCTGGCGATTCCCACGCTTTGGGATGCTTCGATTGCGGCCAGCGCGCGGCAGGCGCTGGCTGGATTGATGGCTGCCGGCCCGCTGGACGGCTTGATCATCGACATGCGCATCAACGGCGGAGGCGTGAGCACCAACCTGCTGGCGTTGCTGGGGTTCTTCACCAGCGGCCCTCACGGCGAGTTCGCCGGCCGTGACCAGACACGCCCGCTGGATGTGACAGCCGAGCCGGTCGGCAACTCGCAGGATGTGCCGCTCGCCATCTTGACGGGGCTGCACACACAAAGCTACGCCGAGGTCTTCAGCGGGGTGCTGCGCGAAGCCGGGCGCGCGCGGCTGGTGGGGATGACCTCGCCGGGCAACGTCGAGACGATCTACGGTTACGACTTCGAAGATGGATCGCGGGCGTGGATCGCGCGCGAGGGGTTCACCGCGGCGAGCGGAGCTGACTGGGAAGAGACCGGCCTGGTTCCAGACAGCATCGTCGACGCCGACTGGGACGAGTTCACCGAAGAGAACGATCCGTACATCGCCGCGGCCCTGGCGCTCTTTGCGGCTTCGGCCGGCGCGGCGCCGCCGCGTTGAATCACCGTCAGCCCGGCGGACTCTATCAGGAGCGAGCGGGAGAGAGCCATTGATCCGAGCACTCATCACCGACTTCGGCGGCGTGCTGGTGCGCACCGCCAGCGCCTCGCCTCGGCGCGCGCTCGAAGCGCGCCTCGGGCTGCCGCCTCATACGATTGAAGACCGCGTGTTCGGGGGTGATGCCTCGCTGCGCGGCCAGAGGGGCGAGATGAGCTTCGCCGCCGTCTGGGAACAGATCGGCCGTGACCTGGAGCTGAATGGCCGTATGAGCATCCAGGAATTCCGCGACCTGTTTTTCAGCGCGGACTTCCTCGACGTGGAGCTTATGGCATTCATCCACAGCCTGCGCCCTGCGCTCAAGACCGGCCTGCTCAGCAACGCCTGGGACAATGCGCGCCAGGTGTTCACTCAGATCTTCCCGATCGCGGATGCCTTCGACGCGATCGTCATTTCGGCCGAGGAGAAGGTGGCCAAGCCCGATCCGCGCATCTACCGGATCGCGCTGGAGCGATTGGGCGTGCAGGCTGGCGAGTCCGCCTTCTTGGACGACATGCCGGAGAACGTGCGTGGCGCTGAGGCGGTGGGCATGCGCGCCGTTCAGTTCCAGTCGACCGAGCAGGCGAGGAGAGAGATCGGGCAGCTCCTCGGGCTGGGCGGTTGAAGCCTCAGTAATCGAACTGTAACCTGGCGAACCGTGCCAAGTCATTTCATATCGTGAGGCGAGGCGCTCAGCCCTGCCAAACTTCCCATTTGATACAGCGCCAGGCAGGCATATGCTCTTCCTGGCGAATGTGTCTGGCTGCACAGGCGCCTGCTCGAGGAGCGAACACTCGCGTCGGAATCGTTATGGGATCGTTGGTAACCAGTTTGGCACAAAGCATGGATATGCTGTACAATAAGCGCAAAGCCGGTCAGGGAAATTGCATGGATCGCGTCTCCATCTCGTGTGAAAGATTGTCAGACCTGGAGGGCCATCAGGCGCTGGCCGAGTCATGCAAGCTCGGGCTGGAGCTGCAGGAGTTTTCCAACCCGACCTTGCTCGACAACGACTGGCACAGCCAGCTGCGCGAGTATCAGTCGAGCCTGAACGGCTTCGTCCAGCCGATTACGATGCACGGCGCGTTCATCGACTTGATCAGCGGCAGCCCCGACCGGCGCGTCGCCGCGCTGGCGCGCGATCGCTATCGGCAGAACCTCGACATCGCGCACGCGCTGAGCGCGACGGTGATCGACTTTCACGCCAATTATTTGCCTCTGGTCGACCATCCCAGCTACCTCCCCGACTGGGAAAACCGGCAGGTGGACTTCTGGGGACCGCTCGCCGAAGAGGCGGCCCGGATCGGCGTGACGCTCGTCCTGGAAAACATGTGGGAGCCTGACCCGCGCATTATCGGGCGCGTCCTGAAACGTATCAAGTCGCCCAACCTGAAAGCCTGCCTCGACGTGGGACACGCGAGCCTGTACTCGCGGCTGCCGATCGGCGAGTGGATTAAGGACCTGGGCGACGATCTGATTTACACGCATCTCCATAATAACCACGGCACGACCGACGAGCATTTGGCATTTGGCGACGGCGTGATCGACTTCCCCGAGCTGCTGGCCACGCTGCGCGCGCTTCCCAAGCCGCCGATGTTCATTCTGGAGCTGCCCAACCTCGAATCGATTCAAGCCAGCCTACCGTATCTTGAGCTGGAATGAAAGGTCGGTCGGGTCACGGACCCGGCCAGAGCAGCAGGGTCGGCTTCCGTCGAGACGTTTGCGGTATACTCCGACAGACCGAGAATGGATGCCGAGTTCGGACAATAAAGCGGCGGGACTCCTATCGCGATCCCGCCGCCTGAGTGCAACGCTATGCGGTTGTCGATTACATCCTGCCGAATGCTTTCTTCACGTCCGGTGTGTTGAGGTAGTAGATGATGACGCCCGCGATAATAATGCTGATAAGCTGGCTGCCGATCCCTGCCCCTTGAAGAATGTTGATCAGCGAGAGGACCAGGGATAGAATCGCTCCGGCGATTCCCAGCATCCACGCCCACGGCTTGAGCATCCACGCGCCGTAGGCGAATACGAGGTACAGCACCGCCAGCACGAGTGACAACACGCCGAAGATGACCGTCAGGCCGCCCAGAACTGCAGCTTCAGCGGCCGGTGCACCCGCGCCAGCCGCTAAGCCGCCGAGGACCCCTCCCAGACCGATAAGGGTCAATGATCCGCACAGCCCAAGCACTCCGCCTATCGCCGCCAGCACGGCTAAAATCGTGACACCCATTGGACGTTGCATGTCTGCCTCCTCTTGGATTTGCCTGGTCAGGCATATGAATTGCTCTTATTCTATTCATTTAGCCTCAAGACGCAAATCGGTCGCCAAACGAAAGGAGACCGGCCACCGCCAGTCTCCAACTCTAACTCCAAACTCTAACTCTTCCTCTTGCGAATCTTCGCCCACAACCCGCTCGGCCAATCCACGACCTTGCGCTTTGTCTTGGCTTCGAGCATATACTGCACGGCCTGCTCGATATCCTTGGGATTGTAGCCTTCTTGCGTCTCGGCGAGCCGATCGATAGCGGCGCGCTCCTCGGCAGACAGCTTGCGGCCGCGGCCCTCCTCCAGATCGGCGACGGCCAGCAGCAAGGCCCGCTGGTCGGGCGTGAGTTTCTCGGCATTGTCGAGCAGCCATTTGGCTTTGCCGGCCACAAACAGGGCGTCGTCCGTTTTGTCTGCCATGGTGTCCTCTGACGCGAGTGATATTCCCCGCTCGACTCGATCCGATTACTCACCTTACGCAGAAACGCATCCCTTCGCCTTCGCTCAGGGCAGGCTCTTCGACTGCGCGTCGGGCGCATTCTGAGCGGAACGCAGTGGAGTCGAAGAACGCGCCCGACGCTCCGCTCAGGATGCTTGCATAAGGTAAATAATTATATATCCGATTGCGCAAGTCCGCCAAACGCCATCCCAACCGCGTGTGCACGCAAATGTTGTCAGTCGTCACAGTGCTCGCCAAACCGCGTCCTCGCGGTTGGCCGCCCACGGGGACGCGGGCGGTGAGCCACCTGACATGTTTTGCGTGCACACCCAACCGCAGGCGGATGTCACGCACCGGGGAGATAATCGTCCGCCAAAGATCGGGCAGCCAGTCGGTCTATGCTATAATCTCTTCAAGACAAGCGTTTTACGGTAGCACAACTTTCCATTTCGGAGCCGTGTCCTCCATGGAAATCCCCGGAACCGCGACCCCCTGGTATAGCCGCACGATCGAGACCGTCGCCCGCGCCCTGGAAACCCAACTCGATCACGGCCTGGGCGTCGAGGAAGCGCAGGCGCGGTTGAGCAAGGTCGGCCCCAACGAGCTGCGTGAGCGCCCGCCAGAACCGTTCTGGAAGAAAGTCGTCGATCAGCTTAATTCGTTCGTCGTGATTTTGCTCATCGTCGCCAGCGTCGTCTCGGCGCTGCTGGGCGACTGGATCGAAGCGGTCGTCATCATGGCGATCGTCGTCCTCAACGCCGTGCTGGGCGTGCTGCAGGAATCGCGCGCCGAGCAGGCGCTGGCGGCGCTCAAGAAAATGGCGGCGCCCGATGCGAGCGTGATCCGCGATGGTCACCGCCAGCGCATCCCCGCCCGCGAGCTGGTCCCCGGCGACGTCGTCCTCCTCGAAGCCGGCAACTTCGTCCCGGCGGACCTGCGCCTAGCCGAGTCTGTGAATCTCAAGATCGAAGAAGCCTCGCTGACCGGCGAGAGCGTGCCTGTCGAGAAACAGGCGAGTGGCGTGCTGGCCGAAAACGCGCCGATCGGCGACCGCAGGAACGCCGCTTACATGAGCACGCTGGTGACCTACGGGCGCGGCAAGGGCGTCGTCGTCGCCACGGGCATGCAGACGCAGATCGGCCTGATCGCGGAGATGATTCAGTCCTTCGAAGAGGAGCCGACGCCGCTGCAGAACAAGCTCAACCAGCTCGGCAAGGCGCTCGGCGTCGCCGCGCTGGCGATCTGCGGCCTGGTCTTCCTGGCCACCGTGCTCCGCCAGACGGATCTGTCGCTCATCTTCGATCCGAACGGCGGCCTCGGCGCATATCTCGTCAGCTTTCGGCAGGAGCTGGCCGATACCTTCCTGATCGCCGTCAGCCTGGCCATCGCCGCCGTGCCGGAGGGCCTGCCCGCCATCGTCACGATCAGCCTGGCGCTCGGCATGCGCGAGATGATCCGCCGCCACGCACTGATCCGCAAACTGTCGGCGGTCGAGACGCTGGGATCGGCGACGGCGATCTGCTCGGACAAGACGGGCACGCTGACGCTGAACCGCATGGTGGCCGTGAAGCTGTGGGTGAACCACGCCGAGATCGACGTGACCGGCCACGGCTATCAACCCCAGGGACAGTTCCTGCGGGGCGGGCGCGAATTCGATGCGCTTGGCGACCTGGAAAGCGCCAGTTTGCTGTGGGCCGCCACGCTGGCGAACGACGCCGACCTCGAACCGGTCGGCGAAACGGACGGCAGGATATCTTACCGCATGGTCGGCGACCCGACCGAGGGCGCGCTCCTCGTCGCGGCGGCCAAGGCCGGCATCTGGCGGAAGGAGCTGGAAAAATCGTTTCCGCGCGTCGCCGAGATCCCGTTCGACGCCGAGCGCAAGCGCATGGCTACGATTCACGACATCCGCGACGCGCAAACGGACGATCCGTCGCCGTTCATGACCGGCGAGACCGGCTACGTCGTCACGGTGAAAGGCGCGCCCGATCTGGTGCTGGACCGCTGCACGCATTTGACGCATCGCAAAGGCCCTGCCCCGATCACGGAACAGGAGCGGCAGATGATTCGGGACGCGAATGCCCGGATGGCTTCTCAGGCGCTGCGTGTGCTGGCCGTCGCCTATCGCCGCCTCGACCATCTGCCGGATGCGGGCGACCTCACCGTGGACTCCGTCGAGCGCGACCTGACGTTCGTCGGCCTGATCGGAATGATCGACCCGGCCCGGCCGGAAGTGAGGCCGGCGATCGACAAAGCGCGCCACGCCGGTATCCGCACGGTGATGGTCACCGGCGATTATCCCGACACCGCCCGCGCGATCGCCGCCGAAATCGGTTTGCTGCGCGACGGAAGGACCGGCGGCGAAGGCGGCCAGGTGCTCACCGGCGCGCAGATCGACACGATGGACGACACGGCGCTGGTCGCCGAGGTCGAGCAGGTCGACGTCTTCGCGCGCGTCAGCCCGGAGCACAAAGTCCGCATCGTCGACGCGTTCCGCGGGCGCGGCCACATCGTGGCTATGACCGGCGACGGCGTGAACGACGCGCCGGCGCTCAAGCGCGCCGACATCGGCGTGGCGATGGGCATCGCCGGCACCGACGTGTCGAAGGAGACCGCCGATATGGTGCTGACCGACGACAACTACGTGTCGATCGTCGGCGCCGTCGAGCAGGGCCGCATCATTTACGGCAACATCCGTAAGTTCGTGTTCTACCTGTTGTCGTGCAACGTCGCCGAGATCGCCATCATCTTCATCGCCGCGCTGGCCGGCTGGCCTACGCCGCTCACCGCCATTCAGTTGCTATGGCTCAACCTGCTCACCGACGGCGCGCCGGCGCTGGCGTTGGGCATGGAGAAGGGCGACCCCGACACCATGGATCGACCCCCGCGCCCGCCAACAGAGCCAATTGTCAATCGCGTCATGGTGATTCGCATCGCGGTCATGACCGTCGCGCTGACCGCCGTGGTGCTGGCCGCCTATTGGATCGGGATGAACGAGCACGGCATCGATCTGGCCGAGACAATGGCCTTCGTCACGCTGGCCCTGGCCGAACTGCCGATCGCCTATACGGCCCGCTCCGAGCGCTACGCATTGCTACGGCTGGGGCCGTTCAGCAACAGGTGGATGCAGTACGCCGTCGGCCTATCGATCCTCCTGATCCTGGCCGTGATCTACGTGCCGTTCCTGAATCGCCCCTTCAACACGGTGCCGCTCACGCTGGAACACTGGGAAGTCATCCTGCCTCTGATCGCCGTCCCGGCGCTCGCCGCCGAAGTCAGCAAGCTCGTCCTGCGGCGGAGGGAAGCCGGACGGCGCGGCGCGCTGGGCGTGGCGGGTCGTTAACACGCCGAAGCTTCACCACGAAGGCACGAGGGCACGAAGTTTCCGAAGAACTTTGTGTCTTCGTGTCTTAGTGGTTAGCAAAGCGCCTCATGGAAAAAACGAACTCGATGCGACTGCTCGACGCGCGGAAGATTCCGTACCGCGCGAAGGAGTACGATCCATCGCGCGAATTTCACGACGCGGCGGAAGCGGCGGCATTGATCGGCGCGCCGGTCGAGACCGTGTACAAAACGCTCGTCGTGCTGCGCGAATCAAAAGGTAAGTCGTTATTGGTCATGATCCCGGCGCACCGAGAGGTCGATCTGAAACGGTTGGCCAAGGAGATAGGAGAGAAGAGACTGCGCATGGCGACGCAGCGCGAGGCCGAGCAGTTGACCGGCCTGCAGGTCGGCGGCATCTCCGCGCTGGCGCTCCTTAACCGCGGGTTTGAGGTCTATCTGGACGCCAGCGCGCAGAGTCTGGAGAAGATACATATCAGCGCCGGGGTGCGCGGGATCGATCTGGAATTGGGGGTCGATGATTTGATTGCCGTGACGCGGGCGAAGGCGGTGAGAGCGGCGCTGCGCTCCGCCCAGGATGCTTAACTCGCCAGCGTGAAATTCTGCTGGTTAGCCCGCTTCACTGCTCTGTTGCATAAGTGGATTTCAGATGCAAAGTTAGCTCAATACATTGGATCCGCGATAACCTCTGGTGAAGTAGATGGCCTTAAGCTTCCCTTGAGGCCCTGTTCGAACGTGTAGTTCACGTGGCATTGCCGGCAGCCATGGAGATCACAATTTGGCTTGCGTCGAGCTCCAATATATAGGGTGTTCAGAGCTATAGTCTCCAGAGTGTCGGTCCGAATGTTCCCAAGGATAAAATCAGGTTCTGACACCCGAATGAAGCAAGGACGGAGATCACCGTTGGCTCGGACAATCCGAAAAGTCTGGCTGTAATAGCAGCGCGAGAACTCGTGCGGCGGATGAGCATTACCCCCAAGCACAGCGGTAATATTAGTCTGGTTCCGTAGAAATGCCTTCATTTCCTGCGAAGAATCCGCAAGCTCTCGAACTTCGGTGACAGCCTTTTGTATCTGCTCGATAGTGACTGCCTGTGTGAACGGCTTATCGTAGAGGTACGGGTCACGCCGAAGCGGGCGGTATTGGATGTTAACTTTGTGCAGTGCGTGTGGCTTTTCTTTCTTGACTAACTCAAAGATCAATCGTGCCACGGCTGCATAGTCGTGAATATTGGATCGGGCAAACAGAAAACTGATTCCTACGTATTTGATATCATGATCTAGATAGCTCAGATAATTTTGGATCATGCGGTTAAACATCGGCTTGCCGCGGAAAGCTGAGTAGGTGTCCTCAGTGGCGGCATCGAGTGACAGTCTAATCCAGCGGAACCTATTCGGCCAATCTCCAGGGGGCTTGTAAGTGCCGTTTGTCACCACTGCTAAAGTAATCCCTGGGTTAGTCGTGCAGATTTCTTCTACCATCTCCTGAAAGCGGTGGTTTCCACTTCTATACAGTCCCGGTTCACCACCGCCGATGATAACCATCGACCTTGGTTTCATTTGGGCAATCTTTTTGATTTCTTGGAAAGGAAAGTTGATCGGAAGCGGTTTGCGTTCCGGGTCATCATGTCCGTAGGTACAGCCACAGCAGGTCAGGTTGCAAACATCGCTCGGATGGAACTCCATATGGCGGATCGTTGCGTACTCGCGCAGCCCATTGGCGATGTCGCTTTCGGATAATGGCTTGCCTTCTTGATAGAGTTGGCCGGCTAGGTGTTTGATCACATCGGCGGTCGAAATCTTGCGGGCTTGATGTTTCGTCAAGATATCATAGTTGACATTAAACCAGGGAGGCGGAGTGAGATTATTGTGGAGATTCAGTTTAATCGCTATCTCTTCCTTGCGTCTGAGAAAGTCCAGATGATTGAGTGGCTTGATCAAGTTTCGTGCTACGTGCCAACCGTGATCGTAATCATCGGGAAGCAGATCCTGCAAAGGGTTGTCCAAGCTTTGGAGCCTGGAAAAGGGGTTGTTATAAACTGAGAATTGCTCTAGCGGAGTCATCGTGCACCTTTATAAACATGACAGTATTTCAATGTCTAGTGAAACTGCTCGATTGTATCTTTCTCGCTTGGTTTGGATATCTTTTGGGCCAAGTGGTTCGAAGAAGCTTTTCCCTCTCGTTGGCAAGTCAGTCACCCAAAAGTAGGCCGCTGCTCTTGTGCCGGCTGCCAGCGCTGCTGCGTAGAATGCGGCAGCAGCCATTTCGATAATCCGGCACTGCTTGCCCACGATCTTCCAGAAATCGTCGTCGACTTCGCGAACAACAGAACTGGTCGTAAACGTGACGCCATTGTCAATTCGATCGACCTTTGAGGCAAGTAGGTTTTTTAGCGACCTCAACAATTCTGGATCCCCCGATACCACCGACAGCGGTGCGCGTCCTAGATGCAAAGTGTAGCCATCGCCACAAACCGCTTGATCCGCAATGAAGTAATCTCCCATCTCTAAACCTTCATGCAGTCCACCACAAGTCCCTGAGTAGAGGCAAGTTGCGTCAGACCTATTCAACGCATATACAGCGTCACCAACCAAACTTGGACCAATACCCGTAACAATGATTGATATTCGCTGTCCCTGAAGTGAGCCGGTGATCCCGTACCAGACGTTGCCAAATTCGTGTACGTCAGTCAAATACTCTTTATATTCCGCCAGTCTTCTATCGCGTTTTATGAACAGGATCTTTGCGCCGATGAATTTTGGATTACCGAAGAAGTAAGTCTCCACTTGATGTCTTGACACATTCATGTTGATACGACCTCAATCTGGCACAGCCCGTGATGAGTAGCGGGCTACCGGTCGCGTTCAGCCGCATTGCGGAGCGCAGCAGGATGACAACGCGGTGTTGGGCGCATGCTCATCTTCGTAAAATAGGGAGATACACGTTTCGCAGTTCACCAGGCGCCAAGAGGAGATACCCATTACGTAAAAGTGGGTCCGTCATCGTAGCCTGCCACAAAACAGGCATTTGCCCGCTTCGTTCGGCCAGATAACGCCCCCATCCTAAAGTTTGTAATGCCAGATTCCACGAACCTTTTAGTTGGTTCCATTCCACTATTGCGGCATCACAACTCGAATCCGAGGGGAACATTAAACTTTCGACATTATTCAGGGGAGAGAAATGCCCATAATTGATTAACCAATCCCACATCTCACTTGCTTCTTGTGGACGGATAGATGCAATCATCGCTGAATAATGCGGAACAACAACCGGCGCACCTAATAATGCTGAACCATCGTTTGGGGACCCAAAACGCCCTCCAACCCCAAAGGCTTGATAGATGTCGCCAGCGGATGGGTCTGGCACTTCGGCGGCAGACAATCCGAACAAACCGATTTGGGTAAAGCACGATGTAGGATAATGAGTGGGATGGTAACGAAGTTGCTTGTCTGCCGCCGCCAACCGGTACGATGTCCAATCTGTCCCCCAGTAATCTTGCCCAGATGGTGGCAATACAAATAACCATGCCAGCTCGTCAATGAAGCCTGACCCGTTGGCTGTAGGTGGCGAAGGGTAGGCGAGAGGCGCAACTCGACCGGTGACTCCGGCGTAGGCCAATTCAACCAGCCAGCTTTCCCCGCCAAAAACATCCCATGTCCAAGGGAATCTGTTGCCCGCGTAGTCGTAACCGTGAGAGATCATCCCATCCGGTTTAACCAAATCATCCCAATCAATTGCTCGAAGCATTTGCTCCGTGCCGGAGGTATCCAACCCCAAACCACTTTGCGCGCCGAGCAAACCCATGGCGGCAATCACAGTATCCACAGAAGACCATTCTGTACCTGGTGCAATGGTGATGACATCCGTCGGTACAATCTTGACAAAATGGGGCCATAAACCATGATAACGAGGAAGGTCAATCAGCAGAGTTTCGCTGATTCTGTCTACAATCTGGATGGCATCGGCGCGTGAGACAATTCCAAGCTGTTCAGCGACAGCGGTCGCAGCGGCCAGGCTGCCCGTTGCCTGGATCGCGTCAAATTCACCGCTGGCGTCTTTGGCCTTGTCTCGCACCAACCCTGTAGTCGGATTCCAGTTGTTCAAGAGCATGCCGTAGCTCCACACAAAGGCAGTTGTTGCTGTATCCGTCATCCCGGTTGTGGCCGTAAAGGAGACACTTTCAAGAACGACGTAATCACCGGCATATGCATTATCTAATACCCAGAGGAATTCATTGATGTCTCCCAGAACCGGTAAATCAGGACTTACGACTTGCAGCCCGCCTTTCAGAACGATTTCCTCTTTCCAACGCAAATCGCCCTTGTCTTTGAGTTCTAATTTGAAGATTCTGCCTGGCGTTCCATCTACAATGACAGCTGTTATGCCTGTAATCTGGCTTTGATACGCTGGCAAAATTTGTGTGGGTAACATCGCTGAAAAATCGATAGGCAAGCCTTCACGTATCGGGTGATTCAGGCTCATCCATACACCTCCCCAGGAATTCCCTGAGGAGATTGTTGTTGTAACTTGCCCATTACCCCAATTCACGATGCTATTGTTGAGTGCCCCGCGATCGCCTTCGAGGCGGTTGAAGCGATGAATAGATTCGCCCGGATAGGGTCGTGGAATGAAATCGTCCACCAGGATATTGATCAAGCGCTGTGTGCTGGTTAGTGTTGATGGGCGAGGAGACGTTTGCGGGCTGGTTGGTGCCAGCACATTGAGAGGTGCTGATGAACCGGCTATTTCGGTCTTGGGTGGAGGATTGGGATGTGGTCGTTTGGGGGAAAGTATCAACGCCATCACTATCGCGAGCAATATCCCTACGAAAACAAGAAACGGGTAGGATACTTTCCCGCTTCTGCTCTTAAAGCGAACCCGATGTAAGAATGAATTTATCCAGATCGGCGACGCCATATTCTTGTCCATCCGTGTCAAACTTAATGGAGCGAACTCCACTTCCTGTGCTACCCAGAAGAACCGGCTCTGTCCAGGCAAAATTGTTCCAATCGCCCTGGTCTATCGGATAGAGAGTGGCTCTTGGTTTTGCCTCATCGTCAACATAGATCCGAATGGAGACAGATGACGAGCTGTATTTTGAATATCGTAATGTCAAGTACACGTGGTCAATATGGGGAATGTTGATGTTACTGTATTTCACATACCCAGACTTTGCCGGCCAAGGGGAATCCGCAGTCGTGCCAAACTGCCCATGGACCTTTGAGCCTGTTGCATTGGATCGCCAGATCATTTGGCCTACTGTACTCTCATCAGGATATTCACATTCTCTCGATACCGCCCATGGCGTTGGGGTTAAGGACATGGCGTTGGAGTTAAACATAGGAGCCAGGTGTCCTGCCAGTATGTTGTGCCAGACTGACCGGACTGACCGCCTGTCACCCACAAACGGTTATCCCTCAAGAGAGAAGCCGCGGCATAGGCCCCTGGTCGCCGGAGCTCACCGGCGATGTGCCAGCGATCTGCTAAGGGGTCATAGACCTCGATCTCACGGACAAAAGAGTTCTCGGTCCAAATGCTATCCCAGTCGCGCGCGCCGCCAACGGCCAGTACCTGATCACCCGGGAACAGAGTCAGAATAAATCCGTAGCGTGCATTCGCGAGAGGCGCCGCTGCGATCCACGTATTTGAAGCCGGATCGTAAATCTCTGCACTTGCTAATATCTGAAGAACCGGCGCTCCATTGGTAGCTGCACCACCTGCGACCAATACGCGTCCTCCCGGAAGCCGCACCGATTCAGCAAACGTACGCGGCATGACCATCGGTCCGGTGGGTGTCCAACTGTTCGTCTTTGGATCGTAGATCAATGCATCGCCACCAACCGTGAAGCCTCTGGCATTTGCACCACCAGCCACCAGCACGCGGCCATCGTTCAATAGTTCTGCCGTATGGCCGGCTCGATCGAACGCTAACGGCGTCGCCTCGGCCCAGGAATTGGTTCGCGGGTTGAAGATCTCAACGCGTTCAGTGCAAACACCGCTGCCGATACAGCCCCCGACGACCAGGACGCGGCCGTCTTTCAACAGAGTCGCCGTATGGGCGGTGCCGTGCGAATATCGAGGAGACACTACCGTCCATGTATCCGCAGAGGGATCATACACTTCGGCGTCGGCCAGCCACTGCTGTGGGAGGGTGTAGCCGCCAACAACCAGCACCCGCCCATCCAGGAGCAATGTAGCTGAGTGATCGTGACGCGGTGTGTGGAGCGGGGCTACCTGGGTGATTAAACCGGTCGCCGGGTCAAAGAGATCCACCTCCGCCAGGGACTCATTCGGGGACTGTTGGCCGCCGACCAGCAGGATTCTACCATTGGGCAAGCGCGTGGCTGTATGGCGGGCGCGCGGAACCTGGAGAGCAGGCCCTGGTGCCACATTAACAGTTACGATAGGCAGATGAGCCTTCAAGCCTAAGGGATTTTCATAGACCCCCATATCTGGATTGGACCCTGCCGGGCTAGGGCGAGGGTTGCCCTCGATGTCGGTGAGGGGTGCGCCAGCCGCTTTACCTGCACTGATAGCAGGGCTGTCATTCGCCAGATGATAGTTACCCAGGCCCACCTTCACAAATCGAGGAGACGCGTCTATATTGCCGCTGCCCCAATAGACCGGTCCTTGACCGTTAGTGACAATTCCCGCTGCTCCACCTTGAATATCCGAATACTCGACGGTCACCGCCTCACCCGGCCAATCGGTATCGAAGTAGATTTGCTCCGGCGAATTCCCCCAGACAATCGAGTTCACCAGAGTGGGCTGACTCATGTAGGAAACATTCAGGGCTCCACCGCGCCCGGCGGTCCAATTCCCAACAATAGTCACATTGATGAAAGTTGGGCTGCTGCCGTCAAACATTAGGCCACCGCCTTTAGCGCCCCCTGAATTGTCTGCAATCAAGGCGTTCCTGATAGTGCCATCGGCATGGTAGAATTGAATCCCTGCACCATCACTGCGCGCCGAGTTATGGGCTACCATCAGGTTTTCGAGACTCACGCTGCCATACGAATATCTGATTCCGCCGCCTCCAGTGCCAGCGAGGTTATTTGTGATGACGACATCCTGTATGCTTGCAGAGCAGTGGCCAAAGTATAGCCCACCGCCTTCATCGACGGCCTCATTGCCCGAAACCTTCAGGTGGGTCAAGGTGGGACTGGAATTGAGACAAAAAACTCCACCTCCACTGGATCCTGGCGCAGGAACGCCACGCGCATATCCATTGGTGAGAGTAAACCCACTCAACCTCGCCGCGGCCGCTTCACCGCTGGCAAAGGTGACCACGTGACCGTTGCGCCTACTGTCAATAACGGTCTGTAGAATGTAGCCCTCGTCGCCGGTAGTAACAAACAATGAGCCGACGACGATGTTTTTACCTTGGAAGTTGATGTTCTCCTTATAGACTCCGGGATGCACCAGCACGGTGTCGCCATTGCCGGCCAGATCAATGCCACGCTGGATGGTGGCAAATGGATTGGCTTCTGAGCCATCCCCGGTGACATCTGAACCATTCATGGCTACGTGCCAAGTGCTGGCTTGGGCCCATGCTCCGCGCGTCGTGGACCCTCCTCCAATGAGCACTATAGCCATCAGGACGACTGTTCCCCATTTCAGCAGAGTTGAGAGTTTCATGGTTTTCCCTCCCTAGATAGTTTCATCAGAGATTGACCTTTCCAGGTATTCATAGCAAAATCAGAGCATACGGCTGAAAACTGCATAACACATAAGCGCACAAGACTGGCATTGCTGGGCATCCCTTTGTCGAATGGCCTAGCTATAGTAGACCATGTTTGTCGTCGAAAGTCATGTGAAGATGGATAGAATGTTTTGTGAATATTATGAGAAAGGATCCTGCCATGTCAGGCCAAGACATACAACAGCCGCGAGCATCCGAGGATGCCAGTCGCCCTCAGCCTTATTATCAATTCTTGGATAGAGAGTATCCGGATGACTACCGGCGTGAGGAAATCCAGGTGCTCGTCAAAGCCATCGAGTCCAGGGAGAATCGATTGGTGCTCGGGCTGCCGGGCATAGGAAAGTCCAACCTGCTGCGTTTTCTGGTTGCCAAGCCAGGTCTGGTGATGTCCAAGATTGTCACCTTTGTATACCTGAATTGCGAGGCGATGGACAACTGCCTTGACCATGAGGCTTTTTTTGAAGCGATCGCCGAGGAACTGCACGAACAGGGCCTGGGGAACAAATCTCAAGCAAGGGAGCGCGGTTACACGCGTCTTAAGCGGCTGGTGACCCAGCTGCAGGGAGACAAAGCGCGGCGGGTAGCCATCGTCGTTGATCAAGCAGACAAACTGTTGTCAGAAGCGTTCGTAGCCTTCTACACTAAACTGGAGGCACTGACAGATCTCAATAAGCGCATCTGCTATATCTTCGGGATCGGCCCAACCACGCCAGCCGATCCAGAAAACGTGCTGTTCGCTGGCCGAAGACTCGTTGTGGGTCGGCTGAACGATCGAGATTGTCAGAGAGCGATCGCAGAGGAGGCACGACGGCTCGGGGTGACATATGACGCGGCTGAGCAAGAGCAGCTCGCGCGCCTGACAGGTTGTTATCCCGCCATACTGCGCGCCGTATCATCCGCGGTCGTTCGGACGTCACTGGACTTGTCGGAGCCCAAAGCCACACTGGTGGAACGCTTGCTGGATCGAGAGGACGTACAATCCCGTTGTCGGAAGATATGGAGTGCCCTGGATCGGTCGAAGCAAGACGCGCTGAAGTTTATTGCCAGCGGTCGTGTAGACACGATTGCGACGAATACGCTGGCATGGCTCCGAGACTTCGGACTGGTGGATGAACGTGACGGAGAGCACCGGCTTTTCTCGCCGATCTTTGAAGGATTTGTGACTGCGCGGGAGGGCTTCTCCTCGCCTGAATTGGTGACCAGCGTTGGGGGCAAGGTGTTCAGGGGAGCCGAGGAAATCGCTTTACGACCACTTGCACAAAAGCTGCTAACCTGTCTTATGGCAGAACCAGGACGGGTTTACACATACGATGAAATTGCCCAGAAGGTGTGGGGTACCGAAAATGTGACACAGGATATGATCGCTGGCTTGGTCCGTGAGCTACGCTCACGTTTGGGAAAGGATTGCATCAGGACACACCACAAGCGTGGATACGAGTTCGTCGCTTGAGCGCCAGCATCTATCGAGGATCAAGGCGCTTACATAGCATCGCGGCCGCAATAAACGCGTAGAGCTTCTGCTGTGCGCGGTAGTTCTGGTAGTACAGTACCGGCAGCGTGGCGTGCAGGAGAGCCAAGTAGTAGGGGTGGGCATCATCACCGGTCAAGTAGTGGGCTCTGACGGGACGACGCAATACGGTGAGGGCACACCAGGCCTTGTCAAATTCCGCCGCGGCCGATGCTGGAACGCCGTGCAATTGCAGTGGTAGCTCTGTAGGTAGACTTAAGCTTTGGCGAGTACCATCGCCAAGAATTCTCTCCTCAAACTCCAAGAGTTTGTCAAAGTTCTTGGCTAGGAGCTCTTCGGAGAAATGGCCAAACTTGATGTCGGCTTCCAGGCGAGCAATATCCTGCACCGTCGGACCGACGTGCGTATGTGGAAAGTCAATCAGCCATATTCTTGGCTCGTCTCGGTCTTCGATAAGGATGTTCCCCCCATGGAAATCCCCATGCACAATCGAGTCTCGTCGGGCACCAGGCTTATCTAAGTGCCCATAACTTTTGCTAAAAGAATCTG